>Ga0208134_1000793_pt1 | contig 20095 bp, 20 predicted proteins | sample VirMetDEL_Mar_31_FD_184515 | JGI IMG/M metagenome (GOLD analysis project Ga0208134, IMG submission 184515) | Aqueous microbial communities from the Delaware River and Bay under freshwater to marine salinity gradient to study organic matter... | ecosystem: Environmental > Aquatic > Marine >... | reverse complement strand
CCAATCGTATTTTTTAGACAGGGAGCAGGAACTTCTTGCTAACATCACGTTTGAGGTTGAGGCGCTGCAGGAAACGACTAGTTGTACACTGCGGCTGACATTATTCTTTACTTTACTATCAATCGTATTTTTTAACCCTTACACACTAGGGATTTCATCTGTTATGGCAGCGATTGCCGCAGTGCTTGGGTATGTATGCTACACCGCATATGGAACAGGCAAAAAGCAAACTGGCTATCCCCATTTTGAGGTAACTCATATGATAGGTCTATTATTTATGCTCCCATTTATGTTCATTATTGCATACATTTGTGGAGCAGCTGCATATAGTGGCATTCAGTTATTAGGGGAAGTTGTGTTTGGTTGATAGTATTTTAAGACATAAATTTTGGAACCATGTTGGTTATAAGACGTACTTGTCAGTATGATTTTATGATTAAGAACAGATTAAAAAATATGGAGATATTGCCATGGAAGATGATTTAGACGAGTCTGTCTTTGATTATATAAGTGAGTTTGATTTTGAAGGACTACTACCTCTTTTTTGGATCAAATGTGGAAAGGATAAGGAAACACTTAGACAGAAGCTCATCAATGACTACCAAATGAGCCATGAGGGTTTATTAGATGAGGCAGTATCGGACGTCATAAAAAATTATGAGGTTGCCCTTTTTGATAAGGAGTTTTTGGGTTGGAACCCAAATGAATGGCCGATGGATGGTTCGTATTATTCCTCTGACAGTTCAGAAGGTGAACTTGATGAAGAAGCGCTAGTAGATATATGGTTAATCCAATACTTTGAAGAACATTTAGGACATATAGAATATTTAAAAGGACAAACCAAAGCTCAACAGAGGTCTAGTGGGCTCTTCTTTAGTGTTCGTGAGGCTGATGGTGAAGATGTCATTAATAAAGCTGGATGTTGGACAGTTATTATTGGGGTATTGTTAATAATTGCTATTATTTTAAAATAATAAATGTAAATGAAATAGGCTTATTGCCCTGTTAAATTTTAAGGATTAATGGATGAAAACATTTTAAATTTCTGTTCACTTTTATTATCGATGTATACACGCACTGATCCAATTCATAAAAAATGTGTGCTGTGTAAACTGTCCATAAAGTTAATTATAGGAAGTTATTGTGAGCAAAAGGTTTACTACAGATTCTGCTAATGCCGCTTTGGATGCTGCTGGAGCAATACCTCTGGAACCATATTCAGGTAATAAGCAAAAAGAGTGGGCTTGCCAGTGTAAAAAGTGCGACAAAGAAATTTTTCCTAGAATGGTCAATATAGCTAAAGGTTCTATGGCGTGTAAGTATTGCTACGGAAAGACACCGCTTGACACGGATGCTGCTGAATCTAAAATGATTGCTGCTGGCGTAGTCCCCTTAGAGCCATTCCCCGGCAGCCACACCCCGTGGAAGGTTAGATGCTTGCGATGTGGTCATAAATCTTCGCCAACATACGGTAATATTGCTAAAGGCCAAGGAGGTTGCTTTCGCTGTGGAACAAATTATGGAGACTATCCAGCTCACGTCTATTTAGTTCATGACCTCAGGCGAAAGGTTGTAAAAATTGGTATAACTAACGAACATGCGCACCGCATGAAAAAGTATGGGAACTGGAATATAGTTGAATTTTTCCCAGTGGCCACAGGAAAGGAAGCTGCCAAAATTGAAGCTGAGGTATTACTTAAGTGGAGCACTGAAATGGGCCTAGAGCCAAAACTAACGCGTTTTGAATTAAGGTCTGGAGGCTATACTGAAACTGTAGATGAGTCAGGCTTGCAAGCCGCAATTGATGTTCTAAAACGCTACAAGCATTAGTGGGTGCAGCGAATCGGTTGTCTATATAACAGTTAACCATTCAACAGTTTTTAATTAATGGCAACGTTGCAGGCTGAACCTAAAAGCGTTGGAACTAAAATCTGTAACCAAATACTGTACGCTTGTATGCTAAAGTAATTGTGTAAAACCACTCTATTTCAAGTCTGAGGGGTTACCAAAGTTACAGCAGGAACTAATCTCACCCCCGGCCCTATACAAATCGTAGCACCACAGCCGTAATCGAGTAGGGCTTTTTTAATTTGGAGAATCAGCTTTTCTTTAATTTGAAAAATCGGCCACTAGCAAAATTCCACGGCTGCTGCAGATAATCAACAGAATTTCCACGGCCCCGTACCCCCAAAAGTCTTAGATAATCACAAATTTCATTCCTACATTTGTTCCTACATTTGGTGTAAATTGGCCTAAGACTCCCCGTTTATCTCCCCCACTTTAGGCATGGCCCACTTTAGTTTTTTGAAAGGCGAAGTGGGGAGCGCTGCAGGTCAATGGTTACAGGCTCTTAAGCTCATAAACACCCTTTTTACCCACTTATTTTGTATAGGCACAAAATGTGGGTGGGTAATTATTAATTCCCCACTTCTAATGCAGTTCCCCAGTATCTACCCACTTTTATCCCCACCTTTGCATCCCATTAAAATAGTATCGTTTTCTAAGTGGAGGTGGCCGTCTTCAATCAGTTTAGTAAGCCAACGTGAAAAATGCTTTACGTTAATTTCTTGGACTTTTAAGTCGTCAATAATTAATGCCTTGTTGGTAGAATGTCCAGCCTGTGTGCGGCTTCTTACAGCTTGCCATATTGCTTCATGGTTTCGTGTCATATGATTGGCTTTTGGAGTTTCTTCGTTATCTTTGGGCTGCCTTCCTACTGAGTTTAAGCATAAGGAATTAACATCGTCACCATCTGAGTCTGTGCGAATGTGGACGCTGATTAAGTCATAGGCCCTGGTGTTTGGCTGCTCGGCATCTTTCATCTTGGAACATGTCAGCACTAGCGCTTGTTCGCCCTCACCATCACGGCTTACTCGATACTCAACATCGAGGGCTGCAGGTAATGAGCTGGAACCACGTCCACCACTATCTGCGTTCTTGCCTGAGTGATGCACAACTAATACAGTGGCCCCTGTAAGCTGTTTAATGGTGTCACAGCCCTGAATGAATGCACCCATATCTCTTGATGAGTTTTCATCATTTCCCCCGTAGCAGCGAGCAAGTGTATCAAGAATGACTAACTTAACCGCATGGCTCGTCTTGGCTTTGATCTCTTGGCAATACTCTAGAACTGTCTTTACTTGGTCACTGTCAGAAGGAAATATGGGCACAGGTAAACGAGCTAAATTATTAAGAGTAGCAACCTGATGATGCAGTTCCCAAGCCCTAATCCGCTGTGTTACACCAAAGCCACCCTCACCAGCAACATACAACACGGCCCCTTGCTTAACCTTATGCCCATCCCAATCTTTGCCGGTGGCAATGTGACAGGCCCAATCTAGGGCTAAGAAGCTCTTATAGCTGCCACTTGGTCCGTAAATGCTGGCAAATGAGCACTCGGGTATCAGCCCTTTGATTACAAAAGACTGTTCTTTGTCGTAACCCACTGAACCATATTGAAGCTCTATCTTTGGTGGCTTAATTGGTAGCGCGTCCACTTCGGCCAAAGTCGTATTGATTTTTGAAGCTAAATTATTCATTTAATACGCCCTCAATCTTGCTTATACGTTGGTGTCCAAGGTGGCGGCGGTTCTTTTCTTTAGCTGTAAGCGGTCGTTCATTTTTTTCTGCAGAGTCTATTACAGCGACTTGAATACGCTCACTTAGCAGAACTTCTTCGTAACGTTTTCGTTTGCCCTCAGTCAATCTTATAGAGGTTAGCTTTTGATGAAATAGGTCAGACATATCAAGCCCAACTGCGGCCGCTACGTATTTAGTTTCACACCCAGCAAAACAGTGCAGAAGTAATCGGTCATCAGTTTCATTAATAGCTAGACTAGGGGATCTGTCTTTGTGGGCAGGGCAGAGAGCCACCCATTTCCCATTGTTGCCAACAACATTTTGAAATCTATCGAGCACGTCTAGAGTTTTCACTAACAAGTCTCCCTATCTGTCATCCATGCCTCAATATCCGACGCTTTCCACCTCACCATGTTTGCACCAAGGCGCACAGGCTTTGGGAATTTACCTTCTTTAATCCATCGGTAGATTGTGGCGGGTGAAACTTTGAATAGTTTCTCTAGCTGGTGGCGGGTTTGGTACGGGCTATCAAATTCAATAATCATGTGTCTTCCTCTTAGTTTTGAATACTATGAGCACTCATTCGAGCACTTGAGGATGACTTTATCTCTTTGATTTAGTTGTAAATAGATCACTTGCGCGCTGAAGCAGTAGGCTGCGCGCAGTAGTATAGGAGTGCGCGCAGACCCACACTATTAAGTAGGTTTAGGTAATTCTCTTAGCCATGAGTAAACAGTGTCAAAGGCTTGATAAGGACAACTCCATGGACGCCCAATCATTGTGGCATGATCCATTACTTCGGGCAGGATTTGTTTGGCCCCATTTCGTATGCTTTTCCAAGTTTTTTCCTTATACCGGCTTTGTGCAAACGCCTTTATTTGCCTGCTTGGTTCATGCCGAATACTCGCAGCCTTCCGATTCTGTCGGCTTCCAGCACTTTTTTCTGCACAGGAAGCAAAAGTGGCTTGTAGGTCGATCGTTTTCATTACTAAGTCAGATATGGGCACATAATTCTTGTTATAAAGCTCTGATAGTGCAACAGGATAGTGTTGTAAAATATCAAATATGCCTAAAACTACTCGATCATCCTGGTCATCTTCATCAATTGCATCGAACGAGTTTAAACTGTCCTTTCGTCTGTGTACCAAGTTTAGAATAGAATTCGAGCTGTATCGGGCCAATATAAATACTAAGCGATGTAAAATTTCTATAGCTAGGCTTTCTTGAGATTTTGCTATAGGATCTAAATTTTGAAGGTCTCGTTTGCTAGAGCTCATAGCGAATATCATACTCAAAAGGTTAAGAATTGGCATTTCACAAAACTGGTCTCGTACTGCAATTTCCTCCAAGTTTGGCAACTTTAATAGAGTAGGTTCAAATTCTGTTGACCATTCTTCAAATGTGAGATTTCCCAAAGATCGAAAGCCATATAACAACACACTAATTTTTGCTTCAAACCATTTGTCTGCACCATTATTGATAACTGGTATTTTTTCTTTAATTTCCACCCAGTTAGTGACCAGTTGTACAGGTGATAATTGCTTATCCATAACACACCTTTGCGACCTACAAAAAAACACTATGACAGAGCGGGTAGGTATGCCGCCTTTTAGGTAATGAACCTAGACAGAGTAAAGCTGTTTAATTAATAGCCCTTAGGCCTCTTGTGCTTGCTGCCATGCTCATTTTTCCGGTGGCGGCTTCTTCTATTCGATTGCTCCACCATTCCATCATCACGCACCTTTGGTTGAAGTAGTCTGTTCGGTTGTATGTGCGCCTTTGCTCGTTAGGGTCTAAGTGGTACAACGCTGCTTCAATAACGTCAGGGTTAAACTCTTCTTCGTTTAATGTACTGCTTGCCATCGTCCGCATGCCGTGGGCTGTTTGTTTGCCCTTTAGTCCTGCTCTTTTTAATGCGTTGTTTGCTGAATCTGGCCCTGCTTTTGCTTGGCGGTCACGTTGGTTGGGGAATACATATTCAAGGTGTCCGCTAAATGGCTTCATTTGATTTAGTATCGCCAGGGTTTGGGTAGTGAGTGGTATCGTGTGATCCTTTCGTTTTTCCCATTGCGTAGCAGTGCCTACTTTTTTCATGCGGCCTTTGGGGATTATCCAAGTCTGGCTGTCTAGGTCTATCTCTGCCCACCTCGAGCCTGCTGCTTCGTTTGGCCTCACCATGGTGTGTAATTGCCATTCAATCAATAAGCGGGTTGGTATGGCCATTCTGTCGCTAATAATAGCCGCCATTAATAGTGGTAAGTCTTTAGGCTCTAGTGATGGATTATGGGTGGTACTAGGCGCTTTGAACTTACCCTTAATGTGGGCTAGGGGATTGTCGGTAATAATCTCTTCATTGAGCGCAAATGCCATAATCTGGTTAATACGCTGGCATAAGCGCTTCACTAATTCTAATGAGCCTTTAGTTTCAAGAGGTTTAATAACTTCTGCTACTAGTTTTGGCTTTAGTTCATTAATGGGGCGTTTGCCTAGTTTGGGAAAAATATGATTCTCTAATGAGTTCCAAATATCTTTGGAAGTTTGAGGGTTGGCCTTTGCCTTTCTTTGCTTATCTTCCATCCATAGGGTAGCTACATGCTTAAGCGTGTTGTCTTTTTGTCTTTCTGCTTTAGCGTCTTGCTCTAGCTTCCATTCTTTAGGGTCAATTCTGGTGGCTAGTAATTCCAGATATTTTACTTTTAATGCTCGTGCTGCTTTAAGGCTTGATGCTGGGTAATCTGCAAACTTCCACGTAGACCTTTCACTAACATAAGGGGCTTTATACCTAAGTAGCCACGTTTTTTTTCCATTAGGTGTAATCCATAAGCTAAGGCCTTCACCATCGGGCATACCGTAGCCCTTAGCCTTTGGTCTGGCATGTTTACACTTATTGTCAGTGAGTTGAATGACTTGTTTAGGCATGGAATTACCTTGTATTTGGTTTTTTTGGTATGTAATAGAGTTGCTGTTGAGCAGTTTTTTGGTATGTAGTATAAAAATAATTATTTTACATACCAACCTGCATACCAGAGAATATAAGCATCAGCGATACCTAAAAATTCCACATGAGAGAATGATAACCCTATATAGTCTGGTTATCAAGAGTATATTTTATGGGCGTGATACTGGATGATAGCGGAAAATAAGGGGGAATGGCGTCCCAGAGAGACGGCGTATCTACCTATAATGTGTTTATATCATTGAGATTAATATTAATATTATAAAAAAACATACCAACCTACGTACCAAAAACACAATCCATCTACCTATATTGTCACTTGCGCTTGGAAAATAAATGGCGTGTTTAAAGCTTTATCTGGTAATCCCACATTCCAAATAGAAAGGTCTAGCTCTATAGAATTGGTATTTGCTTCGAGTATTTAAATTAAGGCTTAAAAGCTCACCTCCTCCATTCAACCAAAACTACTATATTAAAAGATTCCGATCATGTTAGTTGGGGGTTCGACTCCCTCCTGGCGCGCCAATTAAATCATAGGCTTAGAGTGTAATCTTGTTTTTATAGGTAATTTATTTTAAATCTGGTTCCATCTGTCCCTGTTTTAAATCAACTTGTTCTCCGCTGTGCATCCAGCTTTGAAGACACTCTAATTGGTTACAACTTAACGCTTTGCTGGCCTGAAAATTGGGACCTCCAGCGTCCTAATTTCACGCGTGCAGCAACTTGTTAGATGCGGGCTCACTTATTGAAGTGATTTTGTACATACTCAACGAGTTTTGGGCCCTCAAGCTTGTCTGTAGCGGGGTTCGTTCGGACATAAAAGTCTTTCCCATCGAGATAACATGCAGTGGACGATGGACTACAATCAATCATCAACACATGTACATCTCCAAGGTTGACCAACTGCTGGCTGATAAATGGATAATATTGTTCGCCAATACGCTGCTTCAGTTGATTTTTGAAATGAAGCAATAGGGCATCATTGCTTTTATGAAATTTGTTTACTTCATTATCGACACCGAAAATGCTGCCTGCATCTGATACGCCCACCAACAAAACGCCACCATTGGTATTTAGAAATCCAACGATGGTTTTTAGCGAAGACAGTTCAATATATTTTTCCTTCGTTCCTTTCCGTACATCTAAGCTAAGGCTTTCTTTAAATTCAACAGTTGCTGACTCTCCCTCCCGAGCCATACTCATGATTCTGTCAGCTTCAGTCAACTCACCAATTTTTTCCAACATACTTTCGACTTGGCTTCGAATTATAGAGGCACTTCTGGGATTTAAAGCAAGCTCTTTTTGAAGGTTTCGAATTGCCGATGTCAAGGATTGAAGCTGTCCATGCGAGCGGACAATTTCTGTCTGCTCTGCCGGGCTTGGGATACTAACCTGCGCTTTGGAAAGGTCAGTCTTACTAATTCGAGATATGAAGTCTCCACGGGTCAACGATCGCAATATTAACATGCCTAGATCAGAGCGAAAGAAAGCTGAAACGTACTGATTGTTGGCCTCATTGCGTAATACAACCTGAATAATATTGTGATGCTTTAACGTCACTGCAGCAAGATTGTCGGTTACAACGGAGGAACCAAGCATGGGAACATAAATTGAGTTCTCTTTATGCTCCAACAAAGCTCCAGAACGAACTGTATTCAATTCAACTGCAAGTTCACCTAGAAAATGACTTTTATAGTCCTTATATTGCGTCTCGAGGCGTTCAATTTGAAGCCGTGATTTTAAGCTTTCAAAGCCATCGAATGTACCTTTGTCATGCAACATACCCTCGTGTAGAAAATCACTCACCACGCCACGAACGAAGGCTTGGGCGACCACTGAAGCTTGAGACTCATCTTCCAATTCAGCTACAAAAAGCCCGGCCCGCTCTTCTCGGCTAAACACAACAATGACTGGACGAATGGACGTTGTCGCCATGAGTCTTTGGGGAACATTGAAGACTCCGTTTAGGTAGAACCCTTCTTCCGATAGCGCTTTTTGGAACTTCGCTCCCTCTGAACCGCCAAACGCATGAGGCTCCACAATCGCAAGGCACAACCCAGACTTGGAAAGCAGGCCTAGTGCCTTCGAGAGTTCTACCCAGTTGCGGCGGGCATTGATGGACGAACTACCAATGGTGATCCTTTTACGCGGCATTCCAAGAGGTAGGTCAGCTACTACAAAACTATAGCCACCCAAGGTTTCAATGCCTTTTTCCCAGTCAAAGCCTTCGGCTATTTTATCGGCATATGGTAGGTCCAATGCTGAATCGTTAGAGACCTTAATTACGATGGAAGGGCCAGAGTCGTGCGAAGCTGCCAGCAATTGTACAAACCTATCGACTATAGTTTTTGGCTGCATGGGTTCTCCAAGTTTACTATCCCATTAAAATATTAAGATACCGGTCTTGTTCACCGTCCCTTGCAGAGCCATGGTCTGTGACGACGTTAATTGAATGCCACCTGTCGCTGATGATGACTGGGCACTCTTACTTAACGTATCTACGCTCAACGCTGGGTCGCTGGAACGATCGAACATCTGCAGTAGTCTATGATTTGACATATGTTTAATCTCTAGGTTTATAACAAAAATCCTACCCCAAACGCGCCAATCTTCTAAACGCTTTGGTCGGTTAGAGCATACAACAATCATAGCCCAATAGGTTTCCCAACCCAACCTTCTTTCTAACTTCCCACTTTCTACAATTATTGATTGGCCTCACTTTCACCTCCACGCTGCGCGAGGACGCATTAATCTATGGGAGTTTAGCTTAGGTTTTTCCAGCTGTATTTGTTCATCGTTTCTTGGGTCACCTACTGGGTAAAGCGTACCATGCGTTTGAGAAGAATTAAGACCTTGTGGATGAACGGACTGCTCTCTCAAGGCAAGCAGTATTATTTTTTCAAGTTCACTTAAATTGTGTTGATCAATCATCTTCACTTGTTCCTATGGGTTGGCTAGCCATGAACTGGGCGTCAGCTATTGGGCTATGGTTTGCAGTGATTCCACTGGTGTAGATTTGTCGAGTAGATTGATTTCTTTTCTCTGCCATAATTTGATTCCTGAGCTGCTTTACCATAAACCCATCTGGTCCATGTCTCACAATGGTTCGGTCTAGTATTTCTTGTAATGAGCTCATATTATGCTCCTAAAATGTGATTTGGTCGGATAGTAGCTGCTTGCAATATTGCGTGAGTTAAATCAGATTGAACGCGTTTGAAACCACTTGGGTCAGCATATAGGCTTCGATTCACCTCAATCATTACTGACGCGACTCTTTTGTCTTTTTGGTAGTGCTTTAGCGGGACGATCGTGCCACTAAAAGGCGAGTCAATGGCGACGCGATGACCAAAAGCTTCCAACACTTTTAATAAGCAATCTTTAAGCTCTGTGCTTGTATGATACGAATCAGTACCTATACAAATATCTGGCCGGTTCAAATCATTTTCATAAGGCAATGGCTGTGCTGGAAAACTGTGACAATCAATGATTAAACATTGGTTATGTTTCTTAAGGCATTCATCAGCCATAAGCGTTAAAGCAGTGTGGTGAGGATGGTAGTAGCTATTGATAAGGGCTAGGCGGTCTATTTCAGGTATGGCTCTTAGAGCTTCTCCAGCTGCCGTATGAGTGTAGACGACTCCCATGCCAACAGATTCCATCGAGTCTTCAATAAAACGCTCAGGGTCAACGACTAAACGGCTCACTGGAAAGACACAGCGACGTGCCCCCGACAAGTCAAATAACCGATCAGTATGATGATCTGTCATGGCATCTACTTCATAAGCAAGATTTTCAGCCCCTAGCAAGAACTCCACGTCAGTAGGCAGGACAGTTGAAGCATGAGGGATGTGCAAAATAATTGCATCTGCGGGCCAATTTGGCTTCATAAATTTCTCCATATATCAGATGGATAAGCCACTAAGAAAAAGGTATAAAGTTGGCTTGCATAAAAAAATTGGTTGCATGTGACCCCCATAGGCTGAACCCTTCCTGATAAATGTTCATCGTGACTTTCTGTGTTGAAAGCATGTCTTTGAAACGCAACCTGGGTGGCTTGGAAAAATAGGCACGTGAGCAACTTCGTGCATAGCATTTAATACATCGCTGGCCATAGGGTGCTGCATTGCTTCACCACAGGCACGGCAGCTCCGATTAGCACATACATGGCAAAACCAAGGGTGAGTGTCAGCTAAAAAAGTAGCCCTTGCTCGTTGTAAAAATGTTGGGGTCATTGGCATTGAATCGCTCCAATACTGCAGATATAGATTGGATGATGGGTTTAGCTGACTTGCAAAATAGTAGCACCCACCTCGCAGACCATAGTGATAACTAGTAGTCAAAATCATGCCAACTGATGGTGTAGCTACGATGGGTCTGCCTTTTGCCACATGGTCTGGCATTTTGCAGAAAAAACAGTGTGCTGCTGGCGCTAGTTTGGGAATAGTTTTGGCGGAATATCTTTGTTCGAACTTCATAAGCTTACCTCTTTAGTGCTTTGACGGAATGTCTGGCGCACAATCTGGTGATCAAATGCCATGTGTTGGAATAGCCAACAAAAAACCCAACTCAGCGGAAGCTAAATCGGGTCTCTAGAAAGGCCGGTTTAGCAGTAATTTATATAGCACCCCGCAATCTGGATCAAATCGGTGCTTGGTCTCATACTAAAGACCCCAAAAACTATACACTTAGTGGATAATCTTCGCAATAGTTCTAAGAAATCTTCCTATATCTATCCTGATGCTATATTAGTAATATTAAAGTGATATGTTTTGAAGCTGAGTTCGCTACTGGGTAACTTTGAAACTCAACTTTGACAATAAACAATGGACTAAATATTGGAAGCATTAAAGACAAATTTTCAGAAAATTCAGATCCGATTTCTTGCTACTACTGAGGGCATGACGATTGATGAAGAATTGTGGGCAACGTTTAACCCACTGTCGAGCAACAAAGTCACGGGAGACTCAATCAACTTCCCTGTGGCTGGAACTTGCCAACCTTCCAAGGTGTGTGCACAGACATGCTATGCGTTGAGAGGACCTATCGTTTGGCCTGCATCTTTTACAAAACAAAATCAAAACCTGTTGCTGTGTAAAGCTGACCCTATTAGGTTTGGTCAGTTAATAGCTAAAAAGTGTAGACTTAAGCTCAAACGAAACAAATCCTTTTACCTGCGATGGAACGGGGTGGGTGATCTTTTTGAAGAGGCCACAGAGGCCGTTTTGGAGGTTAACCGTCAGCTTCCTGAGTTGCCAATTTGGCTAGTTACCCGCAAGGTTAAACATGTCCCAGCCTTGTTGAACAAAAATAATATATGGGTTCACTTCTCACTCGATAAATCATCGATGGCAAGACGCCCAAAACCTGGAGTCGAAGAGTGGCCTAATGCATCAAATGTCTTCTTTAGCTACCAAGGGGATAAAAATGAAGAGTTGCAGTCACTTCCACCCGACATCAGTGTACTTTTTTTTGACGGGTATAAACTTGCTGGAAACGAAGGGTTTAGAAACCATTCAGCACTCTGCCCTCTCAACATAGCAGATGATATTACTGGTATCTGTAATAGTTGCAGACGTTGTTTTTCAGGTGAAGCGGTTACAATGCGCGAAGCTAGTTAAATCAATAATGTAAACCAGAACCTTTAATCTGTAGAAATTTAAAAAATATAAGGAAATTAACTTTAATGTTTGATGCAGCATTTACAGCCATAGACCATGTCTTTCACAACGATGCAGGGTGCTCCAGTGAGTTAGACTACACAGAGCAAACCTCATGGATGCTATTCCTTAAATACCTTGATGATATAGATCATGAGCAGTCTCTCGAGGCTGAGTTGGAGAACAAGGAATACAGCTATCTAATTGATGCGAAGTATCGTTGGTCTGCTTGGGCAGCCCCTAAAGACGCAGGCGGCAACCTTGACCACAACAATGCACTCACTGGCAATGACCTCATGGAATTCGTTGACCGTGAGCTATTCCCGTACCTAAAGTCCTTTAAGAATTATTCCGATGACCCGGGCACAATTGAGTACAAGATAGGTGAAATCTTTGGTGAAATTAGCAACAGAATAAGGGATGGGTACAACCTTAGGGCTGCACTAGAAAAGGTTGATGAACTGCGCTTTAGAACTCAGAAGGAAAGACATGAGCTGTCCCACCTCTATGAGACGAAGATCAAGAAAATGGGTAATGCAGGTCGCAATGGGGGCGAGTACTACACTCCTAGGCCACTTATTAGGGCTATGATTGAAGTTATAGACCCCAAGATTGGAGAGACGATTTATGATGGCGCTGCAGGCTCAGCAGGCTTCCTCTGTGAGTCCTATGATTACCTTCGTCAGCGTGACGGATTATCCAGCAATGACCTTGACACCCTACAAAAACATACCTTCTACGCTAAGGAGAAGAAGCCCTTAGCTTATGTAATTGGCATCATGAATATGATCCTGCATGGCATCAAGGCTCCAAATATTATCCACACAAATACCCTGGCCGAGAACCTAGCTGACATTCAACCCAACCAGCGTCACGACCTTATCTTGGCTAATCCACCCTTTGGTAGTAAAGAGCGACCAGAAGTACAACAAAACTTTCCCATTAAAACTAGTCAAACTGCGTACCTATTCTTGCAGCACTTTATCAAGATGCTCAAGCCAGGTGGCCGAGCTGCAATTGTAATGACCAACACCACTTTGTCTAACACGGATACTGCTGCTGTGGCTCTTCGTAAGGAGCTACTAGAAAACTGTAACCTACACAGCGTATTAGATTGCCCTGGTGGCACGTTTATTGGTGCGGGTGTTAAGACGGTAGTGCTGTTCTTTGAGAAGGGTGCACCAACGCAAAAGGTGTGGTTCTATCAGTTAGACGTGGGCCGTAACATGGGTAAGACCAACCCACTTGATGACAAAGACCTTAAAGACTTTATTAGCCAGCAGAAGAGCTTTGCAGACTCTGAGCAATCTTGGTCTGTAGACGTGTCTGACATTGACCAAAGTACTTGGGACTTGTCTGTTAAGAACCCTAACAACAACGACGAAGTGATCTTGCGAGAGCCCTCAGTGATTATGGAAGAGATTATGGCTTTAGATAAAGAGAGCGAAGCTATTCTGGGCACTATTCGGGGGTTGTTGTGATTGAGAGTTGGAAGTTCGTTTCTTTTGAAGATGCCATAAAGAAAGTTACCTATACTAATAAAATCCCTAGGAAAAAGTTTCTTGACCAGGGGGTTTATCCGATAATTTCTCAAGAGGCAGCGTTTACAAACGGATATTGGAACGAGGAGGAAGATGTTTTTAGAGTTGAATCTCCCTTAGTTGTCTTTGGCGACCATACAAAAGTAGTTAAACATATAGATTTTGATTTTGTGCTGGGGGCTGATGGAGTAAAATTACTCATGCCAGTCGATGGGTTAGACTCTAGGTTTTTTGCTTACTTCCTTAGAAATGCTCCAATACGTGATTTAGGCTATGCTCGTCACTACCGGCTTTTAAAAGAAATTGAAATACCACTCCCCCCCATCCCCGAGCAACAGCGTATCGTCGCCATCCTCGACCAAGCCTTTGCCGACATCGAGAAAGCCCGTGCTAACGCTGAGCAGAATCTAAATAATGCCCGTGAGTTATTCGATAGCTATTTGACGAGGACGTTTAGCCAGTCTGGCGAAGAAAATCAAGATGTGATGGGAGGGTGGAAGACAGAGAAACTTTCTAATCTTGGAATTACTCAAACTGGCTCGACACCAAAAACTACCGTAAAGGAGAATTTTGGAAGTGCCATTCCATTTGTTAAACCAGCAGATTTTCAGCCCAATGGGCTTATCGATTATAATAATGATGGCCTTAGTGAAAAGGGATTAGCTGAATCACGACTGGTTAAGCAGGACAGTGTCCTAATGGTTTGTATTGGCGCAACAATTGGCAAAGTTGGGTATACATCAGTTAATGTTACTACTAACCAGCAAATTAATAGCTTTACTCCGTACCAAGGAATGCTCACGAAATATTGCTATTACGCAATGCTCAATAATGATTTTCATAGGCAGGTAATATACAACTCTAGCCAGGCTACTCTACCGATAATAAACAAGTCAAAGTGGTCAAGTCTAGAGATTAAATATCCTTCATCTATCTACGAGCAACAACGTATAATTGACTCGCTGGATAAGTTATCCGACAAAGTTCAGCAGCTAAAAAAGAGTTACCAGTACAAGCTAGAGTCCCTAGACGAACTCAAGAAATCTCTACTCCAAAAAGCCTTCTCAGGTGAGCTCACCAAAGGTGAAGGAAGGACTGCATGAATAGAAACGAAGCGGATACTCGCGCTGAATTAATCGACCCCAAGCTAAAGCAAGATGGCTGGGGTGTGGTTGAGAATAGCCTTATCCGCCGAGAGGTGATTTGCCCTGGTCGTATCATTGCCGGTGGCAAACGGGGCACAGCGGTGTCTAGTGACTACGTGTTGAATTACCAGGGCCGAAAGCTTGCGGTAGTGGAAGCGAAGAAGGAAAGTTTGTCTTACACAGAAGGAGTTCGCCAGGCTAAAGACTACGCGACTCGTTTAAAGTGTCGCATTGCCTATGCTACTAATGGCCATGAGATTTACCAGATAGACATGCTCACTGGAGAGCAGTCTCTAGTAGATGACTACATGCCACCTGAGCAACTTTGGGAGCACACTTTTGGAAGTTCTAGTAGCAGCCTAGAACCAGGCTATGCAAGCGTGTGGAGGAAGCGTTTTGCGAGTATTCCTTTGGATACTAAGAGTGGCAGCTGGGCTCCACGTTACTACCAAGAGAACGCCATTAATGCTGCCTTAGAGGTGGTTGCTCAGGGTGGGCAGCGAATCCTGCTAACCCTTGCCACGGGTACGGGTAAAACAGCTATATCATTTCAAATAGCATGGAAGCTATTCAAGAGCCGATGGAGTCTGAACTCACAAAAAACGCCTGATGACAGGGGTAGAAGACCCCGCACTCTGTTCCTTGCTGACCGCAACATATTAGCCGACCAAGCCTTTAACGACTTTGGAGCGTTTGGTGAAAGTGCCTTAGCTCGCATAGATCCCAAGGGCATTAAAAAGAAAGGTGGAGTACCCAAGAACGCTAGTGTCTTCTTTACCATTTTCCAAACGTTTATGAGTGGTAAAGATGACGAGGGCAATAATAATCCTTACCTTTTTGAGTACCCTGAAGACTTTTTTGATTTAATCATAATTGACGAGTGCCACCGAGGTGGTGCTAAAGATGAAAGCAGTTGGCGTGAGGTTCTCAACCACTTTGCCCCAGCCGTGCAACTAGGTCTTACTGCAACACCTAAACGCAAAGACAACGTGGATACCTATAGCTATTTTGGTGAGCCCGTATACAGCTACACTCTTAGAGAAGGTATTAATGATGGTTTTCTTACCCCATTTAAGATATTTCCCATATTGGGCACATTTGATGAGTATACCTACACACCAGGAGATGGTGTTGTAGTTAGGGGTGACCCAGAGGTTGGCAAGTTATACAAAGAAGGTGACTTCAACAGTATTATCACTATTCCAGAGCGTGAAAAGAAGCGCGTGCAGTATTGGATGGATAAGATGAATCCAAAAGAGAAGACTATTGTCTTTTGCGCAAGGCAAGAACATGCGGGCATGGTTAGAGACTACATTAACCAATATGCAATCAAGCGCGGTTGGACCACGAATAACAGCTACTGCGTTCGAGTCACAGCCACTGATGGTGAAGCTGGCGAAACTGATCTTAAAATATTCCAAGATAACGAAAAAACTATTCCCACCATTCTCACTACCTCACGCAAGCTGTCCACCGGTGTAGATGCCCGTAATGTGCGTAATATTGTTCTGATGCGCCCATGTAATAATATGATTGAGTTTAAACAAATCATCGGCCGTGGTACACGGATGTATGAGGGAAAGGACTTCTTTACTGTGTATGATTTTGTTAAGGCCCACCACAATTTCGCAGACCCTGAATGGGATGGCGAACCCCTGCCCCAAGATGAGTGTGACGTCTGCGGTAATTCGTCTTGTACTTGCTTGGCAGAACCCTGTGAAGAGTGTAGTTTTTACCCTTGTGCCTGTGTAAAGACATGCAGCGTATGTGCAAGTGACCCTTGTGAGTGTGAAAAGCCTGTGTGTGATAATTGTGACAATGACCCTTGTGTTTGTGAGCCTGAGCCCTGTGAAGAATGTGGTAATGCGACTTGCACCTGTGGTGAAAAGATTGTCATCAATCTTAGTGATGGGAAGACTCGGTCAATACAGCATATTTCATCAGTCATGTACTGGGATGCGTCGGGAACACCAATAACGGCTAAGGAATTTATCGAACGAATGTTTGATGACTTACCTCAGTTCTTTGAGGATGAAGACCAACTGCGCAGTATATGGGGTAATCCAACGACTCGGGAAAAGTTGTTAGATGATCTTGCTGAGGCTGGCTACGATGAACAAAAGCTTGAGGGCATGCAGGATCTCATCGACGCCAAACATAGCGATGTATACGATGTGTTAGCCTTTGTGGCATACGCTGCAGAAACTCGTACTCGTTCTGAACGTGCAAAAAGTGCCCAACCTTTAATAGCTGGGGCGTTTACTGACCCTAAGCAACTTGAGTTTATTGAGTTTGTGTTAGATAAATATGTTGAGGATGGTGTTAGGGAATTATCTTCGAGCAAGATCACAAGCCTAATTAATTTGAAGTACAACACCATCAATGACGCCACTAACGAACTTGGCTCAGTGGGAGTGATTAAAGAAACCTTTGTGGGCTTTCAACAGTATTTGTATCAGTAGCTTGTAGACACCCATTGGAGATGCTTAATGATGATTTTGGTTTTAGATGCTGATCTTTAGGGTACAACAAATAATGCGTGAAGCTAATAAATTCTTCAGATGTAGATAATGGAATATATAGATGAAAGGCATTCTAAATAAGCGGCTAGAAATTACTACTGGCAATCTTAATAAGATTATTCCAGAACTAAATGAAGTCATCGAATCCATCCCTAAAAATGGTAGGACTAACCAAGAAGTTCTTCATATTGCTTTACAGCAATTAGGTTGGAGTCAGAATGATATTAAGAATCTACAAAAGAAGAAGAAAAGTCTAACGTCTGGAAGAGGAGTTAGCCCCTCTTTTAAATTTTATAAGCCTAAGGACGCCACAGGAACTTTAAAGCGTGGCCAGTTATACAAGTCAGTGCCTGGTGGTAGCCCTGGACTTGGCAAAAAGAAATAATCAAGATTCATGATGGCGGTCATAAATACTGCCCATAAAATCTTATGTTTTTTACAACCCAAAGATTGGAATCATCAACAATAGTATAATTAATGGACCCGTTAATAATACAATAACGCCTCTTGTTATATGCGTCCAAAGAGCCTTATTAGTATATTTGGAGCAACGCCACATACCAATAAATGTGAACATCAGAAACGAAATTCCTGCTACGAAGCTTAATAATGTGAGAAACATATTACCAGAGGAATATAGCCTGAAAATTTGATTTATAAGAACTACGCCTAAAGCCATAAGCGGTAAATAACCAAACAAAAACGCATTGCCTGCATTAATATTTCCGTTCCAATACCGCAATGAGTAAATAAAAACTCTTCTCATGAAAACCCCTTGATCGACAACTCTTGAAGGCAGAAATAATAACTAATCCAGATTACGCTAAAAACAGCCTAATGCATTTCAACAGGGTATTCAAATGGTTAAAACTTAATCGTCATAAAAAAGTTTCCACTGGAAACTTTTGATTAGTCAGCATAGCCAGTTGCTAAAAACACTAGGAATAAGTGTGCGGATTGCTTAAAGCCAAAAACAATAAGACTATTTATTAATTAGTTAACCCTCTCAAATCTATCAGAGAACAGATGCAATGAGTTATTTACACTTTTGTTCGAATATCAAATCCACTTCACACTACTTTAGTTCCTACTTTTCTCTACTGTAGGCATTTATTCACGCCTACTTTAAATGACTGACTTGTCATAGGTTCTTTTATTTACCCTCTACTTAGAAACGCCCAATATCTACTTTCTCTACCTTAGATTAGATCATTGCACCACTTCGCCTTCTCTAGAGGACGTAAGTTTTGAAATACTTCAGATCCTTGAAAGTAGCCCATTGAGAGTGTTTGGGTGGCCTAAAATGCCTACTTATTTCCCTACTTTAGGGCTCTTTTTACTTATTGTAGCCTACTTAGTTGCCTGACTGCATTAGACGCTGCTATCATAATGTCAATTAACAGTTTACAAGACTAATGACATGACAACAGAACTAACATTTGCTTCTCGTCTCAAAGCTATCAGGGCTGACAAAGGTGTCGGTGTGCGTGAGCTCGGACGTATGATTGGCAAAACAGGCCAGCATATTTCTAACATTGAAAAGGGTATTGCTAACCCTAGTGCTGAAGTTGTGGTGACCATTGCTAAGGCCTTGAACGCAGATGTTGATGAACTGTTGCACCTAGCTGGTCAAGTAGACCCTGAAGTGGTGGGTGTAATTCAATCTAGCCCTTCAGCCATCCCTTCATTTCTTCGATCAGCAGGTAACCTATCGGAAGCCCAATGGCTTGAAATGGCAGCCTACGCTAAAAAGTTATCAGATAAAGCTTAGCGACTATGGAGTTTAGTCAGCTAAGTCATGATGACATTGAAAAGGAAGCCAAGCACTTCCTTGCTACCTTCTTTGCGGAAAGCAATGCTCCCCATGTGATACCCACCCCAATTGAATCCATTGCAGAACACTATTTAGGTTATGACATAGAGATTACCGACGAGGGTGTATTCGCTGACCCTTCAATACTTGGTGGGATTATCTTTGATCAAAAGAAGATTATGGTTAATACAGCTGCTGAGGCACATGAAGGTCGTTACTCATTCACACTTGCCCACGAAGTAGGCCACCACGTGCTTCATAAAGTCATATTTGAGTCTGCTAACAACGACACGATGGTATGCCGTGAAGATGCTAATAAGCCTATAGAAGAGCGACAGGCTGATCACTTTGCTGGTGCTTTGCTAATGCCTGAGGAACAAATTAGGCAGCTATACAAGGAGCTAAAACTACCTCAGAGGAAGCTCACTGGCAAAGCAATCAAGGCTGTTGCAAGAAAAGTGATGACTGCTGGTGGTTTTAGTAACGTCTCTAACCAAGCTATGACTGTGCGTCTGCGCCAACTGGGTCTAACGAAAGAGACCCCACTACAGCTGGTCTACAGAAAGCTTTTGCAATTCCTTAGATAACTATTCCCTTATTTCTTTTCGCTAGATACAGCCACCCTATTCAATTATTTTTAATTTAAACTGTAAACTGACAGTTGACATATGTAAGGTGTCAATTTACACTTGCCATACTTTAATGAAACGGAGTATGAAAAATGATTAATTCAGGTTCGATAGGAATGCCTCTGCATTTCGGGAAAGTACCAGGCTTCCTTACGGAGCGTATGGGAAACATGGGTAATGCGATAGTCGAGTCCATTATCTATAACTATGGTAAATCAGAAGTTTTGACACGTATGTCTGACCCTAACTGGTT
>Ga0208134_1000791_pt1 | contig 20151 bp, 27 predicted proteins | sample VirMetDEL_Mar_31_FD_184515 | JGI IMG/M metagenome (GOLD analysis project Ga0208134, IMG submission 184515) | Aqueous microbial communities from the Delaware River and Bay under freshwater to marine salinity gradient to study organic matter... | ecosystem: Environmental > Aquatic > Marine >... | reverse complement strand
TCTTTTTTTGCACAACCACGTTTGAAATGTTATGGCTAATGTAAAACCAACAGCGCTACACAAACTAACGGGCGCGCACAAAAAGAACCCGGATAGAGCACGAGGAAACGAGGCTAAACCGCGTTTGGGTATTGGCTCCGCCCCGGTAAATGCTTCGGCGGGATTCTCTGACGTTTGGGACGAGGTAGTAAGTAACGTTTGTCCAGGCGTTTTGGGTAATTGCGATCGGCTCCACTTGGAAATTGTTTGTCGGCTAATAAGTCAGTTTCGATGCGACCCGGAGGGAACCAGCTCCGCTAAAATTGGCATGATCGAAAAAATGTTGGGCAAGCTTGGGATGAACCCTATCGACCGAATTAAAATCACGGTCCCGCAAGACGAAGAAGTAAGGCCGGAAGATGCCTACTTTTAACCCTGTTTCCGATTACGCGGAAAAGGTTTTATCGGGCGACTATCCGGCGGGTCCACACGTTCGCGGGGCTTGCCAGCGGCACTTAGACGACATAAAAACAGGCGAGGCGCGGGGGCTTTATTTTGACCAGAAAGAATGCGCGCGGGCGATCGGATTTTATAAGGATGTTTTAAAATTAAACGGCGGAGATTTTGAGGGGCTTCCGTTCCATCTTCTGGAATGGCAGGCTTTTATTATTGGGTCCTTGTTCGGCTGGAAAACCGAGGACGGCTATCGGCGTTTTAGGGTTGCCTATATTGAAACCGGCAAGGGTTCGGGTAAATCGCCACTTGCGGCGGGCGTTGGGCTTTATGGTTTAACCGCCGACAACGAAGCGCGGGCGGAAGTCTACGCGGCGGCGACAAAGAAAGACCAGGCTATGATTTTGTTCCGCGATGCGGTGGCGATGGTTGAGCAGTCGGGCGCGCTTAGTGCGAGAATAAAAAAATCTGGCACGGGGCAGAACGTATGGAACCTGGCCTATCTGCAAAAGGGTTCATTTTTTCGCCCGATATCCTCGGACGACGGGGCGAGTGGACCGCGCCCACACATTGCTTTATTAGACGAGATACACGAACACAAAAACGGCTCGATTGTTGAAATGATGCGAGCCGGAACCAAGGGCAGAACCCAAGCCCTTATCTTTATGATTACAAACAGCGGGGCAAATAAGCAAAGCATTTGTCGGGAGTATCACGAATATGCGGCCCAGGTTTGCTCCGGGGTTTTAGAGGACGATTCGTTTTTTGGTTATGTCTGCGCGTTGGACGAAGGGGACGATCCTTTTCAAGACGAGGAATGTTGGGGAAAGGCCAACCCATCTTTAGGTATAACGATTCCGAAAAAGTATTTATTAGAACAGGTTAGAGAAGCGCGGGGAATGCCGTCCAAAGAAGCGACCGTTCGGCGGTTGAACTTCTGTGAGTGGACCGAGGCATCGAACCCTTGGATTAGTTACGACGTTTGGCTGGACTGTAAGGACGAAACGCCGGTTGATTTAACCGGGCGTCGTTGTTGGGGTGGGCTGGATTTGTCGTCGTCTCAGGATTTAACCGGCTTTGCCTTGGTATTTGAACCGTCGGACGCGGACCCAAACTGGCGGCTTAAGGTTTGGATGTGGCTCCCGGATGACGGACTAGAAAAGAAAGGAAAAGAAGACAGGGTTCCTTATCTAGCCTGGCGCGATAAGGGTTATTTGGAAACGAATCCAGGGCGAGCTATTAACAAAATAGCTATTTTAGAAAAAATTACTGAGCTATCTGGCCTTTATGATGTGCGCGCAATCGCTTATGATAGGTGGAGGATCGAAGATTTAAAAATGATTATCGACCAGGACGGTTACACGTTGCCAGAGCTTACGCCGTTCGGACAAGGTTTTAAGGATATGGCTCCGGCTGTCGAGGAGTTAGAACGATTGTTAATTGATGGTAAAATAAAGCATGACGGCAACCCGGCTTTAACCTGGTGCGCGGCAAATGCGGTAGCGGTTGAAGACCCGGCGGGCAATAAAAAACTAGCCAAAGATAAGTCGATAGGGCGTATTGATGGAATGGTGGCCGGTGTAATGGCGGTCGGACAATCACTTAAAGACGATGATGCCGGTTCGTTTGACGAATGGCTAGAGGCGACGGTTAGTTTATGAGTATATTTAGCAGGCTTTCGGCATGGTTTGGGGGTGATACCACAAACCCAGATGAGGGGCAGCAATCAACAGGCCCAGGAACATACGCAACAGATTCCGGCATATCGGTTACCGATGAAAAAGCCTTACAGCTTTCTGGCGTCTGGAGCTGTACACAAATAATCGTAGACTCTCTTAGCTCTATCCCGCTCCGGTGGCATAGGGAGAAAGGCGGGGAGAGAACCCCATTAGAGACCGGCGCTATATACCAATTATTTAAAGGCCGTCCTAACAAGTATATGAAAATGCGCGATTTTAGGCGGTGCTTAACGCTACAGCTCGCGCTATGGAACAACGCCTACGCAAAAATTGATTGGTTTGAGGATCGCCCGGTAGCTATTACGCCACTTCATCCGGCTAGAATGGAAGTGCATCGCGACGAGCACGGGCTAACCTACCACTATAATAGCGGTGGGGACGTCCACGTTTTCGCGGACAAGTCTATTTTGCATCTTAAGGGGATGTCGGCGGAAGGTGTTGTAGGGCTAGATCGGTCTGACTTTGCTAGAAATACTTACGGCGTAGCGGCCAGCGCAAACAAATACGCGGCGAAACAGTTTGCCAATGGCGGGAAGCCTGGCGGCGTTTTAAAAGTGGACAAGTTTTTAAAACAAGATCAACGCGCGGCCTTGGCTAAAATTTACGAAGGCATTTCGGCTACGGCTGACGGTGCCAATAAGCTTTGGGTCCTTGAAGGCGGGGTTGATTTTGAATCCATAGCCCACGACCCAAATACAATGCAAATGTTAGAGACTAGACAGTTTCAGCTTGGCGATATTGCGCGCTTTTTCGGTGTTCCGGCGGTTTTGATTGGTGCAGGCACGAGCGGCTCCAGCTCTTGGCCCGCTTCTTTTGAACAACAACAACTAGCATTTCTGACGTTTACCCTTTCTAGCTATCTTAGCGAATGGGAAGCGGCGCTAATTGATGCTTTGGTATTAAGAAAGGACCTTGGTAAAATAGTCGTAGACCATGACGAAGACGACTTTATTAAGATGGATTCAAAAGCTAAAGCCGAATTCCTGTCTAAGATGACACAAAACGGCATGATGGACAGAAACGAAGGGCGGAAAAAATTAAGACTGCCAACGCGCGGCGGGGCAGGCGACCTAACAGCACAGGTAAATTTAACAACGTTAGACAAATTAGGTGAGACCGACGGAGGCGAACCCGATGGAAACGAAGACACAAGCGCTATCTGATTGTGAAATAAAGTTTGATGGTAAAGAGGGTTGGAAATTTGAAGGCTATGCCTCCAAGTTTAATGGGCTAGACTCCTACAAAGACACTATTCATAAAGGCGCATACGAGGCGAGCCTAAAAGACAGAGACCGCCCGGTTATGATGCGGTACGAACACAAGGCCGGAATTTTGCCCCCTGGAAAATGGGAGCACTTGGCAGAAGATAGCGCGGGCTTGATTGTTGCGGGAGAGCTGACCAAGGGCCAATCCCTGGCGACAGATATTCGCGCCTCGATGGAGCACGGCACCCTTGAAGGCTTGTCGATTGGGTTTCGTATTCCCAAAGGCGGTTCCGAGGAGCTCGAAGGCGTTCGACATATAAAAACCATTGATTTGGTAGAAATATCTATTGTTCAAAATCCGGCGGACTCCCAGGCGTTAGTTACTGGTCTAAAGGCGGAAATTGAATCTATAGAAGATTTAAAAGAGGCGGAACGGTTTCTACGTGATGTAGATTCCTTTTCTATCTCGTCGGCTAAATGTTTTGTAAGCCGCGTTAAAGCTATAGGGGCGCGTGATGCGGACCTAGAGTCTAAAGACGAAATTACAGAACTAAAAGCACGACTACAACAAAAAACGGCAGCGGAAACGGTCGCGGCCCTTATCAAAAAATTATAGAGAGAGAAATTATTATGGGACAAGAACTGGATTTTGCGCTTATTGAAAAGGCGCTACAGGAAAAAAACACAGAGCTAAAAACGTACATTGATACGCGAATTGATTCTGTAAACAAAGAAGGCGAAACGCTTTCGGAAGAACAGAAAAATGCGGTTAACGTTATTTCTGACGAGTGCAAGGGCCTAGCGGACCAGCTTCACGTTATCGAACAAAAACTAGCGGAAGGCGTTAACGACGTAGAAGAAGCTAAGTCTATCGGCGAAATGTTCGCGGATCACGAATCGGTCGAAATGTTTAAGACGGGCCAGGCTACTAAAGCGGTCATGGAACACAAGGCGATTATTAATGCCGATCCAGCGGCGGGCAATCCACTGGTCCCAGAAATGCGAATCCCTGGTATTGTTCACGAACCCAACCGCGTTTTACGCTTACGTGACGTTTTGAGTGTTGGTCGCACAAACAGCAATACTATTTACATTGCTAAAGAGAATGTATTTACTAATAACGCTGGGCCTCAGATTGGCGGATCGCCAGAAGCGCGCGAAAATGTAACAAAGGCGACTTCTGACATTACCTTTACGAGTGCAACGGTAGCGGTTGAAACGCTGGCGCATTTGTTTAATGTATCGAAACAGGTGTTGGAAGATTCTCCAATGCTGGCTAGCTATATTAACTCTCGCGGAATGTACGGTTTGAAGCTTGAAGAAGACGACCAACTTCTGAATGGCTCCGGCGCTAACGGCAATTTAAGTGGACTGGTTACCAACCAAACCGCTTACGCGGCCACCAGCTCTCCAACCGTTGTTACCAACAACCTGGACTTGTTGCGCGATGCAATTACCCAGGCGCAGGCAGCTAACTACATTCCTTCTGCTATTATTCTTAACCCGATCGACTGGGCTAAAATTGAACTGCAAAAGGTTAACGCTGGAACAGACGACCGCTATATTTATGGCGATCCTGGTTCGCGACTTGGCGCTAATATTTGGGGCTTGCCTGTTGTTGTTACTAACACTATGACGGCTGGAACGTTCCTTGTTATGGACGGCGCTCAGTTGGGTATGTTGTGGGATAGAGCAGATGCCACTATCGCTATGTCCGAGCACCACGACACCAATTTTGCTAAAAACATGGTAACGGTTCGCATGGAAGAACGATTGGCCCTAGCGGTCGAACGTGCTTCAGCTATCATCGGCGGTTCATTACTGTAAGCATAAGGGGGGGCTTCGGCCCCCTTTTTTTTGAGGTTTTTTTATGGAAGTTATAACTATAGCCAGGGCTACCGGGCCTTATGGCGAAATAGAAAAACGGCGTCGCTTAACGTCGGCGAACTACCCAACAGATTATCTAAAACATCTTGTCGAAATTGGTGTTGCCAGGGTTGATATTGAACACGCAGAAGAACCCGTTTTGGAGGTGAAAGTTAAAGAATCAAAAAAGCCTTCTATTGTATCGCAACAGGCCCAAGCCTCACGGAAGAAGACTGCCAGAAAATCAAAGACAAAAAGTGTATAGCTGTTAATGATGCTTACAAATTGGCACCCTTTGCCGAAATTCTTTACGCTTGCGACCGTCGCTGGTGGCAAACCCACATAGACGAGGTTAGAGAAAGTTTTAAGGGCGAGCTTTGGACACAGGACAAGGTGTGGAACAAGGGCGAAGCGGAGGCTATGGGCCTTAACGTTATAGAGTCAATTAGTAAACCTGGATTAAGCACGACGCCGGGCGTTATTCACCAGGGGGAGAACTCTGGTTATCAAGCAATAAACATGGCACTATTACGCGGCGCAGAGCAGGTTTTTTTATTGGGTTATGATATGTGCGCGGGAACAAAGACCCATTTTTTCGGGGATCATCCAAAAGCGTTGGGTCCGCATAGAGACTACGAAAAGTTTATTAAAAATTACAAAACTATCTCAGAAATTGAAATTATAAATTTATCAAGGCGAACAGCCTTACATTTTCCGAGGGCCAATCTTGACCAAGTGTGTAATATTAGGAACAGGGCCAAGCCTTAAAGAACAAAAAAACCGCATTCTTGACCTAAAAGAAGCGGGCGACGTTGTTTTGTTTGGTGTTAATAACACGTTTAACGACTTTCCTTTAGATTTTTGGATAGCTTGCGATCCTAAATGGCACGAGCACTATGGACAGGTGCGCGGCTCTTTTGAGAAATGGCACTGGGACGAGCATATCTGCAAGCGCTACGGCTATAACTATATCGAGGGCAGATGGGGCGAGGGGTTAAGCCTTGATCCAAATTACATTCGCTATGGCCACTGTTCCGGCTATCAGGCGTTAAATATTGCTCTCCATAAAGGGTTTAAAGAAATTTACCTGGCTGGACACGACTTTGAAGACCTAACCCAAAACAGACATTATTTTTCCGGTTTATCCGATGTTGCTGGAGAATATCCAAAGGCTATCAGGAAATATTCTAGTTTTAAGGGGCTTTTAAAGACCTATTCTTATATAGAGAAACAGGATTTACCCTGCAAAATATACAATATAAATAGAAATTCAGCTTTAAAAACATTCGAGTTTAAGGACTTATGAGCGATATCATTACAGAGATTAAAAAGTATCAAAAAGGTTGGTCGGGCGGGCTTCCAGAGACGCCTTGCGGGTCGGGGTCCAGGCTTTCAAACACTCGCCAGCAACGCGAATGGATTCCAGAAATAATAAAAAAATATGGTATTGAGTCTATTGCTGATATAGGGGCGGGCGACCTTAACTGGATTAAGAAAACCGATTTATGCGGCGTTAATTATCAAGCGTATGATCTGGTTCCGCGCGACCCTTCAATTATTAAGTTCGACTTAATAAATGAGGTTCCTCCCCAAGTGGATTTAATAATGTGCTTGTGGGTGCTTAATCACTTGCCCGTTAAGCATTGCCAGCTGGCGATTGAAAACATAAAGGCAAGCGGCGCTAAATATTTAATGATGACCGACCGCCCCAAATACCATAAAGACCAACCGCCGGAAATTAAAATGGAGTCTATCGAAGAAATGATTATAGAAAAAACGGATTTTGATAGCATTAAGTTAATAAAATTATGATAACTGTCTACTCTGTTTTGTGGGGCGATAAATATCCGGTCGACTATGTTTACCGGCTAAAGTCGATGGTCCAGCGAAACCTTACTGTCCCTTTCCAGTTTGTTTGCATTACGGACCAAGAAATTGATGGTGTAAAGTGCATTAAACCCCTAGTCCACTGGCATGGATGGTGGCAAAAGCTGTCGCTTTTCGGTGTGGCTGACGGTCCTAGTTTATACTTTGATTTAGATACGGTTATTACGGGTAACATAGATTTTTTGGTTCCTTATACGGAAAACGTTCTATCCGCTCCCGCGAATTGGGGACAATCCGGCCATGGTGGAATACAGTCTTCGGTTTTAGCCTGGAACGGAACATTAAAAGAGCCATTTTTACGGTTTAATTACGATATTGATTCGCCCAGGTTATGGGGCGATCAGGAATATTTATCAGAACTATATAAGGATCAATTTACACCAATCGAGGGCGTTGGCTCGTATAAATACCATTGTCGGGGCGGTCTGCCTGATTGGTGTAAGGTGGTTTGCTTTCACGGGAAACCGGATTATCCAGAGGTTAACGATTCGTGGGTGAAAAAGTCTGCATTCATGCAAACCCTAGCCTAGCGCATCAAAAGCATTGGGCAAACGGTCTAAAGGGCGCTTTTGTTCATCATGGGTTTGAGTGCGATATAACTTACAACCCAAAAGAGAAGGGCGCGGATATCCATGTGGTTCTTGGCCCGCATTATGCGAAAAAGTACCACTTAAACCATGAGACAATTTTGCTCGATCGGTGTTACTACCGTGGGGACCCGGACCACATTTCTTTAGGTTGGATGCTGCCTTGTGGCGGTCGAAGATTTACGGAAGGCGAGGGCAGAGAGCCGCCACAGGTTAAAAAACGACAACCTGGCGACAGAACCATATTTTTAGCGGATTATCAGGGGGATATAGGCGGTGCGGACACAGTTCGACGACATCCGGCGGAATCTAAGCCCACAGAATCACTTCTTAGCGCGTTAAATCGGCACGACATAGCAATAGGTTATAAAACCACGGCTTTGGTAGATGCTGCGTTATTGGGTCTTAGCGTGGTATCATACGATACTAGCCATATATTGAACCAACCAAATTGGTTGAGGCTTTTGCCTTATGCTGATTGGGCGTATAACGAACTAAACGAGGCCATAGATCACTTATGTCTATCACGTTAAACACAGCGCCGCCTGTTTGCCCCGTTACCATAGACGAGGTTAAAGAACAGCGCGTTATAGAACACAACGACGACGACGTTTTGCTGGGCGGGTTTATTGAGGCGGCTACGGAGTACGTGGAGCATAGAACCGGCTTGAACTTTGTCCAAAGAACTTGGGATTATAAGGTTTCGAGTTTTACGGACGAGATAGAACTTCCTTTTAATCCGGTCCAATCGGTTTCTATTACCTATACAGATAAAACGCTCTCTCCCGAAATACAGACGGTTTCGACTGATGTTTACGAGGTAGATACCGGCGTTTCTCCGCCCGTTGTTCGGTTGCAGTATGGGCAAAGCTGGCCAAGTTATACAAGCGTTAAAAACGGAATTACTCTACAGGTTGTTGCGGGTTATGCGCCGCTTGGAAGCCCGGAAAACTACCGTGGAAACATTCCAGAATTAGTAAAAACAGCGATTAAAATATTGGTCGGCGGAATGGATGTCGCCAGGGAGTCAAAATCCGACCTACAATTTTATGATACAGATATCGTCGACGGGCTGTTACAATCTATTAGGGTTTATAAATGAGAGCCGGACGATTAAGAGACCGCGTATCTATTCAGTCGCCGCCCACAGGCGTAGACGGATTCGGACAGCCAACCGGAGAATGGTTGGATGTGAAAGATCGCAGGTGTTCTATCGAGCCAATGAGCAACGACGAATACTTTGCAGCGCAGGGAGAAAACTCACTACAGAAAACGAAGATTAGATTCCATTTCGAGAAAAACCTATTAAAGCCTACCTATAGGTTGGTAGATAAACGGGTTTCTCCAAATGTTATTTACGATATACAGGGAGAGCCAACCAACCCAGGGAACGAAAATAAAGAATTGATCGTTATTGGAGTGCGTAGAAGTGCCTAGGCAGGTGGTAATTGGTATTGACGAACTTTTGGCCAAGATGGACAAAATAGCGCTTTCCGTTCAACCAAAAATCGTCGCCCAATCTTTGCGGGCGGCTATGACGCCTATGCTTAAAGATGCGAGGGCCAACGCGCCGAAAGGATCAAGAACCCATAAATCTTATAAGGGGCGTTTGTTAGCTCCAGGTTTTTTAAAACAAAATATTAAGCTTAAAAAATTAAAGCGCAGAGATAAGACGGTTCAGGCTTACGGGCTTTGGGCGCAAAAAGAAGGGTTTTATGGTGGGTTTGTTGAGACAGGTATCGCGGGAGAGTCGGACGTTACTCCTAACCCTTGGCTTGGCAAGGCATATAGCAAAAACGCGGCGTCGGTGCAGTCTCTTTTTCTGACAGGAATGCGAAAGCGTATAGAAAAGGCTATGAAATGATAACGGCGGCTTTAATAGCCTACTTAAAGGCCAACATATCAACCCAGGCGGTTTACGCGGTACAAGCGCCGCAAGGGGTGCTCCCTGCTGTTACAATAGACGATAACGGCGGAGACAGGTTCCGCGCTTGGATGGGTGGGCTTACTAGCCACACTTACACCGAAACAGAATACGAAATATCGTCATGGGCAGACGACCCGCTAGAGGCGGCAAGGCTGATAGATGAAATTATTGCTTTACTAGACGATTATGCGGGACCGTTGTTCGATACGTCGGTTTCTCCACAGGTTCTCCACTCGATCAGATATTGTTCGGCGGAAAATATAGGCTCCGACTTCACCAGCAAGAACGAAGTTTACGGCCATTCTTTGTTTTTACAAATTACCCATAGTTAGGAGCTATAATAATGAGCACAAGTGCAATTTTGACAAATATTTTAATCGAGGTTTTGGACGAAACAAGTTCGCCCGGAACTTTTGACGAAGTAGAGGAAGTTACATCGCTTTCCGGCCTTGGTGAAACCACGCCACAGGTTCGCGCGACCCACTTTCAATCCACTTCTGAGGAATATATCGGCGGTCTAGCTGACGGCGAAGAATTTAACCTGGAGTGTAACCGAATCCACACAAGCGGATCGGCACAAGCTAAACTTGTTTCCTATAAGGGCTTACAAAAGTCGTTCAGGGTTACCGAGCTGGACACAAGTGTTTCTCCGAATACGACCGTTGTTTACACCTTCGATGCGTTAGTTCAGGGTTGGACCAATAACCCAAGCCTTGGCGACATCCAGAAGATTAGCTTCTCTGGTAAAATCTCTGGCGGAATCACGGCTGTATAATGGATAAAAGCGAACTTTTTAGTTTAGCTCCTAGAACAAAAGCGACTATCAAGGTAGAGGGTAAAGAGCTAGAAGTACTTTCCCTTAGCCTTGATGGACGCTTTGCGTTTTCCGAGACAGAGAAAAAGCCATTGGGTGAACGGTTTGCCTTTTTAGCTATCCATGGTTGCCCGGCGTTATCAGGCAGCACTATCGAGGAGGTTGTTAACGGAATCGACCCGATTGTTTTGTCTAATATTGCGGCAAAAGTTATGGAGCTGTCGGGCCTTGGTGCTGATGAAGGGGAAGAAGCGGGAAAGCCCTCAGAGAAAGGCCGGAAATAAAGTTTATTTTCGACCTTTCTATGCAATGGGGAATTCCTCCTTTTGAACTTGCGGAGCGCATTTCCAGCAAGGAGTTAACCTGGCTGATTGAGTATTCCAAAATCGAGCCGTTTGGCTCTGTTAGAGATAATTGGCATACAGCGATTTTAGCTCAAATGTACGCTTCAGCGCATACGCCAAAACATAAGATTAGGCCACAGATAAAGGACTTTATGTGGGTTGATCCAAAAAGCAAAGCGACAAGAGAAACGAAGTCGTTTTTAGGAAAGCTGCGAGGAATGGCGAAAAATGGCGACTCAAGAAGCTAAAATTATTGTAAAAATGCAAGCGGAAACGGGACGTTTGCAGACCGCCTTAGACCGATCCGAGAAAAAGTTAAAAAGGTTTGAGGGGCAAACGAAAAAAAGTGTTGCCAATGTAAACAAAACCTTTAAAACGATGGGCGTTGCCGTTGGCATTGGTATCGCCGCGACCGTTGTTCTCGTCAATAAAACACGAGCCGCCATTGATGCCCAGGCAAAATTCGCCGACTCCATTGGTATTAGTACGGAAGCGCTTGCCGGATTAGAGCAAGCCGCCGCTATTAATGGCGCTTCACAGGAAGGTTTAAGAAAGGGCTTAGAACGTCTAGTCGTTAATCTAAACGACTTCAAAGGCGGTATAGGCGAGGCTGTCGATTCATTCGAGCGCCTTGGCATTTCAATTGAAGACATTAAAGATAAATCTCCCGACGAGGTTTTTGCCCTTGTCGGTGATCGCCTTAAAACCATTCCCAGCCAAGCCGAGCGCGCCGCGTTAGCCTATGAGATTTTTGGCAAGCAGGGAATTAAATTAATTAAAACATTGGAAACCGGGTCGGAAGGCTTAAAAGGTTTCCAGGAAGAAGCTAAAGCGCTTGGTTTGTCTCTCAGTCGCGTTGATGCGGCACAGGTTGAAGCGGCCAATGATGCGCTACAGCGCGCCGGAGCAGTCAGCGAGGGATTTGCTAAACAATTAACCGTCGCTCTATCTCCGTCTATTACAGCGGTGGCAAATCTATACAGGGAAGCGGCGATAGAAGCCGGTGGAATGGGAGACGCGGCAACCGCCGCCGGTAAGTTTTCAGTTTTAGCGATCGGCTCGATCGGTGACACGATAGAAGATATCTCTATAGGGTTAAAAGAGAGTAAAGGGCAGTTTGCCGACTTTGTGGCGTTTGTTATTCAGGTTTCGCAACAGCTTAACGTTTTTGGTTTATCAGAAAAGCTTTTTGGTATATCAGCGGCGGAGGTGACAACCGCCATAGAAAATTGGCGGTCCGTTGGCGATGATGCCGCCTCAGCATTCGAAAAAGCCGTTGCCGATCGGTTAAAAAACGGCACGTTTTCGGAACAGCTTATAGCGCAAATGGAAAAAGACCGCGCGAAGATAGAAGCTGCCCTTGCTTCCTCAGGGGGTGGAAAAAGCTCCTCGGTTGGAGGTGTCTCCGTTGGTGGCGGCAAAAAACCCAAAAAAGAAAAAGACCCGCTTGCCTCGTCATTGTCTGAAGTTAAAAACCTGTTGGAGTCGCTACAATCTCCGCTAGAGAATTACAACAACAGCATTGCAGAGCTTGAAGTTTTAACGTCAAACAATCGGATCGGGCAAGAACAATACAATTTAGCCGCCGCCGAATATAAAAGAATATTAGAAGAAGCCACGCCCGGCATAGATAATATGCAAGAGCTAACCCAGGCGCTAGCCGACACACTACCGGCGGAAGAAGCGGCCCTGGCAGCGGTACGGCAACAAATGCTAGACCTTAATTTGGCTATGGAGTTATTCCCAGACAAAGCCGATGCTATTACCAGTTCGCTTATAAACCTTCAGGAAGAAGAAGCGCGGTTGATTGAAAAATCAAAAGAGACCGGCGACGGTTTAACGGAATTCGGAAAAGAAGCCGCCCGCAACATCCAAAACGAGCTTGGTACTACCTTAAGAGATACGCTTTCCGGCGACTTTGACGGAATATTGGACTCTTGGGGAAACATGCTCGCCGAAATGGGCGTTCAATTACTGGCGCAATCATTCGCGGATTCGTTCAACCTGGAAGAAATGTTTTCTTCTGGTGGCGGTGGCGGTGGAGGCGGTATAGCCTCGTTTTTCGGTGGCTTCTTTGCCGATGGTGGGCGACCGCCCATGGGGAAAGCTAGTATGATTGGCGAGAATGGTCCGGAATTATTCGTTCCTGACTCCGCCGGGACCATTGTTCCCAACCATGAGTTAGGTGGAGGCCAACAGTTTAGCTTTGGAAACGTTGTTTTAAATGGCGTTACCAACCAGGCGGAAGCCACCAAAGCCGCCGGAAAGTTTATGAACGAAACAGCGCGGCTAATGGGCAACGCTCAAAGGTATACTTAAATGAGTTTTATCGAAGAAAGGATATCGGAAGAATTCAGTTTTGGTTCGGGCCTGGACTATTCTTTTGATGTGACGGTAACCGTTACCGCTACGGGTAACGAGCATATAAAGCGTTGGCACCCTTATCGAAGGCTTACGATATCGTTAAGCTTTACCAATAAAACCGACGCCTGGCTGGAAGAATATATACAAGACCTTTTCGACAGGTCCGGCGGTATAGGCGGCGGTTTCAGGTGGAAGAATCCAAGCGACTTTTCTACCAATGGAAAGACCGGGGTTCCTACTTTTTCCGACCAAATTTGCGTAGCGGACGGCGCGACCTTTCAGATTGTCCGATGGTATGGGACTCAAGGCGACGCCACGGCAACACGTAGCAGAATTAGAAAGCCGGTGGCTGATAGCTGGCTGATAGGAATACGCGACGACGAAGGGAACGACAACCAAATTCTAAACGACTTTACGGTTTCGCCTAACGCGGTAAGATGGACGATAGACACTTACGGAGCTATTACCTTTGCCGACAACGTGTCTCGCCCTATTAATGGGATAACACAAGCGGCACAAGCTGTCGCCGATCTGGGGGCAGCTCACGGCGTTATAGCGGGGGATAGCTTGCACTTTTCCGGTGTAGCCGGAATGGTGGAAATTAACGGACTCCGTGGGACTGTTACAGCGGTAACCGCGACTACGGCAACGGTGGATATAGATAGCTCTGGATTTTCGGGGTTTTCTCTAGCCTCACCCAACCTTGCTGTTTGTAATACGGCACCACAGGAAAACGAACTACCGACGGCGGGCTGTTACTTTGATGTGCCGGTTAGGTTCGATTCAAGCTCGACAAAATCTTTCGCGAACAAAAACGCGTCGGACGTTATTGTTTCCAACTCTATTACCTTGATTGAACTACTCGATCCAAAGGATTAATTAAAACGCCATGAAGCCAACCTATATAGACCCAGAGCTTGCGGTAACCTGCGTTAGGATTGAAGCGGTTGGCGGTGCGGTTTTAAGGTTTGCGCTTTATCCGCACGACCTTGTAATGAGCAACGGGACCCGATATCTCGCCACGCCTTTTATGGAGCCGTCGGACATATCAGGCGCGGAAAATCTAGCGCCGTCTGTATTCGACGCCAGCGGTTATTTTTCCGATGCCGGTATTACCAGGGACCAAGTATTGTCGGGGGTGCTCGATAATGCCAGGGGCTTCGCGTTTAAAACTACGTGGAGCGCGCCGGTCGAGGATCAACAGCCAGCCAAAAAAACTTTATTCGGAAAAACAAATACAGAAGACGATTTATTTATTATCGAAAATATGGGGCTGATGGATGCCTTAAATTCGTCTACGGGATCAACGGTTAATTCAAAGTGTACTCATGTTTTGTTTGATGAAACTATCGACGGAGACATTATCGCCACGGATCGCTCTAGCTGTACCGGACCGCGCGGGTACTCTCCCAACAGACAAGACGGGCCAATATTAGCCGACTACCTTATTTCGGGCGTAGTCGTTACCGATGTAACATCTCAAAAGGCTTTTACGGCTTCAGGGCTTGCACAAGCGGCGGGTTATTTCGACTATGGGTCTTTGCTGTGGAAAACGGGGGCGAATGCAGGGCTAAGAAGTTTCGAGGTTAAACAACACGAGGCCGGTGGTATAATAACCCAGCACTTAGCAACACACTATCCAATAGCGGTTGGCGATACGTTCGACATCCATCCGGGTTGCGACCACACGCTTTCCGGGGACTGTATTAACAAGTTTGGTAATGCTCCGAATAGCCTTGCTTATGAGCACTTGATAACGGAAGAAACCTACGGAGATTATAGCCTTTGATTAATAAGATTATAGCCTTATCTCGCGAGTGTATCGGCACAAAGTACGGCCACCAGGGGCGAACCGTTGGCGTTGTGATGGACTGCGCGGGGCCATTAATACACGTTCTAAAAGGGCTTGGTTTTGAGCTGACAGACGAAAAGGGTTACCCAAGGCGTCCCTATAAAGGAATGTTGGAGGCTATATTAAAACGCCAGGAACATTTGGAGGAAGTGCCGGTTTCTGATTTGCGGGCGGGCGATGTCGTTTTATTTCGGATATCCACAAGCCCGCAACATATAGCGATTTATACAGATAAGGACACGATTATCCACGCCTATTACCACGCGGGAAAAGTCACAGAGCAATCCTTCGCCCCTTGGCGCAACCAGTTAAAACACGTTTACAGGTTCATTAAATGAGTAGTGATGGGCAGTTAATTGGAGCCATAGTTGGCGCGACGGTTGGTGTGGCTGTGGGCGCACCATTGCAGGGTGCCTCGATAGGTGCCACTATCGGCGGTGCAATCGACCCGCCCAAAGGACCAAAAATAAGTTCGCCCAGGATGTCGGACAACGCCGAGCAAACGAGTAGTTATGGCGCACCAGTTCCGACAATCAATGGAAAAATAGCGACTAAGGGCGTTATTATTTGGGTGGAAGGCAACAAAAAACGAATTGTTGTTACTGAGGAAGAAGCAGAAGGTAAGAGCGGTGGCGGTGGTGCTACCACTGAAACACAAGAAGCCTTTGTTACTTGCGCTATTCTTTTGGCCGACCATCCTGTCGATGCGGCTGGGCGAATATGGATCGGCGGCAAATTGGTCGCTAACGGTGCCGCTACAGACCTAGCAACGGCGGCGGCTACTAACGATGTTTTTCCGGCCATGTCCTTGTATAACAACGACGAACTGTTAAAGGTGGCGTTATCGGTTAATACGACGGGCGCAAAAATCCAACTCCAGCCAGGGCTCGACGATGTAGACCCGCACCCACGGGTAGAGGCCGACCTCGGTGCGGGAAATGCTCCGGCCTGGCGCGGAAAGACGGTTTTATATCTGATAGATTGGCCCTTGGTCGATGTTGCAAATTCAATCGCCGGGCTAGACGTACAGGTTGAATTAATCAAGTCGGGAACAGCACAAGAGCCGGTTCTTCTAAATCAAATATCTACTACGCCAGCAGTATGGGGCGAGTGTTATTATTTAAACCAAGAGGAGGCGGTTTGGTGGGAGCGAACCGCCACCAACAGCGACATAACCAGGCGCGTTGAGTTCAGCCAAGACGGAGTTTTTAAAAAGGGCGAATATTTAGAACAACCGGCGGACGCTGGCGGAGACCATGCGCGAGGCTGGACAGATGTTGACATAGGATATATATCTAAAAGGCCCGCCTGGTGGGAGGACGCATATCCGTTAAACTGGACAAACTCCGTAGGCTATATTGTTTATAAAAACGAACTATATTACGGGCTTAGATCTGGTTATATTTATTATCAAAATACGGCCAGAGTAGCGGCTCCTGCTGACTCTAAGGCAATTTGCGTTGATGATTCAGGTAATGTCTATATCTTACATCATGATTCAACTCATGCTTCAACAGAAGGTATTACAAAATTTGATTCTGTGGGAACAGAGCTGGCTTTTTTTGAGATTGACTGGAAAACGGATAGGGGGGAAAACACCAACACAGCGCGGGCTGTCGGCATCCAGTGGGACTCTGTGAACGGCTTGCTTTATTGCGGATTCGCAGACGGAAACCTCATTGGTAATTTTTATGCCGTAGACTTTGAAAATGAGATTGTCTCTGATGTCATAGAGGTTAGAACGACAGACGAACCAACCCTTCTTAGGATAGAACTAAATCAGTTTACCGTTGAGGGCAGTATTCTTAGCCGCTTCTGGGTCTCACAGGATTACGTTTCTGAGGTTGCCGCCGCCTTTGTTGATCGCTGGCGACTACCAACGGCGAGCACTGACGGCCAGCCCTTGGCCGATGTGGTTAGAGAGCGCATGGAAAAAACGCCTTTGCTAGAGTCTACCGACATCAACGTTACATTGTTAAGCGGTGACGTTACCGGCTATAAATCTTCAGGAATTATAACGCCACGCGCCGCCCTTGTTCCGTTACAGGATGCCTATTTTTTCAAAATTATTGAATCCGGTTATCAATTAAAAGCAATTCCGACGGCGGGCCAAGTTTCCGTCGCGACAATTACAGAAGGGGAGCTTGACGCTAGACCGTTTGGGGCAGCTAACAAGCCGCTTTTGCCTAGTGGTCGAGACATGGAGTCGGAACTTCCGAGTCAGGTCCTAGTTTCTTTTTTTGATGCTGCGCGCAATTACAACCAAAACGAGGCGTTATCATTGGAGCGAATTAGCTCCGGTGCGGTCAACAAAGAATCTTTCGAGTTAGCTATTGTTTTCACACCAGAAGAAGCGGTATCAGTCGCTAATGCTCAAATGGATAGAATGTGGATTGATAGAGAAGATTTTTCTTTTTCTTTGCCGCAAACCTATAACCAGTTGGAGCCGTCCGACGTTATTACTTTAGAAATGAGTTACGCGACCTTCGAATTTAGGCTCGTTTCGATAGACTATAAGGCGGACGGGCGTTTAGAGTGTAGCGCTAAACTTAACGACGCGACTATTTCCACGCAAAACGCTACCGGCGGATCAAGAGTTTTAGGCGACACCACTATTTCGTTCGCGGGTAAGTCAATTTTGCACTTGCTCGATATACCGCTGATTCGCGACGAGGACGACAAGCCGGGGTTTGCCGCCTCTCTCACAGGTAAAAGTAGTGGGTGGCCAGGGGGAACTATTGTTCGCTCTGTTGATAACGGGCAGACCTTTACCAACCTGCAAAGTTTTACGGCTGGCGTTAGGGCGGGCATTTGTGCCGACTCATTACCTGCGCATGATGGCTATACGATTGACCGCACGAACACGCTAACAATTAATCTTTATAATGTTGGTTTAACGCTGTCCTCTATCACTCGGGCGCAAATGTTAACGAACCCAGGGCGGAACTGGTTTGCCTATGGCGCTTCTGGTCGTTGGGAGCTTTGCCAGTACGCAAACGCCACGCTAAACGCCGATGGATCGTATACGCTAGACACGATTGTAAGGGGCGCAAAAGGCACAGAGCAATATACCGGCACCCACGAGGACGGGGATTTATTTATATTCCTGGCGGATAACGCGGCCTTTATTGCTGCGAATATATCGGATATAGATGTAGAGCGTATTTATCGCGGGGTAACGTCACAAAAGCCTATAAATGAAGTTGCCGACACGCTATACACTTATACAGGAACAAACCTTAAGCCAATACGCCCAACACAGTTAGCCGGTACAATAGACGGCTCCGATAATTGGGGTTTAACCTGGCTGAGAAGCTCACGGCTTTCCAGCTCGTGGTGGACAAATGGAATAGACGCGCCTTTAGGTGAAACGACAGAGGCTTACGAAATTGATATTATAGATACCTCGGTTTCTCCTTGGGTTGTGGCGAGAACCTTAACCGCTACAAGCGAAGCGGTTCAATATAGCAGCGCCGACCAAGTAACCGATTTTGGCAGCAATCAAACATCGTTAACCTTTAGGGTTTATCAAATGTCCTCGACCATTGGCCGGGGCTATATGACAGAGATCACACTATGACAACTCCACTTTTAGGTATAGAAGAACTAGCGTCAAGCGCGGCCAATTACTCTTTAGGGAATGAGGCTTTTAAGATTTTAGAGCGGGCTGGGTGTGGGCGGATTACTGTTAATTATTTAACAGATGCCAACCTAACTTTAGATGTAGATACGGCGGCGGGAACGGAACAGTGGAGGGATGCCATAATTACCATAACGGATTCCGGCGTGGTCCTCACAGCAGGCCGCGACTTGATCTTTCCTGACGAGAACGGGCCAATCTATACTATTTACAATGATACCGCTCAAACGATTACTGTTAAGCTCTCAGGGCAAACAGGGGTGGCCATTAGTGCTTCTGGTTCGGGTCGATATCTAAGACGCGGAACGGATATGGTGGCAGCTCCATAAGGGCCATAATTCGTTACCTCTGGGTAAGGGTTAAGTGGCATACCAAAAATATTCGCCGTCAATTTGATCAGCATAGGCTGTATGTTCATGCCCACAGTGTTCACATTTAAATTTGTCGCCAGCCGCTTTATTGTGCGAGGTTTCAAATTCCTTTTCACACTTTAGACATTCAACCTCTGTAAGTTCATCCATCATTCGTTACCTCTGGGCTGTCATATTTCCAAAACTCTAATGCTTTGGTTAGTTCATTAATGTGTTTAATAACGTCTTGTTTTGTCGTAAAGATTAGAGAGAAATTATCAACACCCATTGTTGTTTTCTCTTTGTCTGGGTCGTTTTTGACTGTTACCAAATACTCACCCTGCAATTCAATTCTTTTAATCATTCGTTGCCTCTGGGTTGTGGTTATACAAACTCTTTGCCGACGATAGCTAAAATAATGCCTAGGATGGATAGTATTATGAGCCACCGCACCAACCGGCTCTCTTTTTCCTTCCTTCCGTCAAGGTCTTTTGATAAGCGATCAGACTCTTCCTTTGTAACAGGAAGGCCACACATAACTCGACGTATTACTACACTTTCACTTCTCATCATTCGTTACCTCTATTCAATAACACTTCATTGCGAGTGGCCTGCGGCACTCGAATGTCTTTGTTAAATGCCTTCTTCTTCCAAGCGAGACAATTGCTTATCAATCAGTCTCAACCACTCGCGCAAATCGGCTATGTGCGCTTTCTCTGATTTCTCGGGTAGCGTTAAGCAAACAGTAGCCCAGCCCGGCCCCACAGATGTCTGGTAGTTTCGGCATTTAACAAGCCGGTCAAGTTCAGCCTTCGGCTCGGACAATGCTCCTTTCGCCACAAGTTTCGTGCTACGTTTAAGTGCGCTCTCCATTACCTGCCTCTCATGCTCTGTTAATTCACGCATTGCCACTTACCTCCGGGTTATATTTGCTGAACGTATTGCTTCAATTCTTTATAAAAAGCTACGTTTGAATAGTTCTTACAACCTTCAGCGAACTCAATATATTCATCTAGCCTTTTTAGTAGTTGTGGTTTATCCGCAACATAACAACCCGGTGAACGAGACAATGGCCGTGCCGTATCAGAGAGCCTCCCAAGCGCCGTTGCCATTTCCTCCGGGGTGTACCTGTCAATGTCTCGCA
>Ga0208134_1000786_pt1 | contig 20170 bp, 8 predicted proteins | sample VirMetDEL_Mar_31_FD_184515 | JGI IMG/M metagenome (GOLD analysis project Ga0208134, IMG submission 184515) | Aqueous microbial communities from the Delaware River and Bay under freshwater to marine salinity gradient to study organic matter... | ecosystem: Environmental > Aquatic > Marine >... | reverse complement strand
ATGTTTATGTGTACAAGCTAGAAATAATTTCGTATTATTTACAGCTTAATATTTATTGTAATATTTACCCTCGTAAAAACTACGGGGGTAATTATTACTCTTATATTTATAAACTATTTAATTATATTATATCATGTCAAAAACAAAAGAAACAATACCTCATCCAGAAGATGGTTGGGAAGTAAAAGATAGAACATATTTTTTATTAGGCGATAGAGAACCTCTAACGTTTACACTAAAATCAAGACACACGGAAAAATATCCGTTACTGTATTTTGATCCAATAAAAAAAGAACAAAGAGCTATTAGATATGCAACTAATCAAGCTTCACCATTTGAAGATACTCAAAAAGGAGAAGTAACACTTAAGCACATTATATTTAAAGATGGCACTTTAGTTGTTCCAAAAGAACATCAAAGCTTACAAAAGCTTTTATCATTATATCATCCAGATAGAAACAAAAGATTTGCTGAGTTACAACCTCAAGCAATTGCACAAGATGAATTAATTGATTTAGAATTAGAAATATTAGCTTTAACTGCTGCAAGAGATATGGAAATAGAGCAATCAGAAGCTATATTAAGAGTAGAAATAGGATCAGGCGTTTCTGAATTATCTTCTAAAGAATTAAGAAGAGATTTATTAATGTTTGCTAAAAGAAACCCTAAGCTATTTATTGAATTAGCCAAAGACGATAATGTTATGTTAAGAAACTTTGGTATAAAAGCAACCGAACAAGGAATAATAAGTCTTTCACAAGACCAAAGAACATTCCAGTTTGGTAAAAATAAACGTAAACTATTTACAATACCATTTGATGAAAACCCTTACTCAGCATTAGCTGCTTGGTTTAAAACAGATGAAGGAGTGGAAGTTTATAAGACTATAGAGAAAAAACTCTACTAAACATGTAATACTAATATAGGGTCCGTTCACTCGGGCCCAATATTATAATAAAAATATTCGAATGGCAATAAACGTAAACGCTGTATATAAAACAGTATTATTAATACTTAACCAACAACAGAGAGGCTATATGACTCCTGATGAGTTCAACAAAGTTGCTACTCAGGTTCAGTTAAATATATTTGAAAAATACGAAGACGATTTAAATCAGATGTATCGTGTGCCACAAAATGACACTGAATACGCTAATCGCGTAAAAAATATTGAAGAAAACTTACAATTCTTCCAAAGAACAGGCACCACAGCAGGTGCAAATCCTTTTACATTAGTACCTACAGATATATATAGACTAGGTACTGTAATGTACCAAGGTACAGAGCTAACTCAATACGCTCAAAGAAATGAATTAATGCAAATTCTAAAATCTCCTTTAACACAACCAACAACAACTTTTCCTATTTATTTATACGAGAACAATCAATTATTTGTTTATCCTACAAGTATAATAACGCCAGGTGATGTTACTTTTTCATATTTAAAAACACCTGCAGACGTTGTGTGGGGTTATTCAATTGGAGCTTTAGGACAATTTCTATACGCCAATGGAACTTCAACTAATTTTGAATTAAACATTTCAGAACAAACAAATGTTATAACTAGAATATTAGCTTATGCTGGAGTTATAATAAACGATCCTACTATAATACAAGTAGCACAAGCAGAAACACAGCAAGAAGAACAAAACTCAAAAATGTAAAACATGGCAAGACCTGATGGTGGATTAATCCAAGAAACAAACTTACAATATTACGCGGGCGCGCAGATTATATACACTTCAGTTGCTGCAACTACTGTTTATACATTTACTTTTAACACACAATTAAGCTTAGGTAGCTCGACAAGTTGGGCGTCAACAGATCCTGATTTTGGTTTAAATAATTTTAGAATATATACAAGTCCTAACGGTATTGCTGGTTGGGTAGAATACACAACAACGTACGTGTTATCTAGTGGACCTAATGGTAGTATAATAACTTTAGGTAATGGCCAAAACATAGGTACATATGTAAAAGTACAATTAAAAGCAGACGCGGTAGCTAACAATTACGGTGGTTATCAATACACAAGTTTAAATGATATAGTAAATAATTTTATTGTAGGCTACGTTGGTCAAGATAAACTTATACCTAGAGTTAATAGAACAGATGTTATATTTCATGCAAAACGTGGTTTACAAGAATTTAGTTTTGATACATTAAAAAGCATTAAATCACAAGAACTTACCGTGCCACCTAGTTTAGGTATTGTTATACCACAAGATTATGTTAACTACGTTAAACTTTCTTGGGTAGATGGATCTGGAGTTAAGCACACTATATATCCAACTCAATTAACAAGTAGTCCATCAAACGCACCTATACAAGATCAGTCAGGTAATATAATACAAGATAATTTTGAAGAAAACATAGATGGTACTTCTGTAACAAACGAAAGATGGCAAGGTAATAACACAGCTAATATAACAGGTTTAGGCTTTGTAAATTCAAACGCTCCTGAGGTTTGGATGTATGATTGGTGGGGAGAAAATGCTTGGGGTGCTGGAGGTTATTATGGCCAAAGATATGGAGGTGATCCAGTTAACATGCAAATGAATGGTTGGTTTAATATAGATGAAGCTAGAGGTACATTTAATTTTTCTAGTGATTTAACAGGTAAGTTAGTAATATTAGAATATATATCTGATGGACTTGCTTATGATTTAGATACTAAAGTACCTAAGATGGCAGAAGAAGCAATGTATCAGCATTTACTATATAGTATATTATCAACAAGAAGAGACACTGTTCAGATAGCGCCACAATATAAGCAACAAAGGTATGCTGCTTTACGTAATGCTAAAATAAGATTATCAAATATAAAACTAGATGAGATCGTTCAAGTAATGAGAGGTAAGTCTAAATGGATTAAACACTAGTACATGGCAGAAATTAAAAACACTTTTCTCAAGCAGAAAATGAATCAAGATATTGACTCTCGATTATTGCCTAACGGTGAATATAGAGAAGCTATAAACTTAATGATTAGTAGATCAGAAGGGTCAACTGTTGGCGAGTTTGAAAACGCTCTTGGTAATACTTCTGTACGTAGTTTAAATGAAGATAACGCTGTTATAATTGGTCATTATGTAAATGAAACTACTAATAAAGTTTATTTGTTTGCCACTGATTATAATGAAGTTAATGGAGTTAGATCTGTTGGTGCTGAAAATTTTATATATGAATTAACTTTAGAGGGTTCTTTTAATTTAGTAACTTTAGTAACTGGTAATTTTTTAAATTTTAATCAGTCTTTTCCGGTTATAGGTATTAACCTTGTAGAAGATTTGTTATTTTTTACAGATAATTTAAATCAACCTAGAAAAATAAACATATCTTTAGCTAACCCTTCACAATTAACTGTTCCTACTCACTACACTAACGAAGATCAAATATCAGTAGCTAAGTACGCTCCGTGCGAACCAGTTGTTGTTATGGATAGAATAAATATAAGATTAACAGTGGCTGCTGTAGGTTTAACAACTAGTATAACTGTAGACACTGTCACTGGTTTGAAAATAGGTGATTTTATATCTCCTTTTGAAACTATTAATCCTTCTGCTTTTCCCACTCCTTTGTCACAATGGAATAAAGCTAATAAAATTATAGCTATAACAGGTAATGTTTTAACCTTGTCAGAAGGTATGACTGCTCCTAATAGTTTTAAGTTAATAGCGCAAAGATCTACAATGACTAATAAAACGTCAGTATTTGACTCTAACGGTGCTCAGGTTACAGCTACAGTTGCTGGTAATAATCCAGTTGCTTTAACCGCCACTTATACTTTTTCAGTTTTAGGTACTAATTTTTCTCCAGACATAATACCAAGTCCTGGTGATATAGTTACAGGTACTGGAATCTCTGCAAACACAACTATTCTTACAGCTACAGCTACTCAGTCAGTAACAAACTCTGATGGACAAAACTTTGTGACCTGGGTAGTAACATTATCTAAAACAACTACAATAGCAAATGGCTCAGGAAATGTCATACAAATAGCTATTAATCCAGACTATGATGCTGGTTGGCAAGGTGATGCTGCTTTTTTAGAAGACAAGTTTGTAAGGTTTAGTTATAGATTTAAATTTGAAGATAACGAATATTCTTTAATGGCCCCATTTAGTCAGCCAATGTTTATACCTAAACAATACAGTGAATTTGGAGGTGGTCAAAACCCAGACTTTGTTGATATGGATAATGCTTACAAGTCAACCGTAGTTAATTGGTTTGAAAACAATATAGATAATATAGTCTTAAAAGCACCTATGCCTTATAACAATCCTCAGACTATGCTATCAAGTCTTTTAGCTACAGAAATAGATTTACTATACAAAGAATCTGATGCTTTAGCAGTTAAAGTTTTAGACACTGTTAAGTTTGTTGATTTAGCTAGTAATGCTTTTTCATCAATAACATATGTCGATCCTATACATGGTAATAATGTTAATCAGTTTTTTTATAATTATAATTATTCGTCTAATAAACCGTACAAAACGTTACCAGAAAATCAAACAACAAGAGTTTACGATAAAGTACCTGTAAAAGCTTTAGCACAAGAAATGATAGGTAACAGAGTTGTATATGGTAATTATGTAGACAAACATAGTAGCCCTGATTCAATACCGTTTAGCGCTTTAATTAGCGACAAAAGACCTTATAACGATAATTTTATACAATATCCTTATCATAACTTAAAACAAAACAGAACATATCAAGTTGGTTTTGTGTTATCTGATAGATACGGTAGACAGTCAGATGTTATATTATCATCTTATGATAGTGTTGATGGTATTAATGGTTCAACTGTTTTTGCTCCATACAACACTATAACAGAGCAAATAAACAACCCTATAATAGATTGGTTAGGAACTTCACTAAACATACGAATAGATTCAGCAATAGGCCAAGCAACTACTGGTGGTCAGCCTGGAATATGGAACGCTACTACAAATCCTCTTGGTTGGTATTCTTACAAGGTAGTTGTAAAGCAACAAGAGCAAGAGTATTATAACGTTTATCTTCCTGGTTTTGTAAATGGTTTACCTATAACAGGAACTGATGAAGAAAACAAATCTTCTTTTTCTGTGTTACTTAGTGACAACATTAATAAAGTGCCTAGAAATTTACAAGAAGTAGGACCTACTGATACAGAATATAGCAGTAGTGAAATGTTATATATTAGAATAAATAATCCAAACATAAATAAAAAATTAAATAGACCATACGGTTATCCATTAAAAACTTCTGCTTGGAACCAACAATATTATCCTGGTTTTTTAAACCAAGAAGTATTATCAATAGCTACTGTTAAAGACATGGAAATATCGGGAATACCTTTTAAAGCTAATGCTCCTGAAGGTGATTACGGACAAGTCGGAACTTTAGTTAGCGGTAACAATACTACTCCAGTTTCAATAGGATCTATTCCATGGGGAACATCACCTGTGTTACAACCTTTTTATAATTCTGATTTAAATCCTTTTGCAATTAAAATAGACACAACAGCTAACGGTAAAGTAGCTTTAGCAACAACAGCTCCTATAGTACCAGGCGGCGTTGGTGCTGATACTAACGCAGAAGATGGAACAGGATCAGGTGGTGTTATTACAATGCAGCCTTTTTTAAGCGTGGCAGAAACTAAACCAGTTTATTCTTTATTAGAAATATTCTGGGAAACTTCTTTACAAGGAAAAATAAATACATTAAATAGTTTAATAAATTCTCAATACGCTGGTATAACAACAATAAGTAGTAGCGCTGCTACATTTTTAGAAAGCGCAGCTACTGCAACTCAAATTGGTAATTCACTTACTTTTGCAACAGGTGGTGGTACAACAGTAACAAACGCTAGTCATTTAACTGTTACGCTATTGTCAGCGTTTAGACAAAGTGATGTTACCCAAAGTACTGATGTAAAATCTAATTTTGATTTAGCTTTAAAAAGCGGACAAGCTCAAGCTGTTTATGATTTAGACACTGCAACAACTTTTTTCTATAGCAATACATCTCAAGCAAACCCTTCTACTGATGTTTACAATATAACAATTAAAACAGTTTATGACAATGGTAGTGGTGATGCTGGTTTCCCTTATACAGACACACATAGTTATGTAGCAACACTTGGTAACGTTGCTCCTTCGTTTACAACAAGCCCTATGAATCCTACTGGTATAACAATAGCTAGTACTACAATAAAACAATACGCCGCTGTAAACGGAACTGCTAAAACATCTAATAACACAGATGAGTTAGTGTTTACGCTAGGATCAGGTAATCCTTCTTCAGTGACTAATCAGTTTACTATGAGTTCTTCTGGATTATTATCTACTAATAGCGCTTTAACTGAAGGAGATACATGGGTAATTATAATTACAGTAACAGATGTAAACGGTAGTGGTATTTCTACAAACGCAACTATAACATTTACAGTAGGTGTTCAACACGTGCCGCAAGCTATATGTAATAATAATCAACTTAGCGCTGTTGCTTCTTGCACACAAAGCTATGAAGCTTTCTTTGGAGCAAGTTCTTCAACTTCGTCAACAGGTTCTTACGGAACAATAGGTGGTATATTTTACCCAGGAAATGCTATACAGTTTTATAACGTACGAGCTAACTTTACAAACGCAACTACAGGAGCGTTGACACAAGGTGTTATGGCTTTAACTCCACTTTTAACATCTACTAATGGAGCGAGCGGTGGTAGTTTGTCAGTTTACTACACTGTTCAATACAGAGCAAACCCTTCATCAAGTTGGTCACAAGCAGTTGACACTGGTGGTAATAGTATATCATCAAGACAAATAACAGCTACAAACGGAACTCCAGGAACAGAGACTTTAAACTTTTCTATACCAGGAGAATACAGGGCTTTTTCAACTAATGTAACAGGTGAAGGTTGTGCTGGAAATACTGGAGGATTTAAGTTTAATTTTACAGACGCAACATACACCGGTCAATGCGCTACAGGTCCACTGTAATAATCAATAAAAACAAGTAATTAATATAATATGCCACTAACATTAGAAGTTTCTTATTTCAACTCATATTACGTGAAGAGATTAGCAGACACTCCTTACATACCAACAGCAGGAGCAGACAGAACAGCTGTAACAACTGGTGTTGTTAGCGCTGGAAGTAACGCTACATTTGCTAGTGGTGGTTTAGGTACTCCTGCTATAGGCATGGTTGTGTCAGGTGCTGGTGTATCTGCTGATACAAAAATAACTTCAGTAAATCAAACACAAACTGTAATGACGTTTGATAAAGACGTTACGCTAACTGCAAGCGCTTACACGTTTACTTACACATGGGTTGGGCCTCAAGTATCTAATCCAGACGAAGATTGGTATATAGAAGAATCACGCATTAGAGGGGGTTATAATAACACATCCACTGATTATGGTGTAAAAGCATATATAGTTGAAGAACAAGATGCCCAAGCGCGTAGAGGAAACTCTCTTATATACTCTGGTATATTTAATTCAAGAACAGGAATAAATCAAACAAATCAGTTTAGTGTAGCTGAAGAAATAACTAGAAGTGTAGACCCAATAAGTGGTTCAATACAAAAGTTATTTGCTGAAGATACTAACTTACTTATATTTCAAGAACGCAAAGTTAACAATGCTTTAATAGATAAAGACGCTATATTTACAGCTGAAGGTTCTGCTATAACAACATCAGGTAGATTAGTTATAGGACAGATAACTCCTATTGCAGGTAACTGGGGAATAAGCAAAGACCCTTTATCGTTTGCTGTATATGGTTATCAAAAATATTTTGTTGACAGAAACAGAAATGCTGTGTTAAGATTAGCTGGTGGTAATATAACAGAGATATCAAATTATGGTATGATTGATTTTTTTAGAGATCAATTGTCAGCTGTTACAAGTACAGGTGTTATATTAGGTGCTTACGATAATTATAATCAAAACTATGTTTTGTCTATACAACCTAATAATAGATATGAACCAGATGGAACTGCTTATAAAACTTTAACCTTTGACGAAAGATCGCAAGGTTGGACTAGCTTTTTTACATATAAGCCAGACGCAATGTTTAGTTCACAAGGTAGTTTTTATTCAGCAAAAGATGAATCAGACGATAGTAGAATATTCAAACACTATACCAACCAAGCTAGGAATAGTTTTTATGGTTCAACAAGTAGTTCGTCTGTTCAGTTTGTATTTAATCCATCGCCTAATAACGTTAAAACATTTCAAACAATAAACTATGAAGGTACTAATGGCTGGGAAGTAACAGCATTTTTATCTGATGAAACAGGGTTTGATGCTGTAAATGGTAATTGGATTAATCATGTAGATACAATAGTACAAGGAACAGGAGCAAACCAATACAGAAAAATATATAGCTACGACGAAGGAGCTTATACAGAAGATAATATCCAGTACAGAGCTGGATTTGATAGAAAACAAAATAAATATATGGCAGTTATACCTAACAATACACAGACACCTATACCGGGTGAAGTAGTGTTTGGTAACCAGACAACAGGTATAAAAGCTTATTACGCAACAGTAACTATGAAGACAGACGCAACTACAGATCCAAACGGATTAAAAGAATTGTTTGCAGTCAGTAGCACATTTGCGTTAAGATAATAAACAAACAATATGGATCCAGTAACATTAGGAATAGCAGCGAGCGCAATCTCAGGTATTATAGGAGGTAGCGCTGCAAAAAAAGCAAAAAGAGCTGCTGCAAAAAAAGCTAAAGCTTTGTCTAAAAAATTAGACTTTTTAGAAAATAACAGGCAAGCAATAATAAATCCTTATGAGGGTATTACCGACTTATCAAGTATGGCTACTGATAGATCTGGACAAATGAGCAATGCTTTTAATAACTTATCTGTAGCAACAAAAGCCGCTGAAATGCAAATTGAAGAAGCTGATATTGCTTTAGCAAATACATTAGATACTTTAATGGCTAGTGGAGCAGGAGCTGGTGGAGCTACCGCTTTAGCTCAAGCAGCTTTGAAATCTAAGAAAAATGTAGCAGCAAGTATAGAAACTCAAGAAAAATCTAATGAAGACAGAAGAGCGCAAGGTGAAGCTGATTTAGAAAGAAGACAGCTAGCTGAAAAACAAAGAATAGAAGGTATAGCAATGAGTCAAGCTGAAAAAGTTCAACAAGCAGAAGCTTCTGGTAAGCAGTTTGTATTTAATGCAACTGAACAAAGAGAAGATGCTAAAATCGATAGAGTTGCTACACAATTAGATAATGCGCAGGCTCAAATGGCTCAAGCGCAAAGAGATGGAACTTCTGCTATAACAGGAGCTATTGGAGGTATAACAAGTGCTTTTGCCGCTGGCTCAGGTTCGTCAGGCTCGGGAAATTAAACGGCGGCAGCGCCTCTAATACTGCAACAAACCAACAACTACTAGACACAGGTATGAGTCAAGATTCTATTGATAACATGGTTGCTGGTTTTAATGTCTGGTCAGGGAATTAACAAATAAAAATATAATGTCATATAGAAATCCAAAATACATAGATACTTCAGTTCAAGGCTCGTTTGATAAACTTCAAAACACCATCAATGCGAACGTAGCTACTATGGCTAAAAACCAGAAAGAACAAAAAGAGAAAGATGAAGCTGAGAAAAACAGACAGATACTAGCTGGTACAAACCAAAGCCAAGCTACTATAACTAAAAACGCTAACTACAATACTGTTGGTAATCAAGTTACGACTGGTAAAGTTGGTAATTATTTTAGTGGTTATCCAGCAAGAGCAGCTGAACTAGCTACAGAACTTTCTAAAACACCTAAGCCAGAAAACTACGCTGAACTTCAAGCTGAGTTAACTAGTTTAAACAAAGCTCCAGAAACAATGAAAGCTATGTTAGAAAACGCTTCTAGCTTTTTAAATATAAAAGACATGTCTGATTTTGATCCTAATCAGAATCAAGGCGCTATATTAGCTACACAAGTTCTTAATAACAAAGCTGGTTACACAGAAGAGAATGGTTTTTCATATGACTTCAGGCAAGGTAAAGGTGGTTCTATTGAAATGGTTTTTTCAGGTCAAGGATACATACCACCAACTGTAGAAGGTGAAGAACCTAATCCTGATAATTTAGTTTCATTTAAAGAACCTTACGTGCTTAATAGTGCTGGTATGCAGCAAATGCAAGACAACGATCAAGACTTATTAGTTAGTACGCCTAAAATGAGTAATCAAGTTAGTAGTGCTATAAAAGAAACTAGCGTTATAGATGGTGCTGAGTTTGATGAAAACGGTGGTTTTTTAGGTGGCGGGATGCTTAATGAAAATATTTTAGGTGATGAAGAAACTAGTATGGTTTTTACAGCTCCTGACAACACTAAGTATTCTCAAATGGTTAGAAATGTTGATAGAGAAAAAGTGGAAATAGGTTTAGATTTAGCAATACAAGAACAAATAGAATCTTTTATAAATCCTGATTACGGTAACGATGGCCAAGCAAGATCTGTATGGAACATGAGAATAGCTAAAGTTGCTGATGCTACTGTTTTTAATGAAGAAACAGCTGCACTTGCTTTTCCTGAATTAGCAGAAGACAAAGAAGCTTTAAAAGCAGCTTGGAAAAAAGGATCTGGAGCTTGGAATTATTCAGATCTACTATCTGAAGAGCAAATAAAAGTTTTTAAAGTTATGTACAAGAAAACTGTTGTTGATGATATAATGAAAAAATTAAATTCTAAAAACTATATAAACGACAGAAAAGTAGCTGGCAAAGTTGGCGCAATTAATATTAATCAAACAGGTACTACATATAATCCAGTTACAACGGCTGGTTATTAAAATTTAATTAATGGCAACAAACGAGGAATTATTATCGCAACTAGGTTATGACGATTGGAATATAGCTCTTCAAGCAAAGCTTGACGAGATAGGGCCAAACCTGTCAACTTCTGCAGAAAAAGAATGGCAAGAAACTTGGGGTGATGATAAAAATCAAAAACCTGAAGACAAGTATTATTTTATGAACAACTGGTTGTCTAACTATAAAGAAGGTAGTGTAAGATCAGATGGTTCTATAGAAGAAGCTTCTCAAGATGTAGCTGTAGAAAAAGGAAATAAAGACAAGCTAATTAATATACATGGTCTTTTAACTCATGAAAAATTAATAGATAAAAACTATGACGAGTGGTTAAAAAGCATTACTCCTGAAAAAAAATTTAATATACATGGTCTTTTAAAACATGAAGGCTTAATTGATACGGGTTTTAATGAATGGCAAAAAAGTACTTTTGGAACAGTTGATAATGTAGATATATTAGATACTGACGAATACGATGAAAACTCAGAAGACTTTAAAACAATTGGAGGTCAAACTTTTAAATTAAACAAAGATGGCTTATTAACAGCAAGTGCTTTAAACGCATCAGATGAATTTATAGGAGTTGAAGGAGCTACAATTGCTGATAATGAAAAATGGAATGAAGAAGTTTTAGCTAAAGTAAAAGCTGGAACGCATGCTTACGATCCTAAGACGCAAAAAATTATACCTTTAGAAGTGCCTTTACAACCATCTTTATCTAAAGAAGAAAGAAATATTGCTTCTGATAATTTTGAACAAAACAGATTGGACGTAGAGCAACAAATTAAAAACTTAATGAATCAACCTCCTGAAGATGAAAATGGTAATGTTGACTACAATGCTTTAGACGCTCAGTTAAAAGAAATAGACATGACTTCTACTTTTGTAGAATTTAATGATCAAGATATAGAGCAAGAACTTTTAGAAACCAGAAGTCTATACACTGAAGATGTAAAAACTATTTTTTCTCAAATAAAAGACCTTCAAACAGAAGGCACAGGTAGAGGAACAAAAGATACTCGTCAAGATAGGATTAACTTAATTAAAAAATACGAGGAACAATTAAGAGAATATGCTGAAAAATCAAACATAAGCGAAGAAGATTTTAATGAGTATTTTGGAAGAGAATTTGATCCTGAGCAAGATGATTATTTTTTTGCTACAGATGAAATGGATAAAGACAAACAACTAAACGATAGATTATCTAAACTTAAAGGATTAGAAGGTTTATTATTAGATGGTATAGAAAGCGAAGGTTACACAGTTGAAGATCTTGATGATTTTGAGGAAAGAAAAGCTAAAAATGAAAAAAAATATTTAGACTGGAAAGATGGTAAAATAGAACTATCTACTCAAGAGTTGTCAAAAATAGCTCGTATAACACCTGGCGCTAAAGAATATGTTAAAAAATTCTTACCAGATGTTGAAGACGCTAAAGATAATGTTTTTGAAACAACTTTAAACACTATTACACAAAAAGATCCTCAGTTTATACAGATACAAAAAAATATAGAAAAAGAGCTACAGAAAGAGTCTGAAGCCGAAATGGATAAGATAAAAGAAAAGTATAATTTAAATACTCAAAAAGGATTAGAGCTTGCTCAAGACGATTTAAAAGATTGGTACAATAAAACGTATCAGGATAAAATTCAAAACAACCCTGAAGCTAAAAAACTATTTCAACAGTACTCTTTATCTGTTGGTGCAAACATGGGTGAGTTTAACCAAAGAGTTGATAGATCAAAAGACTGGAGACTAAAATGGGTTGACGATCAGTTTAAAAAATATGGAAAAGACACTGATACTTGGGAAGGCCAAGTTAACCAAGGTAGAGCTAAAATACTAGAATATATAGCTAAAACACCTAGTACTGTAAAAAACTGGTGGAATGAATATCAATTAGGTTTAAACAACAACTTAATAAAAAGTAGAGACAGAGTTGTTAAAAGCATGAAAGGTTTAGATGACGACATGACTTTAGGAGAAGCAAGAAAACTAAATGAAGATTTAAACGATCAATTAATATATAATGATTGGATTTGGACTAATGATGAAACAGTTGGTGATTATAGAAAAAGAAAACAAGAAAGATTAGAAAACGTAGAGGATAGAGCTGTTACTAATTTTGTTGAAATGACTGAAGCTTACGCAGATAACATGGTTTTTAAAAATTATGAAAATGAAGCGTCTTTTTGGTCGTTAGAAGGTTTTATGGGTACTTTAGCAGAAGGCGTTAATCAAGCTCCACATATGATACCTTCTATGGCTGGTGGAATAACTATGGCTGCAGGTGTTGCTAGTTCTAATCCTACGCTTATATATACTGGTTATGCTTTAGCTGCGGCTGGAGCAGGTGTACAAGGAGCTATGTCATACGGTAGCTCTTTTATGGAAGCTGTTGAAAGAAAAATGGCTAGTGATCCTGAGTATGCAGGAAGAGAAATAACAGGAGAAGAATTTGTTGAAGCTTTAAAAACAACACGATACGATATTGATACAGGTTTATTTTCAGCTCCTGCTGGAGCAGCTTATAGTGTTATGGCAACAGAGTTTTTATCTGATGTTGTAGGTGGTCAAGTTGGTGGTGGATTTGCTAAGTGGGCTGTTAAAAATCCTTTAGTAACAAAAATGATGTCAAATACTTTTGGTAATTATTTAGCTATCGCTGGCTATGGTCTTGGTTCAATGAAAGCTGGTTCTTATAAAGAATATTTAACCGAAGGTTTTCAATCTTATTTAGAACAAGGATTTACTAACGCTGCCGCTGGTGAGTCTTCTCCTTTTACTACAAACATTGATTTAGATCAAGTATTGATGGAGGCTAGAATGGGAGCAAAAACAGGCTACTTATTTGGAGGTGGTACAGCTATTGGTGGAGTTGCTGGTTCGGCTAAAAGGTCAGGTCTTAATAGCGTATTAGTGGGAAGTTACAATGATAGAGCTATGAACATAGCTAAAAACATTGATATGACTAAAGGTTCTAAAACTTTTAAAACATCAGAAAATGCTTTTTTACAACTGCAGCAAGAGATAATGGACGATAAAAATCTAACAGACGATCAAAAAATGGCATCTGTATTAGATTTAAACGATACTAGAAATGCTGGATTAATAATACCAAAAGATGTTACAGGTAAAGATAAATTAGAATTAATAGAAGCACTAAAAGAAAAAGCTCAATTAAACAGAAGAATAAAAGCTGTTGATGATTCAGATATAAGCGACCAAGACATTAAAAGAAGAGCCGAGGTTTCTAAAAGAATAAAAGAACTTGTATCAAAAGAATCAAGAGATAATTTATCTAAAAAACAACAAAAAGAACTAAACGAATTAGACTTAGAAGAAAACATAAGCAACGTAAGAAATATTGTAAATAAATTATCAGACGGTAAAATTAAAGTTATAGATTTAAATACTCAAAAAGAAATAAACGCTTTTGCTAAGAAAAACAATTTAGACGTAAGTGTAACAAGTAATCAAGGCACTATACTTCAAAACAGTAAAACAGGTCAACAAACTATAGTTATAAATAGAGAACAATCTTTAAAAGACTCTGCAGTAAATGTTGCTGGTCATGAGTTTTTACATACGTTATTGTTTAAAACAATTAATCAAAGTCCTGAAACTGCTTTACAATTAGGAAACTCTATTGATGGTTTTTTAAACAACTTAGATATTGATCAAATAAAAGATAGTAAATACAAGTCAAGAGTAGAACAGTATAAAAACGATCCTGAATACAAAGAATCAATGACTGCTGAAGAAAAATTAACATTGTTTTCTGACGCTTTAGCGACTGGTGACATAAAATTTGATGAAGATGTTTTTACAGAACTTGGTGATCAAATAAGAAGATTTTTACAATCGTTAGGTGTTAATGTTAAATTTAATACAGGCAGAGATGTTTATAATTTTATAAAAGATTTTAATGATTCTATAAGTAAAGGAGAACTTAACACAGCGCAAGCTAATTTATTAAATGAAAGAGCTGAAGGTGATTTAATTGCTGATGTAGAAACTGAAGCAGAAGCTAAAAAAATTGTAAAAAAAGCAAGTAAGTCTGAAGTAAAAAACATAGACAAACTAGCAACTGAATACCAAGAAGATCCTGCTTCTGCAGACATCGAAAGCTTAATACAACAATATAGAAATTTAGCGCTAAAAGCTCTAGGTTATGATATAGGCAAAGGTAATGTTAAAGCACAAGAGGCTGTTTCTTTTGTAGACAAATACTTTAACAGTATATTAAATAGATGGGATCCAGCAAAAGGCAAACTATCTACACATATTACAGCAAATATAAAACCTAAACGTCAAGGTTTTTATGAATCAGAAATAGGAAAGAAAGCTAAAACAACTAGCATAGATGATGCAAGAGCTCAACAAGTAGCAGATACAGAGCAAACTGTAGAGTTTGATGAAAAAGAAAAACAAGATACAGGTAGAAAAAAAGTGTATGCTTCTCAAACAGATCAAGTTGGAGATTTAGATACTGCAGAAACTAAAGCTATTATAAAAGATGAAGTTTCTAAAGACATATTACTAGCTGCTAACAAAGGTAAGAACGCTGCTGACACAGCTAGAGATATAGCTAACGAGTCTAAGAAAAACTATTTTAAAAGACTTAGAAAAGATATAGGTACTTTTGCTAGTCAAAAATATAAAGATTTTGTAAACTCATTAGATAAAAACTTTATAAAATCATTACCTGTTGCTATTATAAAAAGAAGGTTTGGTAAATTGTTTGGTATAAAACAAACAGGTACAACGCCTACTAAACAAACCAGCAAAACAGGTAAGCCTAGTTACTTTAACAAACCAGTTTATAATGTGCCTAAAGTTACAACGCAAGGTTTACAAGATTTTAAAGATTACTTTTTAGGTGGTGAAAAAAGACAACAGTCTTTATATAATATACTAGCTACTGATTTTGCGTTAGAGTCTATACAAGAATTAATGGCTGATAAATCTTTTATGAAAAAGTTAGATACAGCTTTAGGTGAAGATGCTATAACCGCTAAAGAATTCATGCAAAACATCGAGAACAAACTTGACAGCAGAACTGTTGAAAACACTTCTTTTGACACTGTAAAAGCTAGTAAAGGTGAAACTGTAGAGCTTGTTAAAGAAACAGGAAGAGTTAAAGCACCTAAATCAACTAAAATACGAGTTCAATTTAGTGAAGTTAGAAATGGAAAAGAAACAAAAACGTTAGTAGAACGTAATAAATCTGGAGAAGAAGTTGGTTATTATAAAACAATAACAGATATAGATGCCCCCGCTACAGAACTATCTGAAACATACGTTACAAAAAACGAGCAGGGAGAAACAGTTATACTTACTATAGGTGAAGCTAGGGACATGATAGGTAATACTTTTATAGATAAAAACCCTAAACTTAGAAGCATATTAAAAACAAGTACTACTGTAAATTCTAAAAGTTTATTTGGAACTACAGAAGAGTTTGATAGAAGAATACCTAGCAAAGGAGTTACTCAACTTAAAGCAGAAAGATACCCATATAATCAAAACAAAAAATTTAGTAAAACGGTATATGATTATATTACTGGAAAAAGATCTAAGTTTAAAAACGAACAAGCACAAAACAAAAAAGCTTACATAAAGTTTTGGATGGCTGTGCAAGATCACTTAAAGCAATATCCACAAGACGCTTGGTTTTTTGGTGAAGTTATATCAGACGTAGCTTCTGCTGGTCAAGGAAGTATATTAAGATACGCGGCAACTATGGGCTTTTTTCCTGTAGACGTTAATGGAAACCCAGTTTTTAACAAAGAAGTTGTTGAAGAACACAGTTACCCTCAAGTAGACTTAAATGAGTCTATGTTAGCAGCGGCAATAAAAGGTAAAATTGATTTAATGGCGCCTGTAGTTATTGATGCTTACATGCAAGGTTCACTTTTAAAAACAGATGACACAATAATAAATGTAGATTTTAAAACAATAATGCCTGGAAACTTTTATGAAACTACAGTAGGTCTTATTGCTGAAGGTAAATTAAATTTAGTTCCTGGTATGGCTTCTATTATTAGAATGGCTGAAGCGGGTGTTAATTTAAATTTATATGAATCTACATATACAGGCCAAACTATAGCAGAGTATTTTGGAGTTGGTGTTAGTAACAAATTTAAAACAAGTAAAAACGTTATAGCTTTACAAAACAAAGCTATAATATCTATATTAACTGGCACTAGTAAAAGAGCCGCGGTAGCTAGGTTTAACGTAGACATGAAACTTATTCCAGGTAAAAATAAACAAAACAAAGCACTTACTAAACAATATACTCCTAAGTTACCTGAAGATGCAACCACAGAGAAAAAAGTAGAAATTTTAAATAACTACGATACAACTATAGCAATGGCTTCAAAATCTTTAATAAAGCCTAAAGGTATAAGTGTGTTTGATTTTGATGATACGTTAGCTAAAACAAAAGAAAAAGTTATAGTTACTAAAGCTAACGGAAGTGTAGTTGAAATATCAGCTGCTAAATTTGCTGAACAAGCTTTAGATTTAGAAGCCGCAGGAGCAAAGTTTAATTTTGATAATTTTGAAAACGTAAGTAAAGGCACACAAAAGGGACCATTAGCTGATTTAGCTTTAAGACGTCAAGGTAAGTTTGGTAGTAAAGATATATTTGTACTAACAGCTAGACCACAAATAGCAGCCACAGGTATTAAAACTTTTTTAGATGGTATAGGATTAAACATACCATTAAAAAATATAACAGGTTTAGAAAATGGATCACCACAAGCTAAAGCTGATTGGGTTATAAGTAAGACAGCAGAAGGTTATAATGATTTTTATTTTGCTGATGATGCAATTGGAAATGTTAAAGCTGTAAAAGAAATACTAGACCAAGTTGATGTAAAGTCAGATGTTCAATTAGTTAAAGCCAGTAAAGGTGAAACTTTTGATAAAGTAATGAATGATATTCTTGAAGGTAGCACAGGTATAAAATCTGAAGCTGAATTTTCTAAAGCAAGAGCACAAACGGTTGGTGCAAAAAAAGGTAAATTTACTTTCTTTACAACACCATCTGCAGAAGATTTTGTAGGTTTAATATATAAGTTTTTAGGCAAAGGAAAAGTTGGTGATGCACAATTAAAGTTTTTTCAAGATAACTTAATTGATCCTTATAATAGAGCAGAGCAAGCTGTAACTAGAGCTAAAATATCTGCGGCTAACGATTTTAAAGCATTAAAGAAAAGTCTCAAGACATTACCTAAGTCATTATCTAAACAAACAGGTATTGGAGGATTTACATTTGGTCAAGCCGCTAGAGTTGCAGTGTGGACAAGACAAGGCATGGAAGTTCCTGGTTTATCTAAAAGAGATGCTAAAGAGTTAAATGATTTTGTTTCTAACAATGCTGAACTAGATGTTTTTGTAGACGAATTAATAAACATACAAAAAGGTAAACCATATCCTAAACCTGGTCAAAACTGGTTAGCTGGTAATATAACGTCAGATATCGTTAACGAAATAAACAAAGTTAACAGAAAAGAATACATGCAAGTATTTAATGAAAATCTTGATATAATATTCTCAGACAAAGTCATGAATAAACTTGAAGCTGCTTACGGTCCTAGATACGTAGAAGCTTTACGTGATATGTTTCGTAGAATGAAGTCAGGTTCTAATAGACCTGTAGGGAACTCAAGAATTGTAGACGGATTATTAAACTGGTTAAACAATTCTGTTGGCGCTATAATGTTCTTAAACACAAGAACTGCAGTACTTCAAACTATATCTTCGGTAAATTTTATAAATTTTGGTAATAATAATATTATAGCAGCTGGTAGAGCTTTTGCAAATCAAAAGCAATATTGGAAAGATTTTATGACATTAATGAACTCACCTTATTTAGTTGAAAGACGTGATGGATTAAAAATTAACGTTAGTGAATCTGAAATAGCAGATGCTGTATCTGAAAGTTCTAATAAACCTAAAGCATTTTTAAATTTATTACTTAGCAAGGGTTTTGTTCTTACAAGAATAGCAGATAGTTTTGCTATTGCTGCTGGTGGTTCTACTTTTTATAGAAACCAAATTAAAGCTTACATGAAAAGTGGTATGGATCAAGCTACTGCTGAAAAACAAGCGTTTGATGATTTTTATGCTGTAGCAGAAACAAGTCAACAATCAAGTAATCCAAGTAAAATATCACAACAACAAGCGTCAGGCGCTGGTCGTGTAATACTAGCTTTTGCTAATACACCAATGCAGTATGCTCGTATAATAAAAAGAGCAACTCAAGATTTAATAGCTGGCAGAGGTGATTGGAAAACTAATGTATCTAAAATAGTTTACTACGGAGCTATGCAAAACCTTATATTTAACGCTTTGCAAAACGCATTGTTTGCTTTAGCGTTTGGTGAAGAAGATGAAGAAAAAGAAGATAAAACAGGTAGGATAGCAAATGGTATGGCTGATTCACTTTTAAGAGGTCTTGGTATACAAGGAGCTGCGGTTGTTGCTATAAAAGATGCTTTAATTACTATATACAAACAAGCTAACAAAGAAAAAGGGTCGCCTGAATTTAGAAAAGCTATAGCTGATCTGTTTGGTTTTTCACCACCACTAGATTCTAAAGTTAGAAAATTAAACAGTGGTCTTAACACATTATCTTGGGAACGTGAAAAAATGAGTCAAGAAGGTTTTAACTTAAACAATCCTGCTTATTTAGCCTACGCTCAAGTATTAGCTGGTTTAACAAACATACCTTTAGATAGAGCAATACAAAAAATAAACAACTTAAGAGCCGCAACAAGTGATAGTTCTGCTAAATGGCAAAAAGTTGCATTGTTAATGGGTTGGTCAACGTGGGATCTTGGTTTGCCTTATTACGGAGTTGAAGATAAAGAAGTTCAAACACCGAAAACAATACTTAGAGATAAAGTATTAAAAATGAAAAAAGAAACTAGCACTAAAGAACAAAAAGAAATTTTGTTAGAACTAGGATTAACTAAGCAGGAAATAAAAGCTTTAAAATACGAGAACGAAAGAATTAAAAAAATAATTGAACTACAAAAATAACAAAATGGTAAAAATTAAAAAACTTTGGAACTCATTAATGTACAAATTAATGTTTAAGAATTATGAATGCGAATGTGAAAACAAAAAATAAAATGGGAGGAATAAAAATACCAAACTTTTACGCGTCACCTTTAAATAAAAACGGCATAACAGTTGGAGAAAACACTGGTGGAGTACAAAAAGATAAAAAAGGAGAGTATGTTTTACGTACTTTTGAAAGTGTTGGTGGGCAAAAAGGTGATACCATTAGACCTGCTAATAATAAAACGTTTAAGCCAGCTGTTA
>Ga0208134_1000784_pt1 | contig 20242 bp, 33 predicted proteins | sample VirMetDEL_Mar_31_FD_184515 | JGI IMG/M metagenome (GOLD analysis project Ga0208134, IMG submission 184515) | Aqueous microbial communities from the Delaware River and Bay under freshwater to marine salinity gradient to study organic matter... | ecosystem: Environmental > Aquatic > Marine >... | reverse complement strand
GGGAAACTGCTGCACATCGTGCTTTAGCAAATAACTCTGCTGTCTATGACTCCAAGCCTTCTATGGCTATCTTTATGGATGAGTGGAACGCACTAATGAAATCAGGGAGTGGTGAACGTGGAATCTATAATCGGGGTGGTGCTCGCACTATGGCCCCTTCTCGTCGCGATGGTGACCGTATTGTTGGCTGTAATCCCTGCGCGGAAATACAACTAAGGTCTAACCAACTATGTAACCTTACAGAAGTAGTAGCTCGTCAGGGCGACACAGAAGAAGACCTTCTTCGTAAAGTTAAGGTTGCTGCTATTCTTGGAACACTACAAGCGTCCCTTACTGACTTTAAATATGTTCGTAAGGTATGGCAAAACAACTGTGAAGACGAAGCACTCTTAGGGGTTAGTCTGACTGGTATTCAAGACTGTCGTTTGTTGCAAGACCCTGACCCTATGTTACTAAGCGAAATGAAGCAAGAGGCTATTGATGCAAACATCCACTATGCCAATAAACTCGGAATCAAACCAGCAACAGCAATTACAACTATTAAACCCTCTGGAACAGTATCCCAGTTGGTTGATAGTGCTAGTGGTATTCATGGGCGCTTTGCCCCTTACTATATCCGCGCTGTTCGTCAAGCTAACAATGACCCTCTGACAACCTTCTTGAAGGATGCAGGAGTTCCTAACGAGCCTGATGCAATGAACCCTGCTAAGACAACAGTGTTCTACTTTCCGATTAAATCTCCTGATGGTGCGGTCTTGGCTTCTGAGCAAGGCGCTATTCAACAGTTGGAAAATTGGTTAACGTATCAGAAGTACTGGTCTGAGCACTCTGTCTCGGTTACTGTTTATGTTAAAGAGCATGAATGGATGGCTGTGGGTGCATGGTGTTATGAGAACTTTGATGCCTTAACTGGTGTATCGTTCTTGCCTTACTCTGACCATACCTATGCTCAAGCACCTTATACACCTTGCACTGAGCAAGAGTATATCAAGGCTGTGAAGGCTATGCCTGATGTTGACTTCTCCTTGCTTCAAAACTATGAAGAAGGTGATACTACTGAAGGTGCTCAGACTTTGGCTTGTTCGGCGGGAGGCTGCGAAATATAATGAAACCCTGTCAAAAGGAATGTCATTTAGAAAGGGGCGTCTGCACTGGTTGTGGGCGTCCCATTGAACTAATACAAAGATGGCGCTCCATGTCTGGCGAGGAGCGTGAGAAAGCCTTACTAAAAGGAACTGGAGATGCTTTTAAAATACTTAGCGATTATGACTGTGCTACTTGGGAGTCCTGCCCTAAGCGGGGTAAACTTTGATAACACAACTAAAGTACTTACTTTAAGTGGGGAAACAACTCGCCCACAATCTCTTAAGGTATGGAAAGTACTTAATGACGAAGACGTAAGGACTGTTGTTCTTTCAGGAACAGGTGGAGACTTCTATGCAGGTATCTATATTGGAAGACAGTTTAAGAAACACAACGTTACGATAGTTGTACCAGAAGGTGCTGAGTGTATCTCTGCTTGTGCTTTTATTGCTATGTCTGATAAAGACTTAGTACTAGACGGCTCACTTCTCTTTCATGTCCCCTATCGTAGGATAATGTACACTAACAAAACAATGTTAGAGACAGCTCAAGAATATGGTGTTGCTTACTTTGATATGGCGATTTACCTAGTAGAAATGGGTGCTCCACTTCCTTTTGGAAAACAACTGCTAGCTAGAACAAGTACCTGTAAGTTCTATAGTATTACAGAAGCTAAACAGTTTAAAAAGCTAATGACACCTGATAAATCAACAAGCCATATTTGGATTAAGCATGATATGGTAGACAAGTGCGAAATTATGAAAATCAAAAACCAGCTTAGTATAGGAAGGTAATAAGATGACAGAAGAAACAAGTAAGAAACCAGTAAAGGGTAGTAAAGAGTTTGTAGGCTTAGTAATCGGTGCCGCTATAGGTACTGTTTTTAAATGGCTAACTATGACTTATATCTCTATCCAAATCTTAACTTATATGGGAGCATTATAATAATGCCATACCTCGGACAAAGCGAAAGAGACGACATTAGCTGTGAACTAGCAGGCTTTACCCCTCACACGGGGGGTGAGCTACAGTATGCTATTGCTTACATGATTAACAATTTCTATAATCGTTTAGTCTCTATGGATACACCGCCTCGTTATGCGGATATGGAAGAAATGATGGGTGCTCTTGATGGAGCAGCTAGGGAACACTATCGTATGGTAGTAGCCCCTTATGAAGACAAAAAGATAGCAGAAAATGGTGGGGTATACGATGTCAAAGGTAGTGAGTCTTTGTACTAGACGACAAGCAAGGAATGAAGAATTGGAAATAGAAGCTATCTTCGGCGCATCCGATGTAGTATTAGATGTACTAGCAGACCAGTTTGAAGAAGGTATTGCTATCGGCATCTTGGATGGACAACTACAGATATCGTCTACTATGGATGATATAGACTCAATATTAATGACGCTGGAAGCAGCAGTAAAGACAGTAAGAGAGGAGTATTAATATGACTGGTGATATTGCTCAAATGGGTGCCTACATCGGTGCTGGACTAGCAACTATCGGAATGGGTGGAGCCGCTATTGGCGTTGGGCTTATTGTAGGAAAGTTCCTTAAAGCTTCCACCGCAGTTAAAGACGCTAACAATCAACAAGGTAACATGTTTGTTGGAATAGCCTTCGCAGAGGCTCTGGGCATCTTTGCCTTTCTCGTTGCCTTACTACTAATGTTTGCGGTGTAAGAATGTATACAGAAAACTTTAAGTGTTCTCATATTGTAGAGAGAGTTGGCAAGTATGCTTTCTTCGTAATGACTGGACTAATCTTTGTTTGTATCGGTATAGGCTTTATTGCTGTATACGAAGCTAAGAATAAGATAACTTGGGATGAAGCCTGTATAGCACAGGGCGGGGTTCCTATTAAGATTGACAACAACTTTGACTGTAAGGAAATGAAATGACTAATCAAGTAGAAGAGACTCAAGTAGAAGAAATTGAAGATGATATTATCCAAGAAGCCTTTGATGAGGTTATGCGTGACTATCAGTTAGACTCAGAAATGTCTATTGAAGACCTTCTTTATGAAATGTTCGCTAATGGCTGGGAAATGGCCATAGAAGTCTATTCTGAAGCAGAGGATGGGGAGTAAACATGTATTTAGTTATTGGTCGTGATAACTGTGAGTTCTGTACTAAAGCAGTAGAAGAACTAGAAGAAAACAACCAACCATACATCTATAAGAACTTAAGTGCTATGAGTCTTCCAGAAGAACAACACTGGAGAAAGTTTTTAAGGACAGAGTTAAATGCTACTTCTGTTCCTATTGTGTTTAAGCTTATAGGTGGATACCAAGAACTGTCACTAACAATGAAATATTCAGGTGGTGTACTAAATGACGGCTAATGAAGAAGTTAAACGTGGTAGAGGACGTCCTAAAGGTTCCTCTGATAAGCGTAAGATTAAACTTAAACCTAGCCCTAAATCAGCTAAAGAAGACTTCGCTAAGAAGTACGAAGGACTAGACCTAGTAGCAGTCTATGGGTATGATGAGTTCACCTTTGAGCTTATTACTCACCTATGGAAGAACCCTAGTATAGAGTTTGTCTTTACAGACCCTATCCCTAGTCGTGGTGCTCACATGACAAGACATATTGGTAATCTCTCTTGGAGTATTCACCGCTATGAGGTTATGACCCACGTAGGGTTTATTGAAGAAGGTTACTTTCCTGTTGTTGTCGTTAGTGATGACTGTTGGGAAGAAGTTAGTAAATTACCTAACCCACATGAGGTGGAGTTAGTATCGTTAAGCCACTGGGAGAAGTCTTAACATGACTACAGAAGTATTCTATCCACGTAAAAGCAATGAAGGTTCTTTCATGGTTGAGGTTGTCCACACTGATATGTTGACAGACATCATGACAGTCCTTAAAGACTCTACTGAATACACCTTATCATGGAACCCTAACAAATCTATGTATGAGGGTGATGTTAAAGGACTCAATGGGTACATAGTGTAAAAGCTGTGTATCCTCCCCTCTCTTATGGTCCTTCGGGGCTGTAGGGGAGGGGAACCCTTAAATATTTTTTTGCCTTCTAATTCCTTATTTATAAGGAAAGAAAAATACTTCGCGATTATGATATACTAGGACTACGGGGGTGGGTCTAGTTACGAAGAGGGGGTTGGGGGTGTAGCAGTATTATAGGGTTCCTGTGAGAAATTCTGTGAGTAACCTTCCGACAGTATCTTAAGACCTCTTTTATTTTTGTTATTATTTAAATCTAAAAATAGTAACTAATTCTATGTTATCTATAATAAGTATTTATCATAAATAATTATATCTCAGTTTTGAATTAACCCTTAAATCATTGGATAAGCTAATGATTGACTTCTACCACACAATAGACATACTACCTTTTCTGATGGCCTCTGGTGTTATACTAGTTGGTGCCTCAAGGGTATCTCACAAAAGACCTATAACTATTCTCATTATGCTTGCTACTGGTGTTTACATGGTAGCACAATCCACTTGGTTTTCCTCTTGGATGGCTGGTAATGAGTGGGGTAGGGACTTTAGTAACTATGTCTGGTTTCTTTTCAACACTTTAACTATGGTAATCTTCACATGGACATTGTTCAAATCGGACTCAAAATAGACAGTTATTGGGAGCGCATTATAAGTGCTTCTGATTTATCTTACGGGCGTGGCCTTGAACAAGCTTCAGGACTAGGCTACTGGTTTATTGCTGCAACTTTCCTTTTTACAGGTGGTTATGGCTTTCAACACGAAACTATTGCTATCAATGATGCTCTCTGGGCTTGGATGGCAGCACTACTAGGTACTTGCCAACTATACTATGGTGGACTAGCACAAAGAAAAGTCTTCAACCTTATGGCAACAACAGGTTGGGTGACAATAGCTATCTCAGCTTTTGCTGAAGTGGGCGGCTGGAATCTTCTAACTGCTATAGCACTGCCTTACTGCTTATGCAGCTTCTACATCTATGGCTTTTTAATTGGTGAAGAGGTAAAATAAATGATTACTGAAACCACTGTACTTGCAAAGTACTTACCACCTTCACTTGGTATATTCTTAGTGGTTGTGGCAGCAGGTATGATGGGTCTATTTCGGAGTATGGCCTTGAATAAAAAATCTTATGACGATACTGTAGAATCGTTACAAAGACAACTGCAAATACTTAAAGAAGAAAATGAAATGTTAAGGACACAAACTAACGATGATAGCTCTGACAAATAACTAAGGCAACCTCTAGCGTGGGGTTAAGGGGTTGCTTTTGAACATTATTAAATTGTTTAATCTTAAGGGGTTATGAAAGAATCTTTTTGGTTTAAGCAGTTAAAATTGTTCTTTTTTGAACTGAAAATGTATCTAATTGAACGTCAGTAGAGAGAGGTAAAAATCCTGATGGCAAATCCAAATCCAACCGTACGACAAAATGGCGGTAAAAGAGAAGGCGCGGGACGTCCGAAAGGCTCTAAGAATATTAATTCTATGGCTTCTGTGAAGAAATTAGAGGAACTCAAGTTTGACCCCATTGAGCAGATGGTCTCTAAGTATGAAATGATTGAGACTGCTTTGAATGATGGCTCTGTAAGAGTAGGCTCTGGGGCTTATGCTCAGTTGTTAGCCACTCAAGGGCAGCTCATCAATAACCTTATGCAGTATGGCTATAAGAAAGTTCCTGAGAAGATTGAACAAGAGATTACTGAGAAGCGTCCAGTCGCAATCAAGCTAAACCTTAAACCAAAAGAAAAGGTGGCTTAAATGATTACTGCAAAGATGCTACATGACTATCAAGTGACCCCAAGGCTTATGATGCTGGCTATCAGTGTCTCAGCTTGGAGAGTAGTAGAATGGTATATGATGTTAGAGAACCCCAGTGTACAACAGTCTGGCTTAGTGTCAGTTGTTATGGGGGCTATGACAGGCATGTTTGCAGTATGGATGAGTAAAGAAGGCTCAGTAGAGTATAACAAAACAACAAACAACAAGGAGAACTAACATGCCTATGGGTAAAGGAACTTATGGAAGTAAAGTAGGACGCCCTTCCTTAGCGGGTAAAGATAAAGGTAAAAAGAAGCCTATGCCTAAGAAGAAAACTACAAAGAAGAACAAGTAATGGGCAGGGCTAATCCTAAGAAATGGGAGAAAGCCAAAGCTGATGCTAAAGCTAAAATGGGTGGTAAACACTCAGCTAGGGCTATGCAACTTGCTGCTAAACTCTATAAGGAGCGTGGTGGCACCTATACAGGCTCTAAAACAACAGCTCAAAAGAGTATGACTAAGTGGACTAAGCAGAAGTGGCGGACCAAGTCTGGTAAGCCTTCTGTGACTGGCCCTAAGGCTACTGGTGAACGCTACCTACCGACTAAGTCTATCAATGCTATGTCTCCCGCTAGGTATAAAGCTTCTAGTGCTAAGAAACGTGCTGCTACTAAAGCTGGTGAACAGTACTCTATGCAGCCTAAAAAGAGAAAGAAGAAGAATGGCTAATAAAGCAGAGATAGGTTTAGAGATTGCAGTTGCCGCAGCTAAAGCCTATAAGAAGTTTAAGCTAGGCAAAAAGATTGGTGGTATGTTAGACCGTAGAACTAGAGGTCAAAAGATTTCTGATGGTTTGAAGAAATACTGGAGAAATAAAAAGAAAGCAATAAAAGGAAAGTTTAAGTAAATGGCTAAAGACCCTAGACTCACAAGAGCAGGAGTCTCTGGGTTTAATAAGCCTAAGAGAACTCCAGGTCACGCTACTAAGTCTCACATTGTTGTGGCTAAGGTAGGAGACCAGATTAAAACTATCCGCTTTGGTTCTCAAGGAGTCAGCGGAAGCCCCAAGAAAGCTAATGAGAGTGACAAGTATGCCTCTCGTAGAAAGGCTTGGAAAGCTAGACATGCTGCTAATATTGCTAAAGGCAAAATGAGTGCTGCTTATTGGGCCAACAAAGCAAAGTGGTAAAGTATTATGGAAGTAAGTTTACATGAAGGACAATCAGAAGTTATTAATGATTTGTTCGTAGAAAATAACTGTAGGTATGCAGTAGTGAATGCTAGTCGTGGCTTTGGTAAGTCCTACTTAGCGGCAACTGCAGCAGCCATAGCAGTACAAGAATTGATGGACCTCCCCGATGATGTCCCTAATAAGAACGTAGCTATCATAGCCCCGACATATGCTCAGGCTGTTGATATCTACTATCCACTACTAGCCTATCAATTAGGTATGGAAGACTTTGCTGAGAAGTCCTCTAGAGTAGCTGGCACCTTCTGGTTTCCTAACAATGTACAACTAAAGATATGGTCCTATGAGGCATCTGAGAGGATGCGTGGTAGTGGTCAATACTTTGTGGTATGTGACGAGGTATGCTCATGGAAAGGCGCTGGTACTACACTAAAGGAATCTTGGGAGTCTGTCATACAGCCCTGCATTACTACTCGGTGGTCTGAACAGAACGCCAAGAAGGTTGGGGCTAACGCTGGTAAAGCACTAATTATCTCTACACCGATGGGTTATAACTATTTTTATGAAATGTATAACCGTCAAGACAGTGACAAGCTATGGAGCAGCTATCAGTATACTTACCATGACTCTCCCTTCTTAGATGATGAGGAGATTGACCGTGTTAAGCTAACTCTTGACCCTCTCAAGTTCGCTAGAGAGTATACAGCTTCTTTTGAAGACTCAGGTAATTCTGTGTTCTATACGTTTAACCGTAAGGAGCATGTAAGTAATGAGATACCTGCCTTTGAGACTGGGGAAGACATCCACGTAGCTATTGACTTTAATGTCGGTATCATGGCGAGTTGTATGTTTGCCCTTAGAGGAAATCAAATCCACATACTAGATGAAATGCAAGGACACCCTGACACAGAGACGCTCTCTAAGGAGTTAGCGAGAAAGTACTCAGGGCATCGCCTAATTAGCTATCCTGACCCTAGTGGTAGAGCACGTAAGAGTTCTGCTGCTGTTGGTACTACGGACTTCTCTATACTACAGTCTAATGGTATTGCTACAAGAGCACATAATAAGGCACCGCCTATTATTGATTCTGTGGCTGCTGTTAACAAGAAGTTCAAGAATGCTAATGGTGATATAGACATGTATATTCATCCTAGATGTGTCAATACTATTAAGTCTTTGGAGCGCACCTCATGGGTGGAGAGCAATCCCGATACGGCTACTATATGTAAGAAGGAAGGTGTTGAACACTGGACTGATGGCTTACGGTATGCTGTAGAGTATTTGTTCCCTGTTAGAGCTGGCACAAAGACAACAACAAGAGGCTTCGGCTTCTAGAAAGGAACACTATGCTACTATCTTTTGTAGCGAGAAAGGTTGGCAGAAAGCTAATGAGTAAACGTGCTATGACTTTTGCTCAACGCAAAGCATTGCAAAAAGCTCAGAAGGCTTCTGCTCTAGCCCGTAAAAGCCTCAAGTATGGCAAGAAAGTCTCTAAGTCTTATGATAAGACTAAGGCCCATAACTTGAAAGCCTTGAAGCAGTTAAAATCTATGGCTAAAAAGAAAGGTGCTAAACCTTCTTGGATTAAAGAAGACATTGCAGCTGTAACTAAGGGTATAGAGAGTAACAAAGTCCGACATGGCTATGTCAAGAACTTGGTGAAGTCTGTTAGAAGAGACGTTAAGGCTAAAAGCGCTATTCAGAAAAACATGGAAAAGACTCTTACTAAGAAGTATGGGACTGGTATGGTTAAGAGTGCTTCTAGGACTACTCTTGCTCAGAAGGCTTCTGCTACAGCTAAGACTGCTGTTATAGGGGTTGTTGGTGCTAGTGCTGGAATGAAGGCTAATGCTGTTTATAAGTCTCAAACTAGTGGACAGTCTCAGGCCGCAAGGACAGCTCAGAAACAAGCTCAATCAGCTATGAATTCAAGCTCTGGTTTGAAGAAAGCTAAGAAACAATGATACTATCTTTTGTGGCTAGAAAGCTTGCTAAAAAAGCTGTTAGTAGCGCTTCTAAAAAACTTGTTAAGAAGGCGGTTACTAAGAAAGCCCTTTCTGCTGCTCAAAAACGCGCACTAGCTAAAGCTGTTAAAGCTTCTGCTATGGCTCGTAAGAAGCTAGCAGCACCAAAAATAGGAAAGATTAGGGCTTACCGAATAAAGAAAGTTCAAGCAAGAATAAGAGCAAACGATTCAAAACTTAAAGCTATACGTAAACAAAGAGATACTGTTTATAGAATGCAAAGTTCTAAGGGTACTGGTTTTATGAAAAAGAGAGTGTTTCCTCCAAAGAGCATTACCTCTTTAAAAGGAAAACCCTTCCCTGTTCACCCTGTCCAAGCTAAACAAATAAAAGCACTTAAAAAGTCCATGCCTGAGTATGACTTTGAAGTTGTTAGGTTTGACAGAGGAGATAAGTTTGCTTTTGCTTCAACCAAACAAGCAGAAAAGTACTTTAATGTTAAAGAAAGAGCTTGGTACAAATCTAAAGGTTATAACATTGAAAAAATCTCTAATGTCAAAATTACTGGAAGAGGTAAAAGCCAAGTTGTTTTTAAATCCGCAGGTAACTTAAATGATACTCAAAAGGAAGCTATGAGGCTTGCTGCTTACTACAAAAAATTAACCAAACAATGATAGAGTCCTCTGGATTCTCATAAAAGGAAATACTACAATGGCACTAAAGAAAAAGAAAAATCCTTTTGCTCTTTTAAGAGCCGAAGTTAAACGCCGTAAGTTAGAGCAAGAGAAAAAGCGAAATAAGCCTAAACCTCAAGGTAATCGCTCTATTACTCGTGCAGCTACTACTACTGGCGCTGTCCCTAAGACTAGCCTGAAGCAACGTGCTCTTAATGTTAAAGGTAAAGCAAAAGCAGTTGTTCGTAAAGCTAAAGGTAAAGCCCAAGCTGCTGTCGCTAAAGTAGACACTAAGGCAGAGCGTTCAGCTATCGCCAAAGGTCTTGGCAAGAGAGTATCTACCGCTGCTAAGAATGCTAAGAGTAAAGCCAAGGATATCTATCGTAAGGTAGACACAAAGTCAGAACGTAAGGCTCTTTTGGGCAAAGCTAAGTCTGCTGTTTCTAAGAAGGCTAAGTCTGTTGGCAGTGCAGCTAAGAAGCAAGCTACTTTCCGCTTAAACAAACTTACTGGTACTGGCACTAAAGGCCGCGCAGCTGCTTTGAAGAACCTTAAAAGTAAAGCTAAGGATATCCGTGGTAAGGCTCGTATAGCTAAGTCTAACACTGCTGCTAAACTCCGTGGTGTTAAAGTTAAAGCACAGCTTAAAGGTCTTAAGGTTAAAGGCAACATCATGAAGGGTCTTCGTGAGGCTGGTATTGGTGCAGGTCGCGGAAAACTCCGTAGTAAGAACAAAATGACTCCTGCAACTACTAACTTCGGTAAGGGCGCAAGAGCTACTGGTAAGGCAATCCGTTCAGCTAAGCGTAATGTCCGTGCAGCAGGTAGCGCAGCAGTAGATAAGGCTAAGAGTCTCTCTTCAGCAGCACGTAATTGGTCTCAGAAGAAGAAAGACGCAATGAAGAAACTTTGGGAAAGTAACAGGAAGTAATACTCTGGGGGAGTCCTTCGGGGGCTTCCCTTTTTAATTAAACTATACTACAATAAACTTAATCTCACAATATACCCATCCGAGGATTGGTGAAGGAGGAACTATGGCAAGAACTAAAATTAACAGTAAATCAAAGGACTTAATGTCCGATGATGGGTCTGTACTTGTTTCCCTTATTCATGGTGAGCAAATTCGTATGGCAGTCACACTAGGTTGGCTTACGAACTTGTCTGGCTATACAATCGTCGCTAAATGTGTAGAAGCTGATTCACGCTCTCTAGTCTGGGAAGACAACGAACTGCCATTGGTACCTCAATCAGGAGGCCAAACAGTCGTGTGTCCCATCGTAGACACAACTGTCACAGACAATACTTTTGAAATAGTATTTCCAGAGACCTTAGCAAACAGCTTTACAACTATGCCAAAACCACAACGCCCTGCGTATGCTTGGTTTGGTTTAGAAGTCACAGATAGCGGCACAGGAAACAACAAACTAGTCTTTAAACCTATGAGGGGTTTGGTAGAAATACTTTACAGCCCCAGTGAGGCAGCATAATGTCTACATATTCGGTTACAGCGACTACAACATCTCATGCAACATCAGTTAGCCCTGTTCAATATGAGGTATCTTTATCTCGTACTGGTGGGCAAGGTTCCAAGGGTGACTCTGTACAAAGCATGGCGGTAGCTTCTGATGGTACCGTTACCCTTACTATAGTTGACTCAGCTGGAGCAACTACAACTTCAAATATAGGCAGTATATTTGGCTCTGCTGGCGGGTTTAATCTCGCTAGTTTAAGCGACACTACTATTTCTTCTATTTCTACAGGAGAAGTTCTTAAGTGGGATGGTTCAGCATTTATTAACAACACTTTTGCTGAAGCGGATATCCAAACAGCATCTACAACTGTTTCAACTATTACAGGTTCAGACCTTGATATGGGTACAAACAAGATTTTGTACTCTAACATGTATGCTAACGCAGCAGCCTTACCTTCAGCAGCTAGCTATCATGGTATGTTTGCACATACCCACGATGTTGGAAAAGGTGTTTTCGCCCATGGCGGTTCATGGCATACGCTCTTAGATGAAACTTCGTCTACTACCGCTAACCTTACTGAAGGCTCTAACCTGTACTACACCGATGCTCGCGCGCAAGCAGCTATCACAGGTGGTACTGGTGTTACTGTAACCAGCGGTGCTGTAGCTATTGGCCAAGATGTTGCAACTACCGCAACTCCTACTTTTGGTAACATTACAACTACAGGTGAACTTCGTGGTCCATCAACTTTTACTATTGACCCTGCAACTGTAGGAGATAATACTGGTACAGTTGTTATTGCTGGTAACTTGACTGTTAATGGTTCTACCACTACTGTAAACTCTAATGAAGTTAACATTGGTGATGCTATTATTTTGTTAAACTCAGATGAAACAGGAACACCTTCAGCTAATGCGGGTATTTCTGTAGAAAGAGGAACAGCTTCTAATAAGTCTTTCGTATGGAATGAAACAAGTGACGCTTGGGATTTGTCTAACGAGACCTTGCAGAATGTTATTATAGATGGCGGTAGCTACTAATTTCTAAAAAATACTTCGCGATTATGACTAAGGGGGTCTCCCTAAGGGGGATTCCCTGACCTCTCTCTTTATTATTGTTATTAATAATAATCATAACTAGGTATACTTCTATAAGTAGTAACCTTCCTATACACATGGAGAATAGCCCAATGGCAACCAAGATTATTCACAAGAAGTCTTCAACTGCTAGTAGTGTTCCTGCTGCTGGTGTTTTGGAGCCAGGAGAGTTAGCTATTAACCTCGCTGATGCTAAACTATATACTGAAACTACAGGTGGTGCCGTTATTGAAATAGCTGCAGACCAGACTGGTGCTGAAATTAAAACAGCTTATGAAGCTGAAGCTAACGCCTTTACAGATGCCCTATTTACTAAACTCGCTGGTATTGAGACTGCAGCAACCGCAGACCAAACTGGTGCTCAGATAAAAGCCCTCTATGAAGCCGAAGCTAACGCCTTTACTGACACACTGAAAAGCAAATTAGATGCTATAGAGGCGTCTGCTACTGCGGACCAAACTGGTGCTCAAATAAAAGCCCTCTATGAAGCCGAAGCTAATGCCTTTACAGATGCTCTATTTACCAAGTTAAATGCCATAGAAGCTTCTGCCACTGCAGACCAGACTGGTGCTGAAATTAAGGCTTTGTATGAAGCCGAGACTAATGCCTTTACTGACGCTCAATTTACCAAGCTAGCGGGAATTGAAACCTCTGCTACAGCTGACCAAACTAAAGCTGACATAGAAGGTCTTGGAATTGAACTTCCAGCGGCTAACCTAACAGGTACAATAGCGGCGGCTCGTTTAGACACAGCAACAACACAAGCTGAGACTGATGACTCAACAAAGATTGCTACTACTGCGTATGTGACTGATAAACTCACTACACTTATTGGTGGTGCTCCAAGTACGCTTAACGACTTGAATGAGTTAGCTGCGGCTATTAACGATGATGCTAACTATAATACTACCCTTACAACTGCCTTAGGTACGAAACTCCCTAAAGCTGGCGGTCAAATGACGGGCAATATTACTATGTCTGGCACTGAGACTGTAGACGGGCGTGACTTGTCTGTAGATGGTGCAAAGCTAGATTTAATTGAAGCCTCTGCTGATGTAACTGATACTACTAATGTTGTAGCGGCTTTAACCGCTGGGACTAACGTATCTATCGCATCTGATGGTACAATTTCCGCAACTGATACAAATACTACTTATTCAATTCAAGATGGTGAACTTTCTCAAAATAACTTTACTGATGCAGACCACACAAAACTTAATGGCATTGAAGCTAGTGCCACCGCTGACCAGACTGACGCTGAAATCAGAGCCGCTGTAGAAGCCGCAACTGATTCTAATGTTTTCACAGATGCAGACCATACAAAACTCAATGGTATTGCTGCCAGTGCTAACGCTTACGTTCACCCTAATCATAGTGGTGAAGTTACTAGTTCTGCCGATGGTGCTACCGTTATTGCTGATGATGTAGTAGACGAAGCTAATCTTAAAGTCTCTAATACTCCTACTAATGGCTATTTCCTTTCTGCCCAGAGTGGAAACACAGGTGGTCTTACATGGGCTGAAGTTAGTGCTTCAGACGCCACCAAGTTACCCTTAACTGGTGGTACTCTAACTGGTGACCTTACTATCACAGACACCACTGATGACTCTGCAGCAGGTCCAGAGTTATCTTTAGCTCGTAATAGCACTTCACCCGCTGATGGTGACTACTTGGGTCAACTTCGTTTTGATGGTAAAAGCGACACAGGTACTAGCCGAGTCTATGCTAAAATGACTGGTAAAACCTCTGATGTTTCTAATGGTGCCGAAGATGGCTTGATTGAAACAGCAGTAATGAAGAACGGTACTCAGACTATTGTTGCTAGACAAACACACGATGCCCTCAAGCTTATTAATGGCACAGGTCTTGAAGTTGCAGGAAACATTACTGTCACAGGTACAGTTGATGGTCGTGACGTAGCTACTGATGGTACTAAACTAGACGGTATTGAAGCTTCCGCAGACGTAACAGATGCAACTAACGTGACTGCAGCTGGCGCACTTATGGACAGTGAAGTTACTAACCTAGCACAAGTAAAATCTTTTGATTCTAGTGATTATGCAACTGCTGCTCAAGGTACTACAGCTGATGCTGCCATGCCTAAAAGTGGTGGTGCATTTACAGGCGCAGTAACAACCAACTCTACTATAGATGGTGTTGACATTGCAACCCGTGATGGTGTTCTTACTTCAACTACAACTACTGCAAACGCTGCTTTACCCAAGGCAGGTGGAGCAATGACTGGTGCAATCACTACAAACAGCACCTTTGATGGTCGTGATGTGGCAACAGATGGAACTAAGCTAGATGGCATTGCAACTTCAGCTAACAACTATGTTCACCCTAACCATAGCGGTGAAGTTACTAGTACTGCTGATGGTGCTACTGTTGTAGCTTCTGATGTTATTGATGCAGATAACCTTAAAGTTACTGGTAATGGCACCACCTCTCAGTTCTTACGTTCTGATGGTGATGGCACCTTTACTTGGGCTACCCCTACTGACACTGACACGGTGTACACACACCCAAATCATAGTGGTGAAGTAACGTCTACAGCGGATGGTGCTACTGTAATAGCCAGCAATGTTGTTGATGAAGATAACTTAAAAGTGTCTAACAGCCCTACTAACGGTTACATGTTGACTGCACAAAGCGGTAATACAGGCGGTCTTACTTGGGCTGCTGCTCCAACAGACACAAACACCACCTACACTGCTGGTGCGGGTCTAACCCTTTCTGGTACTGAGTTTACCCATACAGACAGTAGCTCACAGGCTTCTGTGAACAACTCTGGTCGTACTTACATCCAAGATATTACTCTTGATACCTACGGACACATTACTGGAATTGTTTCTGCTACTGAGACTGTTACCAATACTGACACGAACACTACCTACTCAGCGGGTGGTGATTATGGTATGACCTTGTCAGGCACCGAATTCCGTTTGGAAGATGACCGTAGACGTAACTCAACCTCCACAGACATCTACTCAGGTAACACCCACGACTATACTCACTATGATGCGGATGTAGGTATTAGATGGTATACAGCCAATGCTGAAGAAATGCGTCTTACAGATGCAGGTGACTTGCACGTAGATGGAAACATCACAGCTTACTCTGCAACGGTTTCCGATGAACGTCTTAAAACCGATATTAAGCCTATTGAGAACGCTCTTGACATGCTTGACCACATTGGGGGATACACCTTTAACTACATCAAAGACAATAAAGCCTCTGCAGGTGTTATTGCTCAAGAAGTTGAAAAAGTTCTTCCTAGTGCTGTTAAAGATATTGATGGGGTATTTCACGGTTCACACCATGAAACTCATAAAACAGTAGAGTATGACCAGCTTATAGGTGTTCTTATTGCAGCAGTTAAAGAATTAAAGGCTGAAGTTGAAGAACTTAAGAATCACACACACTAAAACAAAGGGGTGTCCTTCGGGGCATCCCAGCTATTAGTTCAGAAAGGAACGATGATGGCTATTAAAGTAAATGGGACTTCAGTAATTTCAGATGCAAGAGTACTAGAAAACGTGGCGTCTTATGACGCGGGTTTTGGTAGTTTAATCTTAGCAACGGTTGACGCATCCTATGACACAGACCAAATACAATTTAGTAGTAGTGACTATGTTAAAGTAAATGATACTACTATTGATTTTTACTTAGACGGCGTACTGGATATGCAGCTTACCAACGCAGGTGATTTGCATGTTGATGGTAACGTAACAGCTTACTCTACTACAACTTCTTCAGATATTAATCTTAAACAAAATATAGCTAACATTACAGACCCTTGGAAGTACCTTGATGGTATTGATGGTTACACCTATAACTTTATTAAAGACGGTAAAGAAAGTGCTGGTGTTATTGCTCAACAAGTAGAACAGGTTCTTCCTTCTGCTGTTGGAGAAGACAATAAGGGTTTTAAATCTGTAGACTACAATCAAATCATTGGTGTGTTAGTCGCAGCAGTAAAAGACTTAAAGGAGGCTCAAAATGGCTTTACAAGGTAGTGGCGCAATTAGCCTAGACGATATACACGTAGAAGTCGGGGGTACAACCTCTACTGAAGCTTCAATTAACGATACAGACATTATTGGCATGATTAGTAAAACAGCGAGTACTGCTATGTCCTTTAGCGAGTGGTATGGCGCTTCATCAGGTTATGCCCCTTCTGGCTTAGGTTTCTCGTTTACAAGTAGCATCAGCGGGGGCGCTACCGGCCCGTTTGGAAGTGCTTATTATCACCCTGACGCTAACAATCGGTTTGCCTCTGTATCGCTTTATGTCGTTAATCAAGATGCTGCAAGAAGCGTTACTATTGACGCAGATACTAGCAGTAGTCTTTCTGTTACAGGTAAGAGTAAATCATCTTCAGGCGGAAACGGAGATATTATTGCTGTTCAGGGTAAACATGTTTTATCCTCTTGCCATGATGGAACTATTGTCTGCAGGGATGCTAGTAACAGTGGTGCAGTTCTTTGGCAAAAAACCGTAAGCAGTATGTCATCTGTCAGCAGCGGAAACGTAGACCACGCCAGCTTTAATGGGGACGCATATCAAAAGTCTAAAGGTAAAGACTTTGACCATGTGAGCAGAGAGTCTGGGATTCATTCTCCAGGAACGTTTTATACAGGATTCAAAACTAGCTCTGGTTGGTATGCGGTTGCCTTAAACTCAGCCACAGGCGCAATACGATATAGCTTATTATTAGCTAGCGGCTATCGCGGTCAGTGGATGGAATATGACTCTACTAGTGTACAACTTTGTGCTTTTACAAGTAGTGGTAATTTCTATAATATACTTGTTAACAAATCTACAGGTGCTACTTCTTCCCAAGTCAAAGGGGCAACTGGTAAGGCACAATTAAGAGGTTTCAGAACTTCCTATGGTGCTTGGATGTTTATGCAGCATCAGAGGGACCACGGTGGAAAAGGGAGAGGTGGAGGTTTCGGTATAAGAAACTCATCAGGTGGTGTTGTCGGGGGTACTGAGCATCATAACTTTATTAACGGACACCCTCGTGGCATAATTACTCCAACTGGTAGAATCGTTACTCTTAGTGGTAACGGTTCTCTTTTTAATTTTTGCAATAGAGCGTCTTTTGCTGTTTGGTCACAATCAGGTACACCTACTGCATCATACTGTCGGGATTTTAGATTGACTGATGGTAATGGTACTGTAGGGTTAAAAAGTTTTACTAATGAACTAAAAAACTTGCCGGATGACTATGTTGCTGTAACTACACAATCAGTTTCTAATAGTAATTATGTGCTTAGGATTGGTATTGGGGAGTTTGACTGCTCCTCCGCACCTACTTCTGGTACTTATGGAGACCTTTATCTTAAAACCTTTAGTCTTAGCTTTGCTGCAGCTGGTACTAGTACTGACTCCCCTGCAGGTAAGCTTGGTCCGCCAGGAACTGGGGGTGGTAACTCTACTTCCTTTGTAAGCTCAGAGTTAGGCTCAAGTAACCCTTCAAGTAACTCAGACAGTATATTTACTTCTGCAAGTCCAACCTTGACTGACGATACTGGCTCTTTAACAGATAGAAGTATGACGTTATCTTCTAAATCAAATACAAGTGGATGGTAAAATGGAATTGATAAAACAAAAGTTTTTAAACAAGGAAATTGACTTACAAGGTTTAATCCAAGAGTTTACTGAAGGATACCTTGAAGGTGAGTGGATTGTTCGCCATTCTAACCAATTTACTAATTCTAATAAGTTCTACTCTGACATAGTAAGCCAAATACTCACGAAAGACAGCCCTGACTTATTGTCTAGGATGCACTTTAAAGATATCAACTTTGATGTGGTTGACTATGACAGCGGTGACGCCCCGCAAGAATGGGACTTTAGAGAAATACTTTACGGGCATTACCGACTAGTTCTTTTCGTATACTTTAACGGAAAATGGTGGTTAGGTTGTTCTGATGACGGGCTTCGTACTTATGAACAAGTAAAGAATGAAGTCAGCTTTAAGGGTTTAACTTGCGATAGTAAAGGACTTCGCCCTAAATTTTTAAATGTATAAGGAGAGTATAAATGTTTCTCTATAAAAAATGGCAGATGAATCTCCTACACTATGTAGGCACAATTACTATGATAAGCTCATTCTTCCTATTCCCTTCTTGGGAAGGATGGGCAATTACTTGGTTAGTTTATTTTTGCACTGGTTGCTTAGGTATGACTATTACTTTCCACAGATATTTATCACACGGCTCTTTTGAGTTTAAATATAAGTGGATGGAACCTGTCTTTAGCCTTCTCGGAGCTTTAGGCGGTACTGGTAGTGGGATGCTATGGGCAGCTATTCATAAGCTACACCACAAGTACTCAGATACAGACAAAGACCCACACGGTCCTCATTTGGGATTCTGGAAGCCACTACTGGTTGTAGAATACCCAAAAGTAGACCCTCGTCTGGTTAGACGTTTGTTCAAAAAGAAATATCACTTAGTAATCCATAAGTACTACACTTTAGTACTCTTAGCGTATTGGACTGTACTCTATGCTATTGGTGGTTTCTGGCTTCTTGCATATGCAGGTATTATGCCAGCATCATTACAGATATGGATTGGTGTAACTGCTACTTACTTTAACCATTGTAGTGGCTATAAGAACTTTGATGACGGTGACGATGCCACTAATACTTGGTGGATGTGCCTTATCACTTGGGGAGAAGCTTGGCATAACAATCACCATGCACAACCCATGAAGTGGGACTTTCGTCATAAGTGGTGGGAGATTGATATCTCTGCCCTAGTAATCAAATACTTCTTAATGAAAAAGGAAGTAGTATGATTCATGTATTTGCTCTGATGTTATTCTTGGGCGCAAAGCCCGTAGAAACGGAGCCAATGCTGTTCCACACTATAGACAACTGTAACTATCATGCGAGGGAAGTCGTAAAACGCTACGGCTCCCTTATTACCCAAAGACACTTTGCCATAGCTTATTGTCTTCCAAAGCTTGTAGACAAAGAAGATAGCGGAGTGATAATTTACTAAAAGGAAGCTTTTATGTCAAAACGCAAATCTCGCTACGCTGAAAAGTCTGAACAGAATAACGTTCATCAACTGAATCGTTTTAATATCATCCCTAAGAATGATAAACAAGACCGACTGATTCAGGCCATTAAAGCCTACCCTATCACAGTTACGATAGGTTGTGCTGGAACTGGTAAGACGTATTGCAGTGCGGGAACGGTAGCGCAACTCTTTATGAAGGGTAAGTATGACAAACTAGTTATTACTCGCGCTAACGTACCAACAGGAAAATCTCTTGGACATTTCCCAGGAACTATTCAAGAGAAAATGACACCTTGGTTGCTACCTATGTTGGAAGTCTTTCAAAGGGCTTTTGGCAAAGGGAAGTATGAATACATGCTCAATAAGGAGGAAATTGAGATACAACCGATTGAAACAATTCGTGGACGAAGCTTTGAGAACTCTCTTGTTCTCGTAGATGAGGCACAGAATTTATGTATGGATGAACTTAAAGCAATAACAACTCGTTTAGGACAAGGTTCTAAGCTAGTGCTTATGGGTGACCCTGCACAATCAGACGTAAAGGACGGACGGGACTTGGTTCAGTTCTGTTATAAAGTAAATCAAGCAGGTATAAATCTACCTGTAATACAGTTTGGAGTAGAGGATATTGTTCGTAGTGACATCGTTGCCGACTTGGTGCGCATGTTCATAGAAGAAGACCTCTAAACACAGTAGTAGGCCGTTGGAAGGTAACTCCTATCTGACGGTCTCACTTGCTCAAGAGAGGAGCACTTATGTACTACACTGAGAGAGAGTGCCTAGATGCACTGGAAAGAGCTAAGGCTACAATCAACAGTAGCACAGAAGAATACACACGGGGAGTCAATGACTGTTTCGCTTTGTTCGCTGAGTATGATAAAGAACTCAGAGGCTATACAAAAGCTAGAGACCCTTTTGACAGACCTTGGAAAACCACTAGAGAGTGGCTAGTACGCTTGCTACGGCAAGGATATAGTATAGAGAGTTATGCCGAATAT
>Ga0208134_1000782_pt1 | contig 20247 bp, 36 predicted proteins | sample VirMetDEL_Mar_31_FD_184515 | JGI IMG/M metagenome (GOLD analysis project Ga0208134, IMG submission 184515) | Aqueous microbial communities from the Delaware River and Bay under freshwater to marine salinity gradient to study organic matter... | ecosystem: Environmental > Aquatic > Marine >... | reverse complement strand
AAATGGGTAACCAAAGCCCGCCCGTGAAAATCGAAAGCAGTAAATGCAGGATGTGGCTTGTCTTTTTTTGTGAAATTTCAATTTGAGTAATCATTGTTTTTGTCCTATTTAAATATTTTGGTTAGTAATTGGTGTGGGGCGATTACCGCCCCGGTTTAGTTTATTTTGAAACGTAATTATCGTTATATGGGCAATCCCACAAAAAGCAGTGGGATATTGTGAATTGAACCCAGTCGGCGACCCAACCATCAGAATCAATCGCAGATTTAGCGAACCATGCCTCACTAACATTGCCTCTGACTTTTATGGCCTTTGCTCGAATATCAATAACCTTAACGGTTGTTACGTCTCCAGCCGGGCTTGTTAGTTCGATTAATTCGTTCAGTTTGTACATCTTAAATCCTCGGCTAATTGCTTGTTAGGCTTGGGTGAATTTGCTTGTTTCAGTGGGGTAAATATACCCCATCAAAATTCCGTTGTAAACACTTATTTCATTTATTTTGTTAATGGCTTGCTTCCGCTCCCGAATATGTAAAAACCCTTCGCAAGGCCTGTTACGGCCTGATAATAACCGCTCTCATAAACAGTTGAGAGGGTCCCAACCATGTTGGCATCGATAATATAGGCTGCGGCTTCTTCAATTGTGTCGAATCGAATTGGTTGTGGTTTTTTCATTTTCGCTATCTCTCGGTTATGTTGTTTGTTTCAAGAACTGCATTTGATCACATCTAAATCTTGATGTACACCCCTATTTTGGATTTAATCGCACTTAATTTATTTTTATATTTCTGAGGGACTTTATGTCCTGAGTCGAAGTTGTCCTCCAGAGTGTCTCCATTGAGGTATGCGTATCCGATGTCGGTGATCCCATCAGTATCATTACCGGCGAGCCTCCTCAAGCATAGTCGAGCAGAGAGACCGACTGGTGGAGTGATCGGCAGTTCCCAGAGATCTATCTCACCGCAGTCCTCAATATCCTCATACTCGTCTGGCGTGAAAGTCTCTACCCACCATTCATATATGACTTCATTCTTCATGACATGCTCGGAGTTGATTGCTCATCTTTTCTCTTTTGAGCAGTGGTGAATTTTTTCTCTTTCCCGTTTAACCAGTATACGCCAAACAGGTTGTCAGATGGGTCAAACGTGTTCAGTCTTTTTGAGATCTTCATAAAAAGGCCAAAACAGGCATAGACCGTCACATAACAACCCTTGTTCTCGATCGACGCGGCGAGCGCGTTTGCTTTGGCTTCGGCTTCGGTTTTTCCTGCTGACATCATAGTCGATACTCCCGGTTAGTTGATTTGCTTCAGTGATTCCAATTATCACCCACCTAGATTCAGATGTCCACCCCATTTTGCACTTATTTTGCATTTATTCTGCATTTGAAAAGTGCGGGTTTAGTGGAATAAGCCGGTTTCCCTTTAAAATCAATGACTTACAGCACTTTTTTATTTCTGTAATTTCGCGACCTAGACAGGATTTCCCTTTAAAATCAATGACTTAGATCGCTTTTTTCGAAATGCGTGCTATTTTTTGAAAAATGGGGACTCCCCTATATATTCTCTTTCTCTATATATATATATATATATATATATGAAACCCCCTTATTCCCCCTCTTCTGGGGTGAGTGTATGCGTGAGCATATGTGTAGCTGAGAGCAATATGGTGATTATGGGTGTATGGGTGCGTTTTCGTGAAAATAGTTCCCAAAACCTAAAAAGTGACCTAAGTAGTTGATTTTAAACGGAAATTCCCTGAAACTCAATAAAACAGGATTTAGGACTAAACCGCCCTAAGTTATTGATTTTAAAAGGAAAACCCAGTGTAAAAACCTTTTTCCCATAAAACCCCCATTTTCCCCAAAATTCAATAAGGTTGAAATTTTACCCAAAAAACCCCCACTTTTGGTTTGCGCTGGGGTCATGTGCTGGCCTATACTCCGGCACCCCAATCAACCACACAACAAGCGAGTATTAACATGACCAATAATGTTTATAAGTTTTCCATGCTGCCATCGGGCAAGCTTGCACCCTTTTGGATCGACCCGTCAGATGCCGACCCGATAGAGATTAAGCAGAAAGACCAATCTGAGTTCTGGTCCGATGCCAGATCGTCCGGGCTTGAGATTGACGACGCTTATATAAGCGACGGAATACTTCGATGTAAAGACTCCCGAGGTAAGTCAGGGAATAGAGATGGCTGGTATTGTTTGCAGTCAAACGGACGTACGCTCTACGGCGTTTACGGCTCATGGCTCGACGGATCACAGACTCACTGGTCATCTGTCGACTCCAGCGACCTCACGGCGGTAGAGGCGCAAGAAATAAAAACGGCCAATAAGATCCACGCAAAACGCATTGAGCGCGAACGAAAACATCGACAAGCGGAAGCCGGTCGGACCGCGGCGCTCGATTTAATGGCGTGCGACCCGGCAACCCCTGAGCACCCGTACCTTGCGCGTAAGAATATATTGCCGTTCGGTGCACTGGTTAATAAGAAAGGCGCCCTAGTCATCCCGATAAAGAACTGCGAGACGTCGGAAGTCACGTCGTACCAGAAAATCAGTGCTGACGGTTCCAAGCTGTTCATGAAAAACGGCAAGATAAAACAGGGCCTTTACAAAATCGACGGCGAGGGCAAGTGTGTGTACGTATCAGAGGGTTTTGCTACCGCCGCATCTATTCACATGGCTACCGGATGCACGTCTCTAGTCGCGTTCTCAGTCGGTCAGATGTACGCAGTCGCTGAGTGGGCTAAATCTAACTACTCAGATAAGACAGTAATCGTCGCGCCAGATAACGATATGTTTAAAGAGTTCAACGCCGGGCTGCGGTCAGCTCAGAAAATCCAGAAGGAACTAGGCATTAATTATATGATCCCAGTGTTCTCAGATGCTTCGACGAAACCGACGGACTTTAATGACTTACATTGCCTCGAGGGACTGCGTCAAGTTAAGGACCAGCTTGGGATGACGTCCAAGGGTATCGACACGCGGCTATTTTCAAACCTATCAACTAACCTTAAAAAGCTCAAGGATGTAAAAAATATCGAATTCCTAGTCGATGGATTGATCGCAAAGGGCCACGTACACGCCATCATCGCCGAGGCCGGAACAGGCAAGTCCGCGCTTGCGAAGTGCTGGTCCAAGCAGTTTGCCGAGGATGGGATGCAAGTGCTTTACTGTGACGCCGAATCACCCCCTCAAATGCTTAAAGCGCTCGCAGAGGAAACTGATCACTTAGAAAGTTTCTTAATTATAGCTCCCGATTATTCCGGCGTTGATAATGCCGGGTCAAAAGACGTCCGGGAACAATTGATACTCGCGTCATCGCTGGCCACCGACTTATCAGATACCGTGATTATTATCGACACGATCAAGAACTTCGTGGATATGATAGATAAGAAGCAAGTTAAAACCATTCTCCACGACTTCAGGACCATGCGCGCTAAAGGTGCGACCATCATCATCTTGGGTCATACGAACAAGCGTGTCATTGGGTCACAGATGCGCGAGATCACGTTTGAGGGCACGAACGACATCGAAGCGGATGTCGATGAATTGACGTTCCTACACTCTAAGAAATATGAAGCCGAGTTATATCAGACGATCTCAACGTTCAATAAGAAGTCAAGATTCGGTGGTGTCGCGTCTAACCGGTCCTATCACTTGGACCTATCGAGTTATGAAATAACCGAGATGGACAAGTACGACCCGCTAGACTCGCCGGCCCAAGATGGTCCAGTTCCTGCGGCTAAAGAATCCGCAGATATCCGCGCCAGTGGCGCTGTGGTGTCCGCTATAAAACGTGGAGTTAATACCCATAGTGATATACTAGAACTTTGCGAGACGTTTAAGCCGCGACCTCAGCCGGCCGCTGTAAAGCGCGCACTCAATAACCGAGATCTGGTGATAAAAATCGATAGGGAGTATCACTTGAAAGATTCAGTTCCAACGATCAATCTGGATTCGATAGTTTTGCCTTGGAAAAAATAATTCATTTTTCTTGAAGAAACCTGTTGACGGCCTTGCCTCGATGCGTATAATACGACGTATCGAAGCAAACAACCAACCGAGCATAAAAATGAAACTAAGCAAAAAACAGATCGAAATAATGAAACACCTTAACATCACGGAAGAAATGATTCGCGACGCTAAAGAACAGAACGAAGTTTACGGCGAAGGTATAACGGTAATGGCCGCAACTTTAGGACTAAGTCACCTTGAGTTGGGAGAACAGAATCACCTTGTTGAAAAAATCTGCTTCAACTAAACCAAACGGGGCGCATTGCGCCCCATGCCCATCAGGTATATATAAAATGCTATCAATTAAATTTAAAAAAGCAATTAAAAAGTCATACAAAATGGATCAAGATAATCTGCCGAATGATCTTGAACGAAAGCAGCAGGAAGTTAATACGATCAAAACAAACAGTAAAAACGGCAAGATTCCTGTTTATGTATGGGTCCGCGATTGCGACAACTGCGAATCGTCTAGCGTCACAATAATCAATGCTAACTACTACGCCCTTGAGCGGGCTAGAAAACAAATGCACGAAAACGCAGAAGGACCTTGCGTCATGTACACGCTAAGTTGGAGCGATTACGCTAATTTTAAACCTACATTTCGAGATCGAAACCTCGAAGCATATGAAAACCAAAACGGGGCGTAATGCCCCACGCCAATCAGGTACATATAATGAAATATTACGTTTACACATCGTCGGAATCTTTCCAGTATAAGCTGGAAGCAGTCTGGGCCGTGGAAGCGTGGGCAAAAGCCCATGCCTTATCGTTAATTAGTCACGGGAAAAAACCTGTAATATCAACCGAAGAACTGGAGAGAGCATAGCTATGAAACATGACGCAGTGAATCATCCGCGACATTACGTCGCGCATCCATCGGGTGTCGAGTGCATCGACATCACAAAGCACATGAACTTCTGTCTAGGTAACGCCGTTAAGTACATATGGCGCGCCGGGTTGAAGGGTGAAAATAAAAGCGTTGAAGATTTGCGGAAAGCGGTCTTTTACATCAACAAGGAAATTGAGTCATTAATCGAGGTAAAAAAATGAGTTTACAACACTTTATAAGCAGGGTCGAGGCGATTGATAGCGAGCCTTGTGTCGGATGCGAAAATCGGTCCATTTGCTCGGAAGGCCGGGCCTGTGGCGTTTTTATGAACTACGTGAACGATGGCGGTAGTTCCCGGCACACGCGGATCGAAGACGCGACAAGGACATCACCCTCTAGGGAGCTATACGCGTCGCTATTCCCGGCGAGACCACCGGAAGACTTCGACAGGGAATCGACACTCAAGAGATGTAAAGAGTTGTCGGTGATAATTGCCCGGTTCCGTCACAAGGGCCGGTATCGAGACCTGAGTGATCTTGAAGCGAGTGAACATGATGATGCCCGAGCGAAGCGCGTAATTATGCGTAGCCATATCACCCAGCACGATGAGGCGCTAATCGATGAAACAATGTAGAAGTGAAGACGACTTAAAGTTTTCGCGCAAGATCGCGGACTGCTTAACTTTTATTTTCTGGGGATGTTCGCTTGTATTATTTTGCTTTTACGTAACGATCATGATCGGCTAAGTATTTCCGTTACGCAATAAAAAAGGGCGCAATTAGCGCCCATTTTTTTTGTGCTTGGATTATGTTACCGCCAAAATGGTTTCCGGATCTCCCTACTTGCATCCGCCGAAGTGAGACCGATATCTCGCAACTGGTACTCACTCATCCGACTCAACTCACCCCTGCCGGTCCTTCGAATACTCCACAACCTGACCAACCTAACCACCTCACCAATAAAAAAACTCACTTCATCACCCGTCGTTAACTTCATTAAAAAAGAGCGCGAATCGTATCACACGACCGCGCCCCTCTAAACGATATAAGTATAGCAAAGGACCTTAAAACGGAATCTCGGTTATAAAACTGCATCCGTCGCGCTGGGCCTCGTCCGGCACGGCCCGCTTCCATTTCTTACAGTAATCGTCGTCATTGGTAAAGAGCGCGCAGAAATGACACACGCCCTTCTCGGCCCGGTACTGCTCCGCCCTTAACGTCTCAAGCTCGCGCTCAAGCCGTTCTATCTTTCGCTGCCTTGGTGTCTTAAACATAATTGAATTTCAGTATTTTATTGAATTTCTTGGTCGTATCGATTTTTATGGTCGACGGCTTTTTTGCTGTCTGATTGCAGATCTCAATGATCTCATCAATCCCCTTCTGGATTAAATCCATCACGGTCAGGTGTATACCAAGTTTCTGCATCGTTCGCAACGCGCTCGATGAAGCCGGCCCGCCGTGCTTTACGCATAAGTACTCATCGACGTTACCAAACCCGGAGTCTTTCTGGCTATGGATCAGAGTCGCCTTAATCGTTGGCGGCCGTCCGCGCTTGCCGGCGTGCTTGGTGAACCCCATAGCAGTGACCGGTACCGTGATGATCGGGTCGTGTAGGGGCCTGTCGCGGTCTGATAGCAGGCTCAATACACCGGCGCGGGCTTCATGCTTCGGATCAGTGTTCTCAGGGAACACGTAATGGCACGTCGGGTTGATGCATGATTTTGACGACGCCGGGCAAAGCGTGCGGCACGTCTGACACATCTTAACCGGCGCATCGCCTGACCCGCTATCTCCCGACGTAGGCGCCCAAGGCTTGATTAAATCAATCGGACCATGTCTCATCACGTTGCCGGCAAAATCTAGGACCAAGCAATTTTGCTTGCCGGTCTCCGGGCATAATCGCGTTCCCCTACCGATCATCTGAATATATAAAACCGGCGATTTTGTAGGCCGCAGAAGAGCAATCAGATCTAGCCGTGGGCAATCATACCCGGTCGTTAAAACGTTCGCGTTTGTGAGACACTGTAACGACCCGCGACCGTGTTGGTCAATCCACTCATCTCGCTGATGCTTTGGTGTCTTCCCGGTGATCGCTTGGCACGTCACGCCCCTAGATCGTATCTCTCTCGCCACATTTTCGGCATGGTCCACACCAGAGCAGAATACAAGCCACGACTTCCTGTCGCGCCCCTGCTCGATCATTTCAGTAACAGCCGCCTTTGTTATCTCATCCGTGTTAGCGACGGCGTCAATTTCTTTTGGTATAAACTCACCCATCCGGGTATGTAGGCCGGACGTATCGATGGTCGTGACCGGCTGCTTGGGAATAACCGGCGACAGGTGCCCGGCATCGAATAAGTCGAGCAAGTTAACTTCGTGGGCAATCCCGCCAAAAAGCGGTGCATCACCCTCGAGAATCGTTCCGTGCCCGGTCCTGAATGGCGTGGCAGTCAACCCGGCAATTACAAACTTTGGGTTGATGGCTAACTGCGCCGATATAAAGGTTCTGTAAATACCTTCATCTTTTGCCGATATAGTGTGACACTCATCGATGATGGCTATGTCAAACTTGCCCAGCAAATTGGCTTTATTGTAAACCGACTGGATGCCGGCAAATAATATGTTTGATGTTATGTCGCGCCTCCCGAGCGATGCAGAATATATCCCAACATCCGCGTCTGGGTATAACTTTAAAAGTTTATCAGCATTTTGCGCCACCAGTTCCTTGCTGTGAACAAGCATGATGACTCTCTGACCGGAGAATGACATAATCCGCTTTATGAATTCGGCGATGACAATCGACTTGCCGGCACCCGTAGGTAACACGATCAGAGGATTGCCTTGATCTCGATAGTTCCAACTGAGCAGCGAATTAACGCTGCTCTCTTGATAGTCTCTTAATTTCATTAGATGCTCTTTTCCGTTAACTTCCCGCGTGTTGCTGTCACACCGACTGACTCCCAGAACTCGATTCTGTCATTCATCAATTTAATATCGTCAAATAGCTCGATATGATACTTGGCCCAACCAAGATAAGTATGGTTATCTGGAGTCTTATCGCCGATGTTAAGTTTTACGTTTAATTGGTACATTATGATTTTTCTCCCAGTTGCATATAGTGAACGTGTGGCTCACCCTCAATGACTACGCCGCAGCCAAGGATTGGTTTTCGCATGAAGTGCTTGCCATAAGCAAAGGCCATCGACTCGTTATCAACGCCGCAGCCCACGGCCATGCCCCATACCAGCCGATGCTCGGACGCGCTGGCGCTTATGCCAGCGTTACCATGTGCGTGGCCCGTGACGGTCCTGCACATTCTCTGCTCGGCGTCACGTCGAAAGCCATTAACGCCGTTTGCGGTATAACCGTGATGATATAGAACTCCATCGATAGTGATAGTGTCGACAAGACTCCAACCCCTTGGGAACTGATAAACCTCACCCAACGGCTTCATCCATACCTCGGCATCCATGCCGATGTTTTTCAGTTGCCTTGCCGGGATGAGATCGTGGTTCCCGCCGCATAGCGTTAATTTTGGAAACGCTTCGTACCACGGCTGTAGCTGATCGATAGCATCCAGCAACTCACCATGCGCGCCCTTCAGCCGTGCTTCTGACTGATGAAAGGACAGCGCGTGATGGTCGATCAAGTCACCGATGTGAACAACCGTATCGACTCCCCAGTAATCAAAAACACTCAAGCAAAAATCCAAGTAATCCGGATGTGTGTATGGGATATGCGTATCACCTATAACGCCGACGTTTTTAAACTTCATTTTTTTTGTACTCGATTAATTCCGCGTTTAAATGATCGCGCAGGCTTGTAATGGTGCTATCACCCAGCAGGAATCCAACGCTGGATTTATCTACCGCCGATAACTCGTTTGATGTGTAACCGTTCTCGCCGCCAAATCCGTTCCTGAAACGGAACCCGCCATCAAGCTCATACTCAACCCAGTTATCATCTTTAGACGCGTCAACAGCCTTGGCCCATGGGATAAGATCCGGTATAAACCGATGCTCAGGACACCCGGCACGCTGGGCTTGCAAAGGTATCACCGAGTCGCGAAACCGCGCACACGTCCACTGTGCGCCGCTACCTGACGTGCTTGGCGTGGAGTGAACGCAAGTACGGCAATTGACTTTTGCAGTTTTACGGCCCTGACATATGTCTCTAAACTCGCACCACTTAGGACCGCACCGGTAATAATCTGGATCGTCGCTAACCCGTTCAGTCGGTGTCGACGACTCAATAATTCGCTCGGCTTTATTTAGTAACCGCGCGGCAACATCCGCGTTATACTCTATGACTTCGCTATACAGCGAATCGTTGTTTTTATTCTCCGCCAGATAAAACGCGGCCTTTAATTTAGACCAGTGCATATAAATTTGCATTTGCGAGAAATGCTCGGGTTTAGACTTCTCAACGCCTTGAGTCTCAAGGGTTTTAAAAGACCTTTCATTATGAGTCTTGAACTCGAGCAGGTGCCAGACCTCTGGGTTTTCCGCAACACCCTTCCCAACGCCGTCTGTTGATCCGGCGAAATGCCCACCGAAGGCGTTATAATTAAATTGCTCGCCAGTGTTTGGGTCGTATTGATAGATCGTTACGCCCGCCTTCTCAAGCTCACCAATAAAGACATGCTCGGTCCTATGCCCGCGCTGAAACAGTCGCAACATCCTGCCGTCGAACTGTTTAGACTCGGCCCATCGAAACCCGTACCACAGCGCCCTTGAGCACGGATGCCCTATTTGCGAACCGCCCAGATGTCCGCGCGGACCATCGGATTCCGATTCATAGTTATTAAATATCTTGTCGATTGTTTTCATGTTTTATGCCGGTAAAAAAAGGGCCTTTCAGCCCTTTCGTTTATACAACCTTGCTTGCTAGGCTAGTGCTATTTCATCCACGGCGGCGTGTCGTCATCCGCCTGAGCAACTGGCTCCGCCTGAGTAGCCGGCGCAGCCTGAGCAACTGGTTCCGCCTGAGCGACGGGCTTAGATGCGCCACCGGCTTTTGAGTAGCGCTTGACCTCAGAGTACTGCGGGTCGTCCTTGCGCAGCGCAAAGTCGGCCATCATCGGCTTGTTATGCAGCACGTTGGTGTCCGTTAACTCACCCTCGACACCTGTTGCAATCGCCACTTGCGTTAAGTGCTGAGTCGCGATTTTAACCGCGACCTCATTCGGATTGATAAGGTTGAGCATGTGGAAGAAAACCGCACCGGATCGCGGGCCGTCGATAACCTGACCTTGGGCTTTAAGGTAAAAACCGGTTCCGGCTTTGGTCGCGACCATCTCGCTATCGGTCCAGATGACGTTATGCTTGCCTACTAGGGGCGAGAACTCATCTTGTGCGTTTTCTGGGTCAATTGTAAAAGGTTTAATTTGTGCCATTTTGATATAGTCCTGTTTGGGTTTAAATGTTAAGAGTTTGCTTTATATGATTCGATAAAGTTTGACCAATGAAGATCAATCTCGGCCGGCATTCCGAAACGGTTTCCTGCCACATAAGCCGGCTTGCCTCGTAGGTAGAGTATACTTGCGTTGTTGGAAATATCAACGCCCCGAGTTACTTTTTTATCCCCCTTTGTTGTTGTGACTGTTTTCCTTGACGCGAATCCGCACACGTCAACCCACTCGACAAGCATATCCGAGGACCCGGCCTTGCCTGACTTCGCTGAGTGCATTTTCAATTTATAGTAGTCATACGGTTCACTCTCCGGGTCGTTAAATTGAGCGACAACGCTGTGGCAAATTATACCGACAAACATCTTCTTTACTCGGTTGAGGTTATCAAGCTTTGCGATGATCTTGGACCACTCGGACACTAGTACATCATAACCCTTGCCGTAGCCGCCGGCCGCAGCCGCCAAGCTATCGACGCGATCCTTCTCGCATATCGACTTGATGATTAACTTCTCAGCCCAGTCCGCCGAATCCAGCACCACAGTCTTAAAGTCGTGCTCTTGGTTTATAAGCGTATCAAGGCAGGAATGCAGATCCGCGAGTGATTCGCATATGGGGAACGCTTTCGTTGATAATCCTTTTGTGCCAGATTCTGTCCGTATAAATATCGGATTCGGCGCGCCCTCGTAATCTACCCCATCGACGCTGCCCCCAGCGAAAAACGTGGACTTGCCAATTTTCTCGATGCCGTGGATTAAAATAGTTGGCGGTGATTCGTTCCGGGTTTGTGTAATTGAGTTCAAATCAAACATATTATGTCCTAATTTCTAATCGTTGTAAGTGTAGTCGGGAATGTTTCCGCTCTCGATAAGATCGGATGTTTTCTCGATGACGTTCATCTCCTTTTTTACTATTTCGAGCGATATCCCTCTCGCCTTTATTTCAAAACCGCCGGACGCCAAGGCTTCCACCAGTCTCACCAAATTAATACTCTTATCAACTTGTAAATTCATTTTTCACCTCGATTAATATCGGCCAGAAGATCGGCCAAGTTTAGCGCCCTTTACTATCGGCGCCGTTAGTAAATCTTACTTTACTAGTTCGTTCCCCTAGCTCTGGCTGAAGTTGTTTTGATTGACTCGACTCCAGTTGGGGTAATAGTCGCTCAGGTAGTCTTCTATGCGATCAGCGACGTCCCATGCTTGAGGGCTAAACGGTCTTAGGCATGGGATCATTTCACAGACGTAATGCATAACGCCTGTGTGATGAGAAAGAAATTCTCCCCGTGAGAGCATAGCGATCATTTGATCGCCGACAAGCATTATTGTTGTTTCTTTAATCATTTTCGTTCTCTCGTACTGTGTGTGGGGCGACTTGTGCCGCCCCGTTGATTAAGTGTTATGAATAATCGTCGTCGTCTTGGTAATCTTCAGGATGAGGAACTGGAGCGCCCTTGTAAAAAGGATTAGCGATGATCGCATCTCGAGAAGTGACCAACCATGCTCCTAAACATCTACCTTCTTCTGCCGCCCACTTCGCTCCCAATATTGCCTCACCTGAATCATGCTCTGAATCGCTCATGTAATGAAAATAATCTGGATCGTTGTCGTACATTTTCGTTTCTCTCTGGTTGCTGTTGTTTGTTTCAATACGTCGCACTATACAGATGAAAATTTAGAATGCAACAACTATTTTAATCTTTTCTCAAAATAATTCGTTGGGGCGACGATTGCCGCCCCGTTGTTGATTAGATGAACTCAGCCATCAAAATTCTCATTTCCTCTAAAGCATTTTCATAGTGAGCGAAAATGTCATCATTACCAGTTTCTTTAATCAATCGATCAATTTGCGCTTCTGTAGCCATGCCGATATCGCTCATGTCGCCGTTCTGGTAATCTGCTTTTAAGTTTTTGTAAGTCATTTTCGTTTCTCTCTTGTTGCTGTTGTTTGTTTCAATACGTTGTATTATACACATGAAAACCTAGCGCGCAACCCCTATTTGAAAAAAAATGATAAAAAAACCGCCGTTTGGCGGTTTAGTTTTATTTGCAGTGCTTTTCAGCAGTTAAGGACCACCTTAACCGATCCTTACCGTTGGGTTCTTTATCAGGTACAAATCCGATCCGATGTTTAACAGCGTGTTTGACGGCAGTTGGTTTGCTTTTACGCCGTGGAAAAAATAGGTCTGCCGGTCGCCGTTTGTGAGTCCTCGATACTCCACTCTTGACTTGATGAATCCGCCATCGTGCGTACGCAATGAAACCTCTTTTCTCTCCCAACCCCTCGGCGTGAGCAAGACCGGAATACCGCCGCGCGACTCACTAACAGGCTTCCATAAAAACCCGGCCGGTGCGCCGGATGATAGGTCCGTATAAGTGTTCGCCTTAACCGCCGGTATCTTTTCAACGCGGCCCCATATGCGACCCTCATCCTTCCCGAATCTCTCGTAATGATCGCGCGCACGCCCGACCTTTGCGTTGTCTGAAAAATTTCTCAACCATTCCTCAATGTCTGGATAGCGATTGATGTACGCCATCGAGTCATCATAATAGTCGACGTGGAATGTGGTCGACGGCGTGATGTCTGGCTTGTTTTCCCTTATCTCTTTCTTCAACTCCCGCGCCTCGGCGAGTCTAATTAAGTACTCCATCCATTTTGTATCCGACAACGGCGCATCCTCATGCGCCCCGCCATCAACATCTTGGCCGGACTTTAATATCTCGATAACTTGCTCTAGCAATTCAATTGCTTTCGTATTCATTGTGCGGCCTCAATTTCGGTTATTTGCTCCGGCGTGATTTTAAGATCCGGCAACGGCGTGATGACATCGTCTGAGTCGTCATCTTTCTTCTTAAATTTACTTAGCAGAGATCTTAATGCGCTTGGCTTCTTCTCAGCCCGGCTTACAACAACATCTCCCGATAATAACTTGACCGGGTCGACTGTGATCAACTCCTTTAGGTCCTTTGCGTTACGACCCAGATCATCAATAGCGGAACCCGCCGGTATATCATCCGCTAATCTTTCGATCCTATTTGCGTCTCCAGTTACATAAATCATATTAGATTTATAACTGCATCCGCCCAAGATCAGCGCCGCGCTTACAACAATGATTGGTTTCATGCGTTAACCTCGTGGCTTGCCGTGACTCGTCCCACAATCGCCACCAAGCCGCCAACTCCGCCCATTGATACAAGTGGCTGCATTACTGCGTCCGGCCAACCAAGAGCGTTTCCCGCGATGCTTAACGCGCCGACAAGAACCGCAACCAGCCCGCCCATGACGCCCTTCGACTTGTACCATGACTTAGTGTTTGGGTTGATGCGCTTGAGGTTTGCGATGCGCTCTAACAGATCCCCGTGCGACTCCAGTAGTCGGTTATAGTCATCTATCGTCGGTTCATTTTGGTTTTCTAAATTAATCATTTTTGGCCTTTTTGATTTTGAAAGTTATTTGTGAGTGTTCTTGAACGTCATCAGGGTCTGCTAAAACCGCATAGCCTTGGTATCCGCCGACCTCATGTATGGACTGAGCGAAAGTGCTACAGACCAATGACGTTGTATTGTACCGCAACCGCAAGGCCTGACCGACTAGGATTTTTAAGAGTGAGTTCCAGCCGTATTTTAAATGGCTCGCGCGCGACTTAATCATAAACTCAGTCATGGACTCCTCGTCATTCGTTCCGGTCGGCCTGAAACAGTATCGCAGCCCTATCCCTCGATTAAGCTTATCCCTAACCCAGTCGCTCGCCGGCGTCCATAAAAGCCCCTTGCCTTGCAGCATTTCTGCGATCCACACGGCATCATGGTCGTCAGACACGTAAATTACCGCAGTGTGATTATATTTCGACAGCGTGAAGATTTTTATTCCCCAACTCATTAGCCCCTTTCTGTCGCACGCGATGGTATCGCCAATACGCGCATTAGGTCGTAGCATTTCGTATGTTAGCGCGCCCTTACCCATATCGAGTCGGTCTCCATGATGTGTGAAAATGTGTGCCTTCATCCAATATGAAGAACTGGTCTCCCATGTGTTCTACGTACTTTTCAAGCAATCTGGACCGCGCATCCCCATAAACTTGAACGCCGCTGTCTCGCGTAGTCCACGTCCGGGTATCCCATGCCATGCCCTTGTAGTGATCCGAGTGTTTCGAGTGTTTCCCGTCGCACATTGACGTTATCGTCAGCCCGTGCATATGAGTATTCCAGAATTTTGATGCATGTTGGATATGTAGCCAGATGAAAGGATGCGCCCCGTAAACCGAAACCCCTGCTTTAAATTTCATTTTCTTGTGTCCTCGTGGTCCAGTGCTTTAGTGTAAATGATATTTGGTCTAAATTTTCGACATAATTTTTCCAATTCCCGTTGTGACATAGTACCAAATGATGTTTGGCACAAGCAAAAAGAAAATTACTAGGATCACCAGCCAACTCTGGAGCAACGCAAACAGGATAGATGTGGTGGATATGAATATTACGAGTAGACCCGCAATGAAAGCAACGACACGTTCCGTTCTCCCGCCCTTTTTTACGGTATACGCGCATCGACTTATTAACGGCGTAACTGTTGCGTATTGACTCAGTAAGTTTAGTTGCGCTACGTATAGTTTTTTTATTTGCATAGTTTCTAATCCAGTGTTTTAACATTGTTCTATGGCTCCCATTTGTTTATTTTAATCTGCTCTTTCAAAACATCTATAACAGCCTCATTGAATATTGCTTGTTCAAGATCTTCTGTGTCTGCATAAACGGATGCTGACTCAGGCGTGAGATTATTGTTAACCCAGATCCTCACTAGCTCCAGCCTCTCATTATCGCTAATATCAATTTCTATGTCGCTCATGCGCGCACCCTTAACTCTTTTACTGCGTTTGGACCTTGCGGACTTTCCGCGTGCCACTCGTCGGTGATCTCATTCCACGGACAATATTCGCCGCCCTTTAATTTGAAGAAAACACGCGCGCCTGTCGCTTCTTCAATAACCGCCCAGTAAGCCAGTGGTTCACGCTTGGGCAGCCCGTTCTTCTTAACTATAGCCTCAACCATCGATGCAGACTTCCCCTTCGCGTTTTGTTTTAATGTGATCGAGAAGACCTTGCAATCTTTTATATTTATATAAACGCCAACCGGATGGAATTTTATTGCGTTTTCTTCTGTAACGCCACCGCCTAACAATTTAGGTTCAACTAATGTCACCGCCTTCGCCTGAAGCGTTACAAGCGCGAGAACTCCTAGTAAGCCGCCAACAACATATCTACTCATATTATCTCTCCAGTAATTTGTAGCCATAAAAAAAACCACCTCAGTGGTGGCCTTCTTATACTCGGGTTTACTACTTAGATCAACGATTAATACTAACAATTAAAGAATGTTAATGTTTACTCGCACTCAATTACAGAAAATACCCCCCGGGGCCTCTCACCAGAAATATTGAACCAACTGAAATGAACGTCAACAAATTGAAGTGCCTCATACTCTCCGACCACTCTAAATGGACTATCCCAAACGATCGTGTAGTGTATTGAATTGCTCTCTTTCTGGTAAACAAAATCAGCCTTTCTCCGAATTGTTGTCTCTAACCGTATGCCGTTAGTGATATTGTGAACCTCGCCAGTGCTGGTCGCAGATAACGCAAACGGCACGTTGCGCTGGGCTGTTACAACCTGTCGATTGTCGCCGACGCAAACATCCGAGTACTCAATTGACTTATAGTGAACCACCCAACTCAATGGAATGAAAGGCGTCACTGATGTGATAGTCACCAGCAAAACCAAGACCCATACCAAGGTTAGCGTACACGTATGAAATGTTCGATTTTTCATGAAAAGATCCGTATAATGTTCGGCAAGCCCAAGACAAAAACGAGGGCCAAGCCTCCGGTAAGATAAGCCTTCCATCGCTCCAGTTCCTGAACCCGTCCGTTTGTTTTCTTGGTCTGCTCAAGCAACTCCTCTAAGCGTCTAGTGACGCGATCATCCATAAACTGTATATACTCTTTAACCGAGAAGTGGTCATTATCCGACATGGTAACTCCTTATGGATAATAGCTTAGTGGCGTTTAGGTTTACCGGGTTTACCGGGTTTAGTAGGCTTGCCGGGTTTACCGGGTTTAGTAGGCTTGGCTGGTTTACCGGGTTTAGCAGGCTTCGCAGGCTTGCCGGGTTTAGCAGGCTTCGCAGGCTTGGCTGGTTTGGTTGGCTTCGCAGGCTTGGCTGGTTTGGTTGGCTTGTTACCGTTATTGCAATTGTTTTGGCAACCTATTGACCCAGAAGATTCTGAATTGCTAGACGATGCACTAGACGATGTGCCGTTACTATGTGTGTGAGACCCACCACCATTCTGATGAGAGTGATTAACCCCACCATGCCCATGTAACTGCACTATAGCAGTTGACGTAGTTTTTGCCTCGCCTTTACACGCGACTAAAGTTAAAGTTGCAACCGCAACCAGTAAAATTTTATACATTGTGAACCCTTTTAATACGTTAAATCTATAGCAGAAACTATATTATCAATTTCCGTTTCTGTCGTTATTGCGCCGATAGCTATTCCAAGCTCAATGTCAACTAGTGCAACACCAACAGACTCTTCAACTGCTTGCGCTGCGTTGTTTCTAGCTTTACTTCCAACTACTGACGCGTTTCCACCGTCTCTACCGCGAGCCTTGCCGTTGTGCATCTTCGCTCTTGCTATACCCGTTGCTTGCCGAATCTCGTTATCACCGCTTGTTGGGTCCGCTACCGTCTCAAACGTGTCAGAGTTAGGATCAATCATATTGGCGCCGTGCCTCAATGATTTTTCTTCTGCGTACAAACCTAACATCCGTTTATTGTGTGCTTCCATTGCCGCTGGTTCTGCTGCAACTATCTCGGCTTCAGTTGGTTGTGGATCTTGATAGTTCCATTCGCTTACATACACCCCCTGTCCGTCTGAGTCATCTCTCAACATCCAATGGGTTTTTGGGTCAATGTTGCTACTTGGTGTTATCCCAAAAATGTGCCTAAAAATAAGATCTATGTCGTTAGTCATCAATAAGAACTCCTATAAATCTAGCATCTTCAAATATTCCAGCCGATCTTGAACTTATTATTGAATACGCACTTGAACCAGCCACATCAGCGTTTATGTAGATCTCAATATAGTCATTTGCTTCAAGCGACATTTTATACACTATGCCAATTGGTTGTAGGTATATGTTGGTTGTTTCATACTCATAGAGTACTGAGACAGTTTCAACGCCATTCTTAAATATTTTGCATCTTGTGTCATCCATTTTTGCGGTTCCACCATCAGGATCAAGCCCCATATGAGCACCAACAAGGTACGTTCCGCCCCTTAGTGCTATAACTCGGTTATTTCCTAGGTCAATATGTACGCCCATTGATTGGCTATCTATAGCGTCCCATGTAACCTTCACATCAACATTGGAGGTAAGGCCAGCTTGATCTGATTTGGTTAAATTCCACGCCGCCTCTGGTACGGATACGCCCTTATTTACTTGCTCCACTAGTTGAACGCCTCATCAGTTGTAGATCTAACCACTTTACCCATGATTCCCACCACGTTGGTCGTACCCGCGAACACTGCAATTATCTCACTGTTCTGCGCCGGTAGTCCACCTTCCGGTGTGATGCGTGTCAGTCCTGAATCTGCTGGTATCGTAAGCACTATGTTACGTGCTGCTGCCACTGTAGCCCATTCGATTGTGATCTCTACAGATGCCGTGTGTCCGTTGAATGCATAGAGATGCACCATGTCGATCTGATCTGTTGCTGCTACCGCTGTGTGCACTGTTGTTCCCGCCGTTGCTGTTGCAGTAATCAAGATCGATTCTCCGCTATCGCTTTCACTTAGATGCCCGATGGTCGCCATTTTTTAGCCCTCAAATAATTGTGATGATATATAGCCGTAGCCCGCCGGTGATATTCCAATTACAACCCAACTGTCAAGCGTGGTTGAATAAATACATGGCAGCACGGTTCCTAGTATTAACTCCCCCGCTCCGATAGCCGACCCGTCAGGCTTAACAATTGCCTTTGCACCAAGCGAATCAAGGTTGAGTGTAGGACTAGCGCCGCTTGTCGCGTGGAAGTCTACTTTCAACATACAGCCGTCCTGTAGGCTGCCGAACGTCGGCGAAAAGGTTCCGACATATACTGTTGATGTGCCGGTTGTTAGTAAATACCGATGGCTATCAAAAGTGTTTGGATTCGCAGACGCGCTCCATCCGTTAGCCGCCAAGTCTGCTTGATGCTGCTGCACCCATTCTGTCAATGCCTTTACCGCCGCGTAACGCTCGGCGTCCGGCGTTAGCGCGACTAATTCGCTAAGTGTGTATGCAATGGTCATAGTGCCTCCCTAAAGGTTAATTCTGCTGTGTATCGAGACTCTTGATTCGACTCCCACATTCTTGTCGGACCATCCCAACTCACCAGTCTACAGACTAGTGCGGTTTCAAGTTCCTCAAGCCCGGAAGCGCCGGGGATTAGTGAGAAAACCATTAACCCTCGCTTTCCTGTCTCGCGACAAATTAACCGTAAATTATGAGCCTGAGTTGATGTTAACGCAACGTAACGAACACTAATCTCTCTAAATGTTGGCTGGTTATCTGACCGCATAGCTTGCCCGCGAGTCATCGTCACCGTGCTTGGATCGACTACCGGAATACTCGGGTCGCGACTCACACCCGACTGCAACGCGTCACCGATAAACAGCACGCCAGCGCTCGGCGCTGCTGTTAATGACGAAAGCGTGACCCGGTAATATTGACAATAAACGGATGTAAATGTCTTTATAAAATGCTGATCAATCTCAGTTCCTGAAAGTGAGAACCCGCCCCATGTTGAGTCGATATCGCCCCACGACCCAGTACCCCACGCATAATACGCGTCCGTAGCCGACCAGACCGTGTTGTAAACTCTGATCGTCATGGCGGCATCTTCAAACAATTCAAGTTGTATCGATTCGGTTGTGAGATTGTGATTCCCTAAACCAAACCCGCCGACCGTGCGTGCCTTATCTAGTGCGCCGGTAATCGTGACAACTGCTGGACTTGGAACGCTAGAGGCCTTCCACAACTCCGACGGTTGTGTGTTTAGTAGATTGTCGTCTACGAACTCCCCTAATTCATTAGTTGCGGTAATCGTTGTTATGCGATTCACTCCTAACAGTATGCTTTTCTCTATCGCCATAAGATTAAATCAATCCGATTGTCTAAGTAAAATTCTGATATTCCAATAACTATAAAATCCTCGCCCGCTGAAAGACCAAATCTTGAGTCTGTCAATGTGATTACATCGCCGATCTCAAGCTGAAACGGCCCAGCAAAGCATGACACCTTAACCCTCTTCCTTTGCGTTCCATGCAACGCAAGAATTCTGGCCGCTTCCGTAGCCGCGTCCGCTGGTGTTGTTATAAACGTCTCAAACAAGTCAGGGTTGATCGCGTTAGCATACGTTGTTTTTATCGACGCATCCTCGGTTGACTTCACTTTGTACTCAGCCGCGTTACGCTCCTTATCCTTTTCATTTAATCCAGCATCCGTTGAATTAGTAACCGTGTAGTTCCTAGAGTGACCGACGCGGACCTTCCAGAAAACAGGCGATAGTAATTCGACCTCGATCTCGCCTTGGGTCTCTACTTCATCGATAACTAGCGCTATCGACTCACCGCCAACAAGTGGCGTTAAAAGACCGGCTACTATCTCACCGTCACGATTTGACCCCCAGAACCAGCCGTCTGGAATCAAGGAATCAATAAGCTCCATTGCGTTTGTCCGATCACCAATAAAAACACCCAACCTATGTGGCCAAGCGACATCAAGGGCCGTCATGCTGGCAGCGTTAACACTAACACCGAGTAATCCGCATATGTGTGTGATGATACCGCCCACCGTGTCGACGTGGCCTTCTGGCGACGCGCCGTCTGTTATGCCGACAACATCGCTAGTCACATTCCCGTCCGGGTCAATGTTGTTTAAATCAAACCA
>Ga0208134_1000781_pt1 | contig 20260 bp, 18 predicted proteins | sample VirMetDEL_Mar_31_FD_184515 | JGI IMG/M metagenome (GOLD analysis project Ga0208134, IMG submission 184515) | Aqueous microbial communities from the Delaware River and Bay under freshwater to marine salinity gradient to study organic matter... | ecosystem: Environmental > Aquatic > Marine >... | reverse complement strand
CGGGGTCTTTGAGAATTTCACCACCCCCATACTTACCAGCCCTCCAATTATAACTCTCTTCTAATCTTTTTACGTCTAGTGTAGACTTACCCGATGTCTCAGCTAGCTCCGTAAAATAGCCGCGCCACGCACCTTCAGCTTGTTTTGACTTGTATACAGGCGTATTCTTTCGATGCGAGAAAAAAGTATCTTGAAGTTCATATATTTGTGATGCATTGTTTACTGTTCCCCCACCTGTATTTGTCGCTAAGTTTCGGAGAGTTTCACTAACACTAGACCCCAACCACTTTGAAGGATAGTTAAAAGCTTGTTTTAGGTTATATTTAACAGTGTCATTATAGTCTTTTGAGGGGCCGTTACTACCGCCTTCTGCCCTCTCTCTAGCGTCTTTAGTAAGTGTAACTGGTGGTGCAATATCAATCTTTTGATAGCCCGAGTCATCTACATCTTTAGGTGACATAAGACCCGAAGCATTAGCATCCGCAGTTCTAGCTGCAGTTTCTAGTGACTTAGGCTTACCGCCCCCAAACAGCCACGGCATAGTGTAAGAAGAGTCAGCAGGCTTCCGCTTGTCATAGCCCTCATAAGACGGTACAAGAGAAGTAGCCACATCATCTAAGTTAAAAGCTGTGTCTGGATCAAGTGCTAGCTGCAAAGCTTCAGCAGTATATAGAGAGCCGCCGTCTCTTTTGGCTGTTATAATCAGACTTTGTAGGTTACTGAAGCTATTATTATCCAGACCGTGTATTCTGACTAGATTGTACGCTAGCTTATCTGCAGTTTTCTTATCTATACCGTTATCAACATCCAAAAGCACAGAAGATATCTGCTTCATTCTACTTGCGAAATCGCCAACTTGCTTAGTGTATCTGCCTTTATTCTCCTCTGCCTGCCGTCTGGCAGCCTCAGCCTGAGCTTCGTATTTCTCTCTCTCTTTATCAATACGCTTGTCTTGATTCTTAGCAGCATCTGCCAGACCAGTACCCGCACCTGCAAAGATAGCAGCGCCTATTTGACCCCATCCAGCCATAGCTTATACTCCCCTTCCCATTAATCCTGTAGTCGGAATAGCCGGAGCATCCGGTGCTTCTTCTTCAATAGGCATATCTTCACCTTCGTCTTCTGGCATGAAGTCAGTGAAAGCTGAAGTGTCATCATCTTCAAAGTCTGCAGCCTCATCTTCTTGCAAACGCTTCTTAGCGACCTCCATAAAGTGGTCTTCTGATTCTGCACTTTTAGCTTTAAGCCCCATATCATAGTCAATATCATAAAGCTCACCAACATAAGCCACTATCTCCATTACCACAGGCAGAACTAGTACGCCCACATCAATAGTGTGCCTACCACTAGCTACGCCGCTAGTAATGACAGCCTCAGCAAAGTCTGATACTGTACGGCCTCTGTCCAGATTAGCTGCCAGCTTAGGTATGATTTCTGGATTAAGAAGACTCTCTACATAGAAGCTTAGATTTTCATCTACAGTAGGCTTCTCTGGAGGTCTCTCATATGCTTTCTCACCCAACTTACCAGTCAGGCTCTGGCCCGGAACGGGCATGTCAGAGAAGTTAGCTACATCATCTTCCATTATATTAAGCCTTTGTGCTCTTTCTATTGTTTCTCATGTCTGTATTAAGTTTTGCAAAGTAGGCAAATGTTGTATCAGCGCTGTTAGACTTATTACTAGAGGCCTGTTTAGTTGACGGCTTCATTAAACCCCCGTGAGCCATCTTAGTAGGCTCTACAGAAGGCTTCTCACTTTCAGCAAGCCTATTCACTGCAGACATGTAAATGTTTTTTACTGGTAGTACCATAATGTTATGTCTTTCTTATGTATTAGCCGAAGATAGAACCGAAAACACTTCTAACAATACTCCCACCAGACTCTGTGCCTGCGAAGTTTAAGAAGCCGCCGACACCTGTAGCAATGTTAGCAAGCAAGTTACCGTCTGCTGTAGCATCAAGCTGCTGCTTCTGTAGGGATGCAGCAGAATTAGCTTGAAAGATAGCTGAAGCAATTCTCTGCTCTCTATCTAGAGCGTTTTCTTGAGACTGAATAGCCTTAAAGACAATATCTCTCATATACTGTTGTACATTGTCATAAGCTTGTGTTGAGATACCGAGAGCTGCAGCAGCGTTGACTTCATTAGCTCTGTTAATAGCCGCAGTATCTGCAGTTGCAATCTGTCTACGCCACTGAGCGTTAGACTGTGCAATGACTAGTTCATTTTGAGAGTTGAACTGTTCTCTCTGATTCTGTAGAGATAGAGCAAACTGATTGGTAGCATTGTCTTGTCCAGCATTGAACTGCTCAATAGCATTAGATTGTGCTGCATTGAATTGCCTTACTTGACTGTCTAGACTAGCAAAGAACTGATTAGTCTGGTTCTCACTAGTAGCATTGAACTGTTCAGAGGCGTTAGCTGCAGCTGCATCTGTAAACAGAGATTGTACCACAGATTGAGCCTCAAAGATAGCTGTCTGCTGTCTGGCACTAAGATTAGCTAAGTCCATCTGCAAGAAGTTCTGAGCGTTCTGAACTGCAGACTGTTGTCTATTGTTAAGGTTAGACAGGTCTAAGTTAGATAGTGCAGCAGCTTCAGCCATCACTAGAGCCTGCTTGCTATTAATATTCTGCAAGTTCATAGTGTTAGCTATACGAGAGTTCTCAAGCTGTATCTGTTGGTCAGCTGTGAAGTTAAGATTGGCTACATCAGCTACACGAGCAGCGTTAGCAACTCTAGACTGGAAAGCTTGATCGAACTCCTGACCAATAAAGGCTGCTCTCTGTTGGGCAGCTAGCATTGATCTCTGTTGTCTATTACTGAGATTAGTAAGCTCGAACTGACCAAAGACACTAGCGTCCTGCTGTGCAATAGGAAGGGCGGCCTCCATAGTTGCCTGTACTACAGCTTGACCTGCAAGACTGGAAGCTAGTAGGCCTCTAGAAGCCATAGCAGCTGTCGCAGCACGCATAGCTCCAGCAGCCCACGCTGGCGGGTTCACACCATCAAAGTCATCATACAGGTCTTCTAGCTGGCCTTTAACAGTAGCCTGACGGCTCGGGTCAGCAGTAGCTGCTTGTACAGATGCTGTGAATGCAGCAGCCTTCTCAGCATTAGCTACACCATCAATAATCTCACCAGCTTGAAGTTCTCTAGTAATCTCATTGTTGAGATAGATACCCTCACCTACTACGGACTCTAGCTGAGACACAGATGACTGGCCCTGTTGAGCAGCATCAATCTGTGCAGTTACAATGCCCTGCTCAGCGTTCACATCATTGAGAGCTGTCTGTACTTCAGGAGTGACGTACTGAGGTTCCGTAGTCGCTGTGTCTGGCTGAGTAGTATTTGCAGCTTGTGCTGTGTTAGCAGTAGTAGTAGAGATTGGCAGGGCTGGATTAGTTACTTGACCCGTGCCAGTGGCTATGTTGCCAGTGCTGTCTGGAATAGCTGTAGGGGTTGTTACAGCTGCAGCAGGCAACTCACCAGCAAGTCTGCTCTCTTCTATTGTGCCTAAGTCTACGCTGTTAGCTGTAGTGTTATTAGTATTAGTTACAACACCACCCTCATCATATTTTCTTACATAACCGCCTTTGGCCATAGCGTATGCTTTAGTCTTATACTGTTCATATTTCTGAGACGTCTCAGGATTATCCTGTAGAAACTTCTGAAAAGAAGCTTCATCATACGGGCCTTTGTATCCGAGTGCTGGTGCAATCTTATTCTGCATAGCCTCGGGTTTAAAAGTTATGTTATTATTCACTTATGCTTACCTTTAATTTACAAGCGCTAACGTAGTTAGGCCTCCAGCTAGCACCCACTGAGCTACTCCTGTAACTAGAATTGTTACTACAATCCACATGAGTTTCTTATAGTTTGCTTTAGATGCTTCACTGGACCTTACGTTACTTTCACATAGAGTCTTCAACTGCTTTTCAATAGCAGTGAACTTCATGTCGAAGTAGCGTTTAGTGTTGTCGCTATCTTCGTGAGCTACAGCATTAACTAGTTCTATTTTTTGCACTCTAGTTGATATATTATCTACGGAAGTCTCAACTCTCCTGATACGCTCTAGTGTGAAGTCCGCTGGCTGGTTTTCTTGTTGTGCCATATTATTATGTTCTCTCTTATCGGAAAGAGGCAGCAGCTATAGTAATAGACCCACCACCGCTTCGTTGTGCTGTTATTGACGGCGTTTCTGAGACAGTAAACGCTTCGGAAGAGCCTTTGGCGTGTGTGCTAACATCGCCTGCTATACTGTCCGAATAGTCTTCAGTGGCAAGCCCTGTGTAGGACGACATGCTCCACTCACTGGTCGCGCCCGCAATACAGACACTGCCAGCAGGACAAAAAGGAGACGCAGTTATAGTGGCTGTGCCTAATGTATTATCTGTGTCTGACGCATACAAATCGAGCGGTTTATCTTTAGTGATATTCCAACGGCCAACCTCCATACGGCCAACATCTGTATTTGTAAAGTCAACTACAATATTGGCAGTTGTTCCTGTGGGGTAGGAGAAAGCTGCAATAACAGTACCCATATCACCATTTAGAGAATCAATTTGATGATCGGGGCTTTGCCCCCCTAAAGTTATGCTGTCTATTCCCGCAGTGCCAGAGTTCTGCTCCCAATGTAGTATAAGCACTATCCATCTGTATGTAGTGGCAGTGCCGAGAGATACTCCAGACAACGTAACCGGGTTAGAGGGGTTCGACGAAGACCCGCTGTGGTCGATGTAGGTTACAGATACAGGAGGGCCGTAACCAACTGATGCTGCACCCGGTGGAAAGTTATTAAATTGCATATTACAGCAGTCCCTGCAGCCACATTTCCGTATCTCCGACGGACTCACCGCGCATGTCAGCTAAACCTGCAATAATAGCTTCAAGCATAGCATCTCCACTATTGACACGTCGGGTGAATTTCTCTTGCTTTGTGGGTTCTGGCGGCAGGGCCTCAGTGGTGATAGCCTCCTCAACCGCGCTGCCGGTCCACGTCCACTCGCGGGCGGTGACACGCTGGCCATCCGGAACTGCTGCTGGGACTCCCTCGTACACCCCCGCCGCGAGGAGGTCGGCTGCGCTCCAGAGCGACGTGATGTTGTGGGGCTGCTTCGACCCGTCCGGCATGACGATCATCTTGCCGGGGCGATGTTGGACCGGAGTGTTGTTCTCTATGGTGAACCAGTGCATAATTAGCTCCAATTATAGGCGGCGGAGACGTGGAACAACGACGTTGTTTCACAGTATATATAGAGTGTGTCTTTGCTTCCAGCACCTGTTGACAGGGTAATAGTCTCGTTGTCTGCCGTCAAATACACAGCGTTGTAAGCTAGCGTGCGTGAACCCGTGCCGTCCTGCACAACTCGAATAGTGCGCCACGTACCGGGCTCTGCATTAGTAGGGGCACCGAGTGTGCGGTTTCCCCCGAGTGTAACAACACCAGTTAGGAAGGTAGACCAGTCTACTGCAATAGTAGCTGCATCCGTGAGAGTCACCTCTTCAGAAGCTGTTTCCATCACAGCAGGTGTAATAAGCACATTAGCTGCACCCGCATGAATGTTAGCTGCTGTAGCTTCGCTTAGTCTAGCTGCTGGCACTGTGCCTGAAGTTAGCTGTGTAGCAGACATGCCTGTAATAGACCCGCCGTCACCACTGAAGCCTGTACTAGCTGTAATAGTAGTGCCGTTAACTGTCGTGCCTGTGATTGCAGCAGCAGAAGCGCCACCAATAACAGCACCGTCAATAGTACCGCCGTTGATGTCTACAGTAGTTACTGTACCACCGTTTGCTACAGTTGCACCTGTAAATGTAATTGTACCACTTCCAGTGATGTCTGTAAAGGTGGCAGCAGCAGCAGATGCCCCACCAATCACTACGCCGTCTGCTGTACCGCCGTTAATGTCAGCAGTAGTTAGTACGGAGCTAGCTAGCGTGACAACACCAGTAGTGTCTGCGATACTGCCTGCGGACGTGCCGTCTTTGGCTTTGAGGGTAGTGACTTCAATGTTGGTAGTGTCTACAGTAGTAGCATTAGCAGTTGAGAACGTACCAACAGCGGGTGTAGTCCCACCGATAGTCACAGCATCAGCCGTACCACCGTTAATGTCAGCAGTAGTCAACACTGCGCTAGCGATAGTTACGACACCAGTTGTGTCTGCAATGCTGCCTGCGGATGTGCCGTCTTTGGCTTTGAGGGTCGTGACTTCAATGTTGGTAGCGTCTATTGTGGTGGCTGCCACTTCACCCGTGACAGTCACACCAGTAGCAGATGTCACCAGTTTGGTGTCGCCCAGATAAGCTAGCGTTACACCACCATTAGTTAGTCTAAGGTCTATATTATCGACACCAGCAGTCGTATTGTAGAAAAGCAGAGAACCGTCTTCGGTACCATCGGTTACATCACTCGATATACCTCTAATCCGTGAGTAGGTGGTAATGTTGTTGGCAGAGTCCCTACCTCGGAAGAATATCTCTCCCGTCTCATCGCCATCGGCGGTTGAGGCGCTGTCATGCGTCAGATATATGTAAGGACCAGCGCCTGTGGCATCTGTTGATGTTATCTGCACAGAGCTGGTGGTGTCGCTTAGTTGTATACTTGTACCAGCTATATTAGTGAACGTACCCGCTGCAGCACTAGCCCCACCAATAATCGTGCCATCAACAGTACCCCCGTTAATGTCTACAGTAGTCACTGCGCCGCCATCTGCCACAGTAGCACCAGTAAAGGTGACTGTGCCGCTAGCAGTAAGATCAGTAACAGTAGCAGCAGCAGCGCTAGCCCCACCAATGACTACACTATCTAGAGTGCCGTCATTAATGTCTGTCTTGCTGATTACAACAGTGCCCGTGCCGTTTGGCGTAAGGTTAATATCACCGTTAGTGTTTGAGCTTACAATAGTGTTGCCGTTTAGTGTTAGATTATCTACATCTAAATCGCCAGTTACGTTTACAGCGCCTACTAGAGCTACAGCACCAGTCACAGTGATGTTAGCAGTGTCAATAGTCACAGCAGTGGCAGCATCAATATCTAGCGTAGTTGCAGTGAGAGTGAACAGTGCTGTATCTAGTGTAGCAGCGGTTGAAGCATCTAGATCAATAGTAGGAGCTGCAACTTGAACTTCAGTGTCACCAACAATATCGAGCTGGCCGTCTACACTTGAGTTAATATACAAGCCTGTGTCACGGAATTGAACTTTAGTAGTCGTAGCGAAAAGAGTGCTCTCACCGAAGCCGTCGATGTAAGCCAACCCGTCTAGATACATATCTTTAAACTGTACACCGCTAGTACCGATGTCTAGAGTGTTAGTAGTCTTAGCTTTAATCTCAGTAGCTGATGCAATGAAGTCTTGAGCTGGCCCGAGTTGGGTTATAGGTGCCCCTTCAGACGCAGTACCATCATGCGTGTGTCCAGTAGTAGCGTTAAAAGCCGCCTCAATAGCATCGTATTCGCCATCAAAGTCAGCCGCAGTTACAATATTACCGGAGGCTATGTTATTAGAAGTGTCGTTTCTGATGTAGCCCGTACCCATTAAATTTACCTTCTTGAGTGTGTTGCGTATTCGATAGTCAGAGAATCTAGTGCAAACGGAGGATTCATATCGTTAGTCTCTAGATAAAAAGAGCCCGTGTAACCTGAGCCTATGAGATGAGTTGCCAGTGTAGCTTCGTAGTTTGACGCACCGAATACAGCAGTGCCGAATATAGCTTCCCCAAACACAGCTTGAGCTGCGGAACCTGCTGTGCTACTAACAGTTATAGTGTTGGGTTGTATTATTGTAGTCCCTTCAAAGTCTAGCTTTAAGTTGAGGTCAAAAGACACAGAGCCTTCGGGATCAAGATAGAAGACTGCTCTGTAGAAAGTCTTTCGGATTCGGGGGTCTTCAAAGGGCATATGAGGAGTTGCAAAGACTGCTGCTATGTTTGAGCCGTCAAAGCTGTTTCCACTTTCCATTCTATATAAGTACCCGTCCTCATTGCCAAATAGCACATACTCAATATCATTAATGTAAAAGCTGTCTGCAGAATAGACTTTGATGCCTACAAGCTCAGAAAAAGCAAAGACAGCCCCCTCTTCGCCCTGTAGTTGGGCACCTATAATACCTCTAGATGCAGATTGAGCTGTACCAGCAGTGTGGCTGAATAGTCTGTATTGACTTTTGCCTCTGATTACTGTAGATGTGAAGTGATTGCCAGCATTGATGAAACTAGCAAATTCTGGCTGTATAACTTTAGACACTACGCCTAAATTAAAGTCCCCCACTCTGTCAGTAGCACTCAGTAGTCTAATACCGTCAGGAGCTAAGAACATAACGTCTGTCCCTACTTCTTGAATAGTATCACCATACAAACACCCTATGTCTCTAGTTACAGGTCTAAGTGTATAATCTGCTATAGTGCTTCCCGTAAGATTAAAAATAGATGTTTCAGTGAAAATAAACAAATTATCTCTGAATACAACTAGCCCAGTTATAGTGTCGCCTACATTAATTAGACCTCCGCCCGAAGTTGCAGTGAAGTCAGACACGCTGTAAGGTGCTGTGTGAATTAAGTTAGGGCCTTTGCCGTAGAATATAGTGTTCTTGTAATTAGTAACGTAAGAGGCACCAATAACATCTGCCGGAGCAGAGTCCAACACGGTATAAGTAGTGCCATCATATGTAGCAGGCTCATTTGTACCGTCTACAAAGACAACTTCATCTGCATTAGAGAAGTTATATCTTGCAAATCTCCGTCTTCCTGCACTGCTTCTGTCGTTAGAGAGGAAAGTAATAGCTGCATTATCTGCAGGGCTACTATCTAGTGCGGGATTTATAGTCAAAGTTGCAGCATCACCAGCTAGTGTAGCATCTGCTGTAACTGTATAAATGAGATCAACACTATCAATTGAGAAAGTGTCACCTGCTTGAGGGGCGGCTGTTAGGGCATCTACTGCTAAACTAGTGCCTGTTTGAGAGCCCCCAGCTACAAGTACAGTACCATAAGACGGTACGTTTAGGTAGGTATAACCGCTACCTGTAGTCTTAAACATACTAGCATTTCTAGCTACTAAGACATAAGTGTCTTCAATGTGAACTCCTAAAATAGTATGATCCGTAGTCGTAGTTACAAATGTAACAGCAGCAGCATTAGCTGGACTGCTGTCAAGAGATGTAGTTAAGGTTAATGTAGCCCTCTTATTAGTGCTATCGTAAGACACACCCGCTGTATCAATAGTGTACGTGCCAGTCACGCCTGCTATAGTAAAAGTATCACCAGCTTCTGGCGTATAGTGTATAGATGCTATTACAAGTGTAGTACCTGTCTGACTAGCCCCGTGTACAACAGGAGCCCCATACGGAGGGATTATGTTACTGTCGTATTTAGCATAGCCTAAGACACGTCTGTACCCGCCCTGAATAGAGGGTTCAAAGTTCTTTAGAATACGGGCTGATCCGGGCGCATTAATGCCCTGCTGTAGCAAACTAAGATTGCTAACCAGCCCCCCTCTGAACTCAATAGGGTAAGTTTTCCAGCCGTCTTCAGCCATTAAAAGCCATCCGATACAGAACCCGCAGTAGCGAATGCGCTACCGAGACTAGAGCCAGTGATGCTACTACGAGATACCATTCCCGATGTTACATACACAAACCTATTAATTAGTATACTTCTCATAGACTTAATACCGCTTTGAAACTTCTGATAAGCTATGCTTGCATCTTGTGAGTTACCTCTGAACAAGTAGGCATGATACATAGCACCATCAACTATAACATAACGGAATTGTTCCGGTATAGACGGGACATCACTAAACAGCTCTAAGTCTACTGGCAAACAGTAGTACTCATATACTAGCTCATAAGCTGCGTCTGGAGCTGGCGTTACACCATACTCTAGAGACGGAGCTTGAAACACAAACTTAGGCAGGTCTCTCTTAGTAGTACTACTTGTGTACTCTTGATCTACTCTTCTTTTTAGATAGTCTTCATATGTAGCCACACCCAATCGAATAGTGTCGTTGCCAATAGTTGTATCTTCTTTAATTCTAAATGAGTCAAAATCAATAGTTTTACAATCAGAAGGGATCGGGTATCTAGTAGTACCAGCTACAAGAGTATCAGTCTGTTCTACATGATTAAAAGGCCACTCATACTGTTGCTGATTAATATCTCTAATGGCTGCATTAACTGCATCTTGACATTGAGAATACCAGCCTACAGCTGTAGAGAAATTAGTAGAGGTCAGCTCTACTTCATTAAGTCTTCTATTAATGTTGTTTACTAAGCCGAGATAATTATAGTCAGCCATTACTTCTCTCTCACTGCTATTTTTACACTGCGTTCAGCTACGCTGCCGGAGGTATCAGTTATAGAGCAGTAGAATATATACTCTGTATTAACTACCCCACCGCCGAGATTGATAGTGGCAACAGTGTCTGTGTTAGTCTGAGATACATTCTGAATGCTGTCAGTGACAGCTCCACCTGAAGCGGTAGTCAAAGTCTCACCAGCCTCTAAGTCCACTTTAGCTTGATCCGGTGTTTTTACATACCACGTAACTGCTGATATAGCGATGCCAGAACCGAGAAAACGGGACCAGTCTACACTATAATCTAGAGTCTCATCGGGGTCTTTTACAGGCCAACGTAGTGCCATTAATTTCTTCCACTTATTGCTGTACGATCATACTGAGTACTAGTACGCTTAATATATATTGTTCTGTTCTCAAACATGACATGAGCTGTACGCTCGAACTCTGTACTGTCACGTCTTACATAGGCTACTCTGTTTTTATCAAATAAAGCCTTTACAGATTCAAAGTCAAAGATAATATTTGTAGTAGTTACAGTGCCTACAGCACTTGTCGCTGTTACACCAGTTAGCGTAGTGTTTGCTGCTCCTGTAGCAATCAGTGTGCCTACAGCGCCAATAGCTGTCACACCAGTTAGTGCAATGTTTGCTGATAGTGTAACAGCTAGAGTACCTACAGCACCAGTTGCTGTTACACTAGTTAAGGTAGTGTTTGCGGCTCCTGTAGCAGTCACAGTGCCTGCTGCACCAGTTGCTGCTACACCCGTTAGCGTAGTGTTTGCTGATATGTTAGCAATTAGCGTACCTACTGCACCTGTAGCAGTAACGCCTGTTAGCGTAGTGTTTGCTGCTTTTGTAGCAGCTAGAGTGCCCACAGCACCTGTAGCTGTTACACCTGTTAGTGTGATGTTTGCCGATATACCAGCAGTTATTGTGCCCACAGCGCCTGTAGCTGTTACGCCAGTTAGAGTAGTGTTTGCTGCTCCTGTAGCAGATAGTGTGCCTACAGCGCCTGTAGCTGCTACACCAGTTAAAGTTACACTAACAGGCACGGAAGCTACAATAGTGCCCACAGCACCTGTAGCTGCTACGCCGGTTAATGCGGTGTTTGCTGCTCCTGTAGCCGCTAAAGTACCTACAGCACCCGTTGCTGTTACACCAGCAAGTACACCAGCAAGATTAATATTGATCCCATCATCGGCCAGCGGTCCAGAGGCTAGTGGCGCAAAGCCCAGCATCAGGGTTTACTTGGCCACGTCACAGCGTAGGGAAACCCCTCTTGCGTCGGCACATCACGTAGGGCTTGGCGGTAGGCGGCCATCGCTGTGGAAAGGGTGCCGTCCACAAGTGCTGTCCAGTCGGTCTCAGCCAGAAGGTGGTCGCGGTGGGCGCGGACGTTATCAGACGCTTGTCCCAGAGGTAATTCGACTGTGTCCCAGACCTGCGTCCACTCACTGTCGATCAGTTCAACACTCTGAGTGTGCCTATGGGTTTTGCTATCAGCTTCAGGAGCAGGGTTCTGCTTGACTTTGTAGACCTGATATTGCTGGAAAATGTCGTCGGTAATGTCGCGCGGGAAGCTGACGTTCGGATGATCGCGCAGCAGTGCCCCGGTCGTGTAGGTCTTGGGTTGACCGTCAATGATGTGGATGTACATAGACGCTCCTATAGGTCATATGAGTAAACTGCATCGCCACCATTTCCAGTGACATACATCTTAGTGCCATCTGGTTTAAAGAAGATGCCTGTTGGGGTGTCTTCCTGAGCATTAACGCTAAAGTTCTGAAGATAAGATGCAGTACTTATGTCCCAAGCGGTGCTTAAGTTATACTCGTTTACATAGTCATTAGTAGTTCCAATGACATACATCTTGGTGCCATCTGGTTTAAAGAAGATGTCTTGTGGGTTTGTGTCCTGAGCAGCAACGCTAAAGTTCTGAAGATAAGCTGCAGTAGTTATGTCCCAAGCGGTGCTTAAGTCATACTCGTTTACATCGTCACCAGTATAACCAGTAATATACATCTTGGTGCCATCTGGTTTAAAGAAGATGTCTGTTGGGTTGAATTCCTGAAAACCAACGTAAAAGTTCTGAAGATAAGATGAAGTGCTTACGTCCCAAGCAGTGCTTAAGTCATACTCGTTAACATCATCACCAGCTCTTCCAATGACATACATCTTGGTTCCGTCGGGCTTGAAGAAGATGCCTTGTGGGTTGTTTTCCTGAGCAGCAACGCTAAATCTCTGAAGATAAGATGCAGTACTTATGTCCCAAGCGGTGCTTAAGTCATATTCGTTTACATCGTCGCCACCACTACCAATAATATACATCTTGGTGCCATCTGATTTGAAGAAGAACCCAGATGGGGAGGCTTCCTGAGCACTAACGCTAAAGTATTCTGTCGTAGGTATAACCCAAACAGCCGTAGACACGTCCCAAGCAGTGCTCAGAGTATATCCTTTTACTTTGTCAACACCATAACCAATAATATACATCTTAGTGCCGTCGGGCTTGAAGAAGACCCCAGATGGGGCGGCTTCCTGAGGTCTAACGCTAAAGTTCTGAAGATAAGATGCAGTACTTATGTCCCAAGCAGTGCTTAAATCGTATTCGTTTACATCGTCGCCACCAGTGCCAATAATATACATCTTGGTGCCATCTGATTTGAAGAAGAACCCAGATGAGGAGCCTTCCTGAAAACCAACGTAAAAGTTCTGAAGATAAGATGCAGTAGTTATGTCCCAAGCGGTGCTTAAATCGTATTCATTTACATTGTCACCACTATTTCCAATGACATACATCTTGGTCCCATCTGGTTTGAAGGAGATGTCTTGTGCGGATAGTTCCTGAAAACCAACGTAAGAGTTCTGAAGATAAGATGAAGTGCTTACATCCCAAGCAGTGCTTAAGTCATACTCGTTTACATCATCACCACTATTTCCCATGACATACATCTTGGTCCCATCTGGTTTGAAGAATAAGCCTGTTGGGCTGGTATCCTGAGGTCTAACGCTAAAGTTCTGAAGATAAGATGCAGTAGTTATGTCCCAAGCAGTGCTTAAATCGTATTCATTTACATTGTCACCAGTATTTCCAATGACATACATCTTGGTCCCATCTGGTTTGAAGGAGATGCCTTGTGGGGTGACTTCCTGAGCAGCAACAGAAAACTCGTCAAATGGCGGCGACCCATTGTACACGGCGTTGGATACGTCCCACGGTGTAGAAGCTGGCGCTGCGCTCTTAGTAACGCCCATCAGTTTACGGGCAATCCCGCTCATGCCATTGCCCCACCAGCGAGGAAGCCGTAGTAAATCGTGCCGCCGTCCTGCGTGTAGAACACAAAAACGCTAGTAGAACCACTAGCAGGGGCTGTAGGAGCCGTGCCAGAAGGCCAGTCAACCGAGGCAGGCCAAGTCAGAGTTACCGTAGCAGAGGGCGTCACCTTGAGTGTGAACCCATATGCAGTGCCTGTAGTGGGCGGGTTGCTGAACACATAGGTTGCATTGGCAGCGGGCGCATCTGAGAACACGTTGCCCGAAGCCAGATCAAGCGTGCTGGATGTAATCGTGCCTACTGTTTCCTCTCGAAAGTCAGCATCAGTGGCCGACACATACACCACCGCACTGCCAGTCAGGTTCAGGGCAGCATCAGCATTGGAACTCTCAGCGACAGTCCGTGAAAGAGTCGTGCCAGATGCAGTATAGGTGCCTGTGCCTATTTCCCAGTCAGTGCCATCCTCGATGACGTAGCGCACCACATCAGTGTCAACCACGCCAGCATCAGCGAACGATTGGTAGCCGCTCTCAGCAGACCCGAGTGTAATAGTACCCGTGCCAGTTGTGGCAGTTGTCATCTTAGCTCTGTTGACTAATATAGGCATAGTATGTGCTTGTTATCCAATCCGTACGACAGCGTTAGTTGCGTCGTTAGCTGGGAAGACAATTGTGAAATCGCCTGCCGTAGCTGTAATGGTGCCGCCAAAGTCAAACACTGCAATTGCAGCATTAGCATTAGCAGTATTGTAAATCATGCATCCTGTGGCAGAGATAGTAGCTGTGCTAAACACCTCATCCGCAAAGTCTACATACGCCGTAGTACCACTCTCCGTAATGGTCGGGCTGTCTAGTACAGCACCGCCAGCGGTGTAGCCTGTGCCACTAACCTCATCTGAGTTGTCAGTGATGTTAGAGTAGTTAGTTGATGCAGCACCATAAGTGCCTGCTGGACTTACTTTAATCAGTGCAACTTTCAAAGAGTCCGTATCGAGATCATGAAGACCTCCCAACAACTCTGTTTTGAAAGATGTACACATAGCTGTAGTAATAGCCATTTTATATCCCTTCTAGTAGTGTATAACTACCACTTAACTTTATCTGCCCAATACGCTGGGCTCATAGGCCCTCTTTGAATGTTCTTAGCATGTCTAGCTTTGAAAGACTTACGTCTTTTTGTGCTAGCTGTAGACTCATTGCTTTTTTTAGGAGAGCCTTTAACGCCTTGTTGCCCAAATCTAATAAGCTTCTCTTTACCTTTAGCACAAGCTTTTACTACATGTGACTTCTTAGGGTGTGAAGGCGTCCTTTTAGGACTATTGCATTTCATTTTAGCTTTAGATGTTACTTTGGGCACTGGTTACACCTCTTGTAAAAGAAAAGAGGGCGCTAGCTCCCACTATGCAGTTACTAGCGCCCTCAGTTAGATACCCCAACTTAAAGCTTAAGCCAGAGTGTCGCGATCTACTTCGTCAGCAGTCAGTACACTGCCGAAAGCATCGACATCCATACAGATAGCAAACAGGCGGACCTTACCGCCAGTCGTAGTACCAGTCATAGCCTGAATCTCAATGTCAAGCGTATCAGCAGTACCACCTACTAGCACGGGCGTCTGAGTAGGTTTAAATGCATAATCCCCTACAGAAGCACCATCGAAGTCGTAACCGTCTACGAAGTTATCAAGATCACCGCCAGTAATACCAAAATCAAAGTCAGTATCAGTGGAGGTGCCAGTGTGAGCTTCGATGACCTCCCAACCAGCAGCCAAAATTAGAGTATTGGCTGGGATCGTTAGACCCGGAATGACATCGTTGGCTGCGAGAGCCGAGCCTTTATCGGTTACGGCTTGAGCAAAGTCAAGCACATACTCGATCATGTAAGGCTGTCGCCCTCGGGCAGTAGCGCCGTGAGCTACGGAAGTTGTGTTATCGCCTAAAGCCATTATTCAATACTCCCTTTATACCAAATTAACTTTGGCGTTCACAAGAGCCTCTGGACGGAGAATCTTTGTGCCATACAGATGCATACCCCGAACGACATCGGCGAAACTGTCAGTGTCGCGATACGATTCGGTTTTGTTGATCTGCTCAGCGGTAGCGATTGCCGAACTATGACCTGCAACAATTAGGCCGTAGTTACTAGCGTTCGTGCCGCCCGTTGTGGCTGGGCCCGTTCCAATAACCGGAAGGTTGTTAGAGCAGTACACCTTAAAGCCGTGAAGGTCACTTAGAATAAGACCGTTCTTAAGGGCGCTGTTAGCACCGGCGAAGTCGGAATTAAACAAGCGAGAGTCTTCGTCCTGAAGAATCTCTTTGCAGACTGGATCAAGAATAAGCCAACGAGCTTCCATCGGAACATTCTGCTGGTTGAGTAGACGCGCCATACGAGCAATTACTTGCAAGACATAGGCGTTACCAGAGCCCGGAACAGTAGAAGTTGCACCCGGAGCACGAGCTTGAATGCCAATAGAATTACCAGCCGAACCACCGAAGTCGTCAGCCTCTAGTTTCATGCTCGAAAGCAATTCATCCGTGCCAGCAGTACTAACTGCAACTGAGCCGTTAACAGTAGTATTAACAGTGTCACCAACAGTGTGATTAGCACTCTGCTTGTAGCCGCACATGTAAGCTAGAACGTCTTGATCATAATTGTCAGCAAGACGATAAGCTGCGCGGTTACTGGCAAGAGAGCCAAAGTTTACGTGCGAATGAGCCTCTTCGATGTCATCAACTTTAAAGGCGAAATAGTTCGACTTGTTGATGGTCAAAGAGAAGTCTTCGTCGTCGAGGTCTTGAGCTTGAATGACCGAACCACGAGTGTAAGGTCTGACCGTGATTTCCGGTTCTTTGATGATCTTTACAGTGTCACCGAAATTTGCGATTTCACCGAAATAGTCGGAGTTAGTAATATCCTGTGCAGTAGACTTCTTGCGGAAGGCAAGCTGCACCTGTTTGGAATAGATAGTAGCACTAAAATTCCCGTTAGGAAGATTACCGTACCCCGCCGCTGTTGAAAATGCCATTAGGGCAATCCTTTCATTTAGCGTCAGATGCTAACCTACAACATCTCAAAGAGGCTATACTTGTGAGGGTGCGTTAGTATATTAGTTGGCCAACTTCTATAATAACGGGCTACACGCAAATAGGTGAGTCTAGATAAATTGTTAGTTGCTGTGTGTTTGAGTATTAGATGTAGGTAGGAGTTAGCGATGCTTCTGTAGTCACACCGCTAACTCGGCTACGTTTGCATAGTAGTTATATGTTTTTACTTCTAAAAGTCAAGTTACTTCTTTTTGAGATCGTAGATGAAGCGACCCTCTTGAATAGCTAGAGTGATTTCATCTACATTCTTCTCATACTCGTCCATAGACATTCTCTCTACGTCAGACTCTCTAATAGAGTTAGTCTGGTCACTTTGAGGGCTATTACGAGCTGTCTTACTGTTTACAAAAGCTGCTGCATCGTCTGCTGACTGCTTTCTTTTCTTATTCGGCTTATCAGAGATGCCTTTATCAATCTTATACAGATCAATAGCTCTAGCTGCTGATCTAGCGTCTTTATCATCTTCATAAAGAGCTTTCTGCACCCACGCAGGCTGTTCATCTGCCCACGTGTGGAAGGCGTCATCGTCTCTGATCTCTGCAAAGTCTGGATGGAGCTGCATAAGAATAGTTTCAGCCCTCTGTCTCTCTGTGTCTTCCTCTTTCTGAGTAATAGCCTCAAGTCTACTTTCTAGACTTGCAGACTGTTCTTTAGCTTTAGTAAGGGCAATGCTCTCAACAATAGCTGCAACTTCGGGATACTTAGCCATCCAGCTCTCGATGTCTGCATCCGACGCGGGTAGCTGAATACCCTCTTTAGTTACTGTATCCAGCTGAGCTTGCATGTCTGCTAGCTTCTGTGTATACTCTCGTTCTAGCTTCTGTGAGTGTCTACGGAGGTCTCCGTATCTCTTCTTGAAAGTTTTTTCTTCGGCACCTTCAGGCTCTGGCTCTGCTGCACCCTCTACAACTGCATCGGGATCATCTTCTGCTTCAGCATTCTGTCCTGCCATAAGAGCAGCTAGCTCTTCTTCATCCCTCTGAATACGAGCTTGATTACTATTAGGCTGGCTAATAAAGCCACGCTTCTCGGGTACTACAACTTGATCTAGTTCAGGCATATTATGTTACTTCTTTAGTTGGGGCCGCCGTGGCCTCTCTGTTACATACAGAAGAGGGGGTCGGGTAGCCAGTATCTAGCAAATTACCTTCGCGTTGCTAGTCCGCCTTTAGCATACTGCTTCTTCTTTTTCCTACGCCTCTTTACGAAGCCTCCGCGACCGTATGCATCGCCCGGTTGGCCATCGTCGCCTCCCGGATCATTGCTGCCGCCTCCACTGTCACCACCGCCCTCGCCGCTGCCATCGTCACCGGGGCCGCCCGGCGCACCTCCGCCCGGACCGGAGCCGCCAATAGATTCTTGACCCGCCCCTATATCAGCACCCAAACCGATATCATCTATACTTGCGTCGGGGTTTCCGTAAGCATCCACATCGCCAAAGTCATTGACATTATCTACGCTTCCATAACTACCGTCGGGGTTTGCTTCTTCTTCCCCTAAGTCCCCATACCCGTGATTAGCGTTACCAAAACCCATCATACTATCTACATCTTGATTGCCGTAGCCTGTAATACCCCCAAACACATCTTCAGCAGGTGTTGTAGAGCCAACTGCAGCTTGAACTTCCGCTGCTGTGCTAATTTCATCTAGAGCCTCTTGAGAGGGGGGTCCAATAGGAGATATAGTATCTGGGTTAACATTAGCTACGACCTCCATACTCATGTAGGAACTCGGTACACCTATGTGACCAAAACCTTTGCCCGGAGTGCCATAAGCTACACCAACTGTAGTTGCACCCGTAACGGGGTCTGCAAAAGAGACTGCTTGTTGATTCTCAGTCAAAGACTCTGGATCAATACCTGCAGACTTAAGCTGTGCTAAGACTGCTAACTCTGTCTTCACAGCGGGTGTCATATTGGCTAGTTGGTGAGCCATTTGTAGGGCAGCAGTTTTAGCCTGCTGCTGCTGTACACTGGCAATACTATTAATTTGTTCGAAGCTTATACCCATTATCTCAGCAATACCCCTTTGAGCTAAGCCTAATGGAGCAGAGGCTCTACCTAAAGGGTTAATAGCCTGCCCCATAAGCTGATCCGCTATACCTATAATACTGGAAGGTATAGATGCAAAGCTCTGTAATGCAGCTAGATTTTGTTCAGAGGGAATACTAGATAACTCAGATACAGAAACAGTAGTGTCAGCTTGCGTATCACTAGCATCGCCCCCTATTTTTTCAAGATTACCTCTAACTATACCTGTTAGAATTTGTTGCTGGTCCGCGGGTAATGTTGCAAAAGCATCTATAGGGTTGCCCGTAGTGCTTGTAGAGTTATTGACTTGATTAAAAATATCTAAGTTATTTAGCAGGTTTGAATCTTCTCCAAAGAGGTTGCCTACTAGATAATTATAATTCTTCAGACCCGCGTCACCTTCGCCTAAGCCCCCCACTAAGTCAGCTTGAGAGAAGCCCGGATTGTCTTTAAAGTAGTTTTGAAAATCTTCACCATCCGCATCTGTGTTGTCAAAGTCTGGCGCTTCTGTAGGGTCCGGTGTTGGGGTATTGTCTGTGTTAGAGTTGTCTGTGCCTGTATCAAAGCTAGCATTATTACCGAATATACCACTTAGAATATCATTATCGCCTACATACAAGCCTTCATTAGCCTCTACTGGCCCCTCTTCATCTACATCAAAATCTTCTAGAGTGAAAGGCAAATCTTCTTCTTCTGCTTCTCCACCACCCTCACTGAATAGCTCATCAGGACCGGATGCAGCATCCCCGTTGCCCATCTGGCCCATCTCTTCCATACGAGAAAAGCCTTTCTTAGCTTTGTCTCGGAGTTTCATAAAGTACTCTACACCGAAGAACTTGACTACATCAGCTGGAATGACCATCTCGCCTTCGCTTAACTTAGCTGGAATATCATCCCTTACTTCTTTAGGTTCACTGCCAATAGGCACTTCGTTGCCAGATACAGGATCAACTTCAGGTGCTTCTTGCATCATGCTGCTCATTTCGTCATTCATGTTTGTATTCATTCCGCCCTCTGCAAATCCTTTTGGTTTGTCTTGTCCTACAGAGCTTAGCATAGGCGCAACCCACTCTCCGTCTTCATTTTTAATAGCGAAGTTTTCAGCCAACTTCGGGTTCTTTCCTAAAGCCTCTACTATTTGTATAGAGTGCTTTACGAAATCGCCCTCTTTAGGATACCGTGCTCTTAAGAGCCTTCCATACTCATTGTTATTGAGGTCAATATTATTCTCTTCGTGTGCAGATTTGCCGCCTAAATATGTTTGCTCTCTATAGTCATAATACGTTCCTGCTACGCTTCTACCCAGCTTTTCAAGTACGTTTAGTTTATCTCTATCTCCATAAATTAAACCGCCGCCTAATAGGTGCCTTAGTGTGTCTTCTCCAGTATCGTTATCTAAACGCCCCTGTCTAAAATTCTTATTATACTGGCGTTCATTTGCTGACAGCTGTTTAGCTTTAGTTATAGCATCTTCTACACCCAGAGCGTATGCTGCATTTCTAGTTATACGCTCCAATGGCCGGATTGGTACGTCTGTCCTCTTCTCTGGAGTTACAGGCTCTTCT
>Ga0208134_1000780_pt1 | contig 20304 bp, 16 predicted proteins | sample VirMetDEL_Mar_31_FD_184515 | JGI IMG/M metagenome (GOLD analysis project Ga0208134, IMG submission 184515) | Aqueous microbial communities from the Delaware River and Bay under freshwater to marine salinity gradient to study organic matter... | ecosystem: Environmental > Aquatic > Marine >... | reverse complement strand
ATCTTGGGCTGAAGCTGGTGGTGGCTCCATGGAATTTATTGCATCTTCTGGTGCTTTATCTAACGCTGCAGACTTTGCATTTACTCAGTTTGATGATTCTAAATACAACAATTATCAGTTTGTACCCGTGAATGTTAAACCAGCTACAGACAACACCCAGATACAAATACATGCTAGTGCAGACGGAGGTTCCTCCTACGATACTGGCTCAAATTATAAAATAGGAACCTCCGCCCTAACGGCTTTTTACACGAATGCCGCTGTCGGTAACGCATCTGGCGACACTGGGTTAAACGGAATTTTTTATTTGTATAATGCCGGTAGTGCTAAGTTTACAAGTTCTTTAAACCTTATGACTTGGACAACCGGCTCTGGATCGGCAAACTACGGTTCTGCTGTGGGTGCTGCTCACATAGTTGACGAAGTTACAAATGCAATCAGGTTCAAGTTTGCAAGCGGAAACATAGCTTCTGGAACTATACTCATGTACGGAATTAAGAAATCATAGGAGACTAACATGCCAAGATACCACAATATTAACGGTGAGCGTGTTCAGTTTACAGCAGCCGAAGAAACTGCCCGTGACGCAGAAGAACAGGCGTGGGCTGCCGGTGCTGATACCCGTGCCGCTTCACAAGTGCGTGAACAGAGAGACGCTAGGTTAGCTGAAACTGATTGGATGGCTAACAGTGATGTTACTATGTCTGATGATTGGGCTACTTACCGTCAAGCACTACGTGACGTACCCGCACAAGCTGGGTTTCCTACGGATGTGACTTGGCCCGTTGAGCCTAGCTAATGGCAGATATGAATGAGCGCGTCTCGGCGCTAGAACGGGATATGATCGCTGTGCAAACAGAAGTTAGAATACAATTTAAAGAGGTTTTTACCAGAATAAAACGCCTTGAGACCGTTCTAATAGGTACATCAGGTGCCACTATCTTGATGTTACTAGCGATCTTAAACCGTATGGAGTAAGTTATGTGGTACACGTTTTCGCGTTGGTTCTTTACATAGGAGTAGGTTCTAGCCGCACTCTCATTAGCGAAGACATATACTTTTACAGGCTAGACCACTGCAACTACTACGCCCGAGAGATTGTAAGGCGTTACGGATACCCCGACATACAGGATTACGGAACAGCATACTGCGTTCCAAAAGTGGTCGATCCTGCAGAGGTAACAATATATGATTGACCCAGTTACAGCTTTTGCAGCAGCTAATGCAGCCTTTAAGGGCGTAAAACTGTTGGTTGGCGCAGGCCGTGAGATGCAGGATGTTAGTAAACAACTTGGGTCTTGGTACTGTGCAGTTGCAGACATTACTCGTGCGGAGTCTCAACGTAAGAACCCTACGTGGCTAGACAAGCAAACTCAAGGTTCTGACAACATAGAACAACAGGCTATGGATATTGTTATCCGTAAGAAAACTTTGCTTGAGAAAGAAAAAGAGATTAAGTTTATGTTAGACTACAGGTTCGGTTTAGGAACCTACGATGAGATGTTAGGTATGCGTAGACAGATACGCAAAGAAAGAGAAGATACGGTGTACGCAGCTATGGAAGCAAAGAGACAGATGGCAAACAATGCAGCTATTGGTGGCCTGTCTTTAGGTATTATTAGTGTGTTGGGTGGTGGCCTATATTTAATAGTATTGGCTACGCAGTGATAAATGCGCTAATACTATCAGTAACGCTTGCGGGGGTTGCTAACCCGACCCATGTGAAGTGTCACCTATGGAAGAGGTTTACAGACGTAAATGACCAAAAGGTATGTGTGTATAGATTCAGTGCGGGTTTTGGTGGGTTGGGATATCATTACCCTACGCGTAGTTTTTCAGAGTGTCCGAAAGTCTTTAGTTGCGTCTATGAAAAGAAGGATAAACGACCTAGTTTGTCCGAAATATTAGATGGCCTTAAAGGAGGTTTCTGATGAAGATAGCATTTGCTAGGGTACTTGAGTATAAGCTCTTACCTCGTTTTATGATGTTTACTATGACAGTGGTATATGTCCGCTGCATAGAGTGGGCGTTATCTATGCCTGATTTGTCTACACAACAGGCCAGTTTAATTTCTGTTGTAACGGGAGCCATGACGGGCGCATTCGCCGTATGGTTGAGTCACGAGAAATGATAACACAACTTATAAGCAGTCTTACAGGTTTAGCTACCTCGGTAATAGACGGTAAGACACAGATCAAACTGACCGAAGCAGAGGTGCGTAAGAAGCAACTCACAGGTGAGATTGATTGGGATATCGCAGCTATAAAGGGTGCTGATAATTCTTGGAAGGATGAATGGATTACCTTGCTTTTTAGTATTCCACTAATATTAGCCTTCTGCGGAGATTGGGGAAATGACATAGTTGCTAAGGGCTTTATGGCTTTAGAAGTTATGCCTCAATGGTATCAAATTGCGTTAGGTGGGATCGTTAGTGCTAGTATAGGTATGCGGTCTGTAAGCAAGTTTTTTGGGAAGAAATAGTTATGGGTTACAAGCTAAGTAAACGAAGTCTGTCTAGGCTAGAAGGTGTAAACGAAAGTTTGGTAACTGTCGTGAAGTACGCCATAGGTGTTACCAAACAAGACTTCTCGGTAATCTGCGGGTTGCGGACAATAGAAGAACAGCGCGCCTTAGTAGCAAAGGGTGCATCGCAAACCATGAAATCAAAACACATTGATGGTAACGCCGTAGACCTAATGGCTTACTGTGATGGTGGTCGATGGGAACTTAATCTGTACGATGAGATTGCCGATGCCATGAAAGAAGGCGCGGAGGCTGCAGGTGTTAAATTACGATGGGGCGCTGCATGGACTATTGATGATCTAGGTGCCTATGACGGTACAGCAGAACATGCTATGTGTTCGTACATAGATACACGTAGATCACAGGCTCGCAGACCGTTTATAGACGCACCGCACTTTGAGATAATGTTCTAGGAGACCCGTCTATGGCCTACACAAAACTACAGTTTAAACCCGGGATTGTCCGTGACGTAACTCGCTATAGTAACGATGGTGGCTGGTTTGATAGTGACCGCATTAGGTTTCGTATGGGTTTTCCTGAAACTATTGGAGGTTGGGCAAAGTTTAATCCTGTAGCTATTCTAGGCGCATGTAGGTCGTTATTTAACTGGACTGACTTATCAGGAGAAGACTTTATAGGCGCGGGTACTAGCTTAAAGTTTTACATATTTGAAGGTAATGATTCTAACGACATAACTCCTATTAGGTCGCTTAACAATGCAGTTACCTTTGCGGCTACCAACGGGTCAAACATAATAACTGTTACGGATGCGTTACATGGGGCGGTCTTAAATGACTTTGTTACGTTTTCGGGAGTATCAACAAATCCTGATGGGCTAGGAGGTCAAATAACGGCTGCGGTGCTAAATCGTGAATATCAAATATACCAGATAGTAAACGAAAATAGCTATAAGTTCATAGCTACGGCTACAGCTAACAGCTCTGATACCGGTAATGGTGGAACTAATTCTAAGGCCGCATATCAAATAAATACAGGACAAGACAATGCTACTTTTGGTGCAGGTTGGGGTGCAGGTATATGGAACGATCCTGATAGAGGGTGGGGGGTTAAGGCTAATGTAACCATCCCGTCTGCATCATTACGCTTATGGTCTCAAGATAACTTTGGTGAAGACCTTATTATGTGTGTACGTAATGGCGGTATATTTTACTGGGACACTTCAAATGGAGCATCCAATCGAGCAGTTGCACTATCTAGTTTAAGTGGCGCACAGTCCGCGCCTACTGTAGCTGCTATTGTTTTAGTATCTGAAAAAGACCGTCACGTAATTGCATTTGGATGCGATCCTGAAGGCGCTTCTGGCACACAAGACCCATTAACAATTAGATTTTCTAGCCAAGAGTCTGCAGTTGAGTGGCGTACCCTAGATACTAATACTGCAGGAGAACTACAACTTAGTTCAGGCAGTGCCATTATTGCTGCAGTGCAAACTAAACAACAGATACTTGTACTAACAGATATATCTGCACATGCAATGCAGTATGTAGGCGATCCGTTTGTATATGGGCTTTCAGAAGTATCTAGGAATATTTCTATAGTGGGGCAAAACGCTGCTGTAGCTATAGGAGACGCTGTATACTGGATGGGTAGAGGACAGTTTTACCTATATAATGGTAACGTCAAAGAAATACCTTGCTCAGTAAAAGAATACATATTTACAGACTTAAACTTAGCGCAACAATCTAAAGTTATGGCAGGTAGTAATACAGCCTTTTCTGAAGTGTGGTGGTTCTACCCTTCTTTAAATTCGATAAACAATAATAAGTACGTAGTATTTAATTACGCTCAAAACATTTGGTATTACGGCAACCTTAACCGCACTGCATGGATAGATAATACTCACGCAGGGAACCCTATAGCTGCGGCTACAGACGGGCATTTATACACACATGAGTTTGGTAACGATGATGGCAGCACAGACCCTGCATCTAGCATAGGGGCATTTATAGAATCTGGTCCTATAGAGCTAAGTGACGGTAATAAGTTTATGTTCGGACGTAGGTTACTACCTGACATATCGTTTAGAAATTCTACAAGTGGTGTTACAGCCGTAGCAGAACTTAGTCTATCTGCTAGAAATAGTCCGGGTGGTAGTGCTTTTGGTACTGAAGATAACACACTAACAGGACAACCAATACCTGTAGGTACATTCACTGAAGAAATAGACATACGTATTAGGGGCCGATCAATAGCCTTAAAGTTAGCTTCTATAGCTAATGTTCCCGGAGTTTCATGGCGGTTAGGTACTCCTAGAATAGATGTACGCCCAGATGGGAGACGATAATGACTACTGATGTACCCATTCCATTCTTTGCCGATGCGCCTGTAGAATACGATGCAGGGTACTTTGCACAGATGACGCGCAGCTTTGCGTTGTATGCACAGCAGATGAGTAATCCCGGCCCTATACGGGGCACAACTATAGTGATGACTAATCTCCCTGTGTTTGCTAATAACACAGCAGCAGTATCTGGCGGACTAGCCGTTAACAGTGTCTACAAGACCGCTGGCGGTGAACTGAGGATAGTAGTATGAAGGATATTTTCTAATGGGTTTTTGGTCTGACACATTTGGCGGCGGCAATAGCTTTTCTGAAAGCGTAGCAAACGTAACTACAAAAAATGATGACTACGAATATCGTGGCGGTAATTTATACGATATTAGTGGGGGTGGACAAGAACTTGTAAAGGGTGAAGACCGTGGAGGAAAGACTAGCTACGGTACACTTGGACAAGCTGACTCTAAGGGTTCAGGATTATATTACCCTTCAAATGTGGGTGGTGGAGAAGGGCCGGGGGCTGGCAAACAATCTGTTCGTAATACAAGTGGCTTTAATGCTGGTTTAGGTTCTATAACGCGTAACCCTATAGTTATGGGTGGTTTAGGGCTTATATCAGGGGGAATTGCCCCGGCGCTTATGTCAGGAGCTATAGCAGCAGGTAGACGTAATAAGTATAATAATGCTGCTTCTGCTCCTGCTCCTGCTAACGGCAAACCTTCAAGTAGTAATAGACCCCGACTACGTCCTAACACGCTAACAGATGCACAACTTAAAGCAGCTCGTGAGGGCGGCGCAAAAAGTCGTATACAGGGCGCATTTTTTAAAGAAGGCACAGGCTCTGGTGTAGGCGCACCTGTATTTAAAATGAATATGTTTGGTAATAGTTATGAAATTAATCCTGAAACGGGCAATTCTAAGCTAATAGAAGACCAAGCTGCCGCTGCTGGTAATGAGGAGGGTATTGCTACAGTACGCCCTGTAGGTACACAAGTTACTGCACCTACTAGCACCCTGCCTGCTATTTCAACTGAAAGCGAATTTGCTAAACAGCCGATGGTAAGCCCCCCTGCTGAATGGTTAATTAAAAATGGCTACGCGGACACCAACCCTTCCTATGACGCTCTTGTTAAATACAACACTGATCTTCGCGCTGGCGTGTTAACCATGAGTGAAGGTGGTAGGCTGGGACAGACACAGATGCAGATGAGGCAAATAGGCCCTAACGCTGGCGGTGGTATTGGTAGGCAGATGGAGATGGGCGGGTTACAACAATACGGTGCATACTTAGATAATAGGTATGGTGATCCAGAGTTTGACCAAAAAAGAATGCAGTTTTTAAGAGATGTTAACCAGCAAGAACAGCAGACATTTGGTAGTGGTGGCGGGGGTTCGTTTCCTAGTTCTGGTCTTGGGGGTAAAGGCGGTGCTGGTAGTTCAACAGATAGGTTAACTCAACCACTTAATGAATTAACCACAGCTACTGACAACACTCAATTAATCGAAAATGGGTTTGATAATAATATAGACCCTCCAGAGCAAACTCCTACTAACTCGCTATACAAAGGACTTAGCCCTGTATTCGGCGGTGCTATAGGGGGCGCTCGTGCCGCACTAGGTATGGCTGAAGGTGGTGATGTTGAGTTTGCGCTGGGTGGTAACGAGAAAGATTTACTTAACGCTATGGAAAACGTTGTTCGTAAAGATTTAGCTGATGATGATGAGTTTAATCCGGGTAATATGAGCGACGAAGATAAGATTGTTATTGCACAATTTGTACAGCAGTACGGCGTTGATGCTATCCCTAGACTAGTTGAAAGAATACAAGATGGGTCGATTGATGAAACTCGTAAACGATTTGCAAGTGGTGAGAACGGCGAAGTGCGCGGCAACGGTGATGGGTCCGGTGTAGATGATATGGTAACGGCACAGCTTAAAGACGGCGATGCTACACAAGATGTACTGCTTGCAGATGGTGAGTTTGTGCTGCGTAAAGACGCTTACGAAGCACTAAAAGGTGCAGGAGTAAACGTAGATAAGGTAAATGACGCGGGTTCTAATGCAGCTAAGGAACTTAATAAGATGATGACCGCATGAAGGACGTAGTTGTAGAAAGTACCCCAGTTATAACATCCGTACCACCGCAATACATAGACACGGTGTGGCCTCAAGTTGAGGAGTTTATGGCTCGTGCGGTGCGGACTACAAACGATAAGTTTACTACGCAAAGTGTATATGAAGATGTAAAACGTGGTTTTTATACACTGTGGATTATTGTTAAAGATGATGCTATCGTAACAGCACTTACAACTCGTGTGATACAGTACCCAAACAAACGTGGGTTAGCAGTCGATTGGGTTGGCGGTGGTAACATGGTAGAGGTCTTAGCTTTGTCTCAGTCTACACTACGTAAATGTGCAGAAGATAATAACTGTGACCATATAGAAGGTTACGGACGTAAGGCATGGGGACGATGCCTAAAGAAATATGGCTGGAAGCCAGAATACATTGCTTACAAAATGGAGCTTTCCGATGGGCGGTAGTAAAACAGTATATAACACAACTACTCAACAAGGTTCTTCACAAGCAGACCTACCTGCATGGGCCAAACCTTATTTTGAGCGCAACCTAGCTAAAGCCGAAGCTGAGTATGGTAAGGAATATAACCCTTATACAGGTGATCGGTTTGCAGATCAGAGTCAAGATACGCTTGATGCTATATCGGGTACGCGTGATATCGCTACTGGAGACGGTATAACGGGGCTTGGAGCCGCACAAACGTACATGACTGATGGTATGACTACCGCAGAAGACTTGGGTGATTACAACCCTAATACGTTTAGCGAGTACGACTATAGCGATGCTGCTAAGTTTACGGGTGACAATGTAGGGCAGTATATGAATCCCTACACACAAAATGTTGTGGACCGACAGAAGTCGGAAGCAATGCGCGACTATCAGCGTACTCAAGGGCTTAGAAACTCACAGGCAGTACAAGCAGGCGCATTTGGTGGGTCACGCGGCGCAGTGCGTAACTTTTTAGCTGAAGATTCTATGATGAACCGCATGGGTATGTTGCAAGACAAGGGGCTGCAAGACGCTTATAAGGACGCAAGCAATCAGTTTACCGCCTCTAGGTCTGCCGATATGGGCGTTGATAAGTCCCGAGCTGCAGAACTTGCTAGGGTAGAAGCCGCCACAGAAGGTGCAGATCAGTTTGCAGCCAAACAAGGACTTGCCGCACTGGGCGTAGGCTCGGGACTTGCTAAAGATTCAGTAGCCTTGGGCGAACTAGAACGGCAAACCGAGATACAAGATATGCAGTTGCTAGAAGGAATTGGTGCTGCTGAAGAAGGTAGAGACCAAGCGGAACTTGACCTTGACTATCAAAACTTCCTTGAAAAAGAAGGTTACACTGCACAGCAGATTGGTAACATGACAGGTATTCTATCAGGTATGCCGATTGCTGCTACAGGTACAAATACGTATCAGGGTACATCTACTACTCCACAGCAGCAGCCGGGAGCGTTACAACAGTTAGCGGGTGCGGGTCTTACGGGACTATCTCTCTATAAAGCCTACGGGGGTTAATTATGCAGAACCTGTTAAAAATACAAGATACGCTTAAAACGGCATCAGAGCAGCAGCTTATGGGACTTTTGCAGAACCCTAACCCTTCGATACCGCAATGGGCTGTAGTTTCGCAAATGAACACTAACAAAGAAATGCTTGATGAGCAAACACGGCAACAGGGGTTAGGTCAGTCTACTATTCTTGAAAAACAACTTGAAACACCACAGGTTAACGTAGCAGGTATGCCTCAAGACGCTGCTAGTAATATGGGGCAGAATATAGCTCCCAAGACTGACACAGATCAAAACACAGGTATAGCTTCTGTCGCACCTGTAGCTACTATGGCTAGTGGTGGTATTTTAAAGATGGCTCCGGGAGGCGCTGTAAACCAAGTTATTGTTACTTTTGCAGAAGATAGCCCTATTTATCCGGGCGAAACACGGCGTATGACGCAAGACACTTTAGAAGCTATGCCTAGAAATAGCGTACAAGATGTTAAAGGCGTAGCCGATGTAGGCGGAGTTGAGGCTGCTAAAAAAGTGCCTTATCTCCCTATGTCTGGTGGACTAAAAAGACAGCTTAAAACTATAGAGTCTGAGTCTTTTTCTCTTATAGATACAAGCGATAGAAATAACGTCCCACCTGATAACTATGGTGTGTCTGCAAATTTACCTCCCGCTGGCGGCGCTATGTACTCATCTCCCACAGGAGGTCAGGGTAGCAATACAGACTCATCTCGTTTGGGTTTACCTAAAGATGAGTTTAGCCAAGTTCCTGTATCTTCTATGTCCACGCCTGTAGGTCTAGCTACACTCGCCGCTGCTGGCGATGCTGATGTGCGTGGTGAAACTCCTGTTGTTAACACCAGCACTCTATCTGAAAAAGAATTACGTAAGCAAGCCGACAACAGGAACGAAGCTGGAAGAGCTAGATTTGAGCTAATGAAAGCACTAGAGGCTACTAACTCTAAGGGACAACCCGGAGGTACTCTTGGTAAAAGGTACGCTGAGTCCGGTGATGATCTAAGGATGGTAGACGCTCAAAGATATATAGAGTCTCTTATTAAAGGCGATCCATATAGCGGTGAATTGTCTCCGTCACAAACAGCTCGTAATCAAAAAACTCTTAGCGACACGTTAAGACGAGAAGAGATGCAGCGACAGCGAGATGCTATTGAGCGTCAGGGTATGGAAAGCCAAGAAGAAATTGCAAGAAAAAATGCAAGGGGTGATGCTTTAGCTGCCTTGGGTGAGATTGATAGAAGTAGTGAACCTGCGTTGTTTAGACAGATAGCTAGTATTGCAGGAGAACGGCAAGCTAACGCTCTTCGTGCAGACCCTGCTATGTTTGGCGATATGCCCTTTAACGCAACTTCTGATGAAGCGGCTAAGAAAAGTGTAAGCCAAGCAACTCTTGCTAATATAGATAGAGATAAACGTGTAGCTAAAGGTAGTGACGATTTAACTATACCTGCACAGCTACGTGCTGATGAACCCGGAACAGAGCTTGCGGTAGCTGCTAAAACCGATCCTATGCAGATGACTGATACTGAGATTAGAAATGCGTCTCAGGGGTTAATACCTTACGATATGTCAATGGCAGCAGATGGCGCGCAAGACCCTAAACCTACTGCAGAACCTAATCTTAAAACTACAACACAAGATACAAAATTAAGTCCTGCAGCCCTTGAGGAATATATTAGTCGCGTCAATAGTAAGGGACAGCCGGGAGGCACAGTTTTAACATTAGAACAGCAGATGGAAAATGCAAAAGCAGCTATTGCTACAGAAGCTGAAAATGATCCGTCTATTTTAGATAAGGGAATTGCAGCCGTTTCCAATCTTAAAGATAGTGTTGTTAACAATGCTACTCGTGAAGGCGGAATAGTAGACGCGTCAACTGAGTTCTACGATCAGTTTATAAAAGGTAAAGGCCCAGAACAAGTTGTTGCGGATAGAAACTATGCTTATATGGATGCTGCAAGAAACAATCCTGATACCTTTGCTCCAGAAATAGTTAAAGACAAACCTTTAACCCTTGGAGACATTCTTATTGCTGCTTCTGGAGATAAGAGTGAAGGCGTGTTAACATCTGCTGCAAAGAAAGTAGATGACCTAGCAGAAACATTAGAGACAGACGGTGTTCAAAGTCTGCCTATTGTTAAAAATGCAACAGCGGCTGGTTCAGAGTTAGTAGACTCTATTATAAGTGGAGCAGAAACTGCTAGTGATTTCGTAACTACCAATGTTGGTCCTGTTACAGGGCTTATATTTGATACTATAAATCCGGGCACAAAAGTACCTGAACCTGTATTAAAAGCTATAGAAAGTGGGTATGATGCAGCTACAGGATTGTTTACTAATAACGCTAAAGAAACTGCAACTGCCGCAGGCGTAGTTTTGCCTACACCTGCAAAAATTGGTGACGCCTATAAAGAATATGGCGCTACGCGAACAGCTAGTAACTTAGCCGAAGCAAAAAGAAAACAAGATGCAGGGGGGAGTGGAAAAAACAAACCTACAGGCATAGCTACCGTCAATCCTATGGCTAACCGTGCTAGTGACTCTCCATCGTCCTACGAGCAGAAGCTGTTGGATATTTTAGCAGAACGTGAGAAGTCGGCAGATCAAGATAAGTGGTTAGGTCTAGCTGAGATGGGTATGCGACTTATGGCTAGTAGTAATCCTAACGCTCTTGCAGCTATAGGTGAGGCAGGACTTGGTGCCAGCCAGACATTCTTGGGTAACAAGCGGAAAGCTGAAGCGCAGGAAATGGACGTACTTTCTAAGCTGTCTGCACTAGAGGCACGTAAACAAATAGCTGATGACGCTAACCGCACAAGATTAGAAGCTGCAAGTATATCAAGGAGTGGTAGGTCTCCAGTAGGCATGGTTACTAATAAAACTAGATTATCTGAAACTGCAAAACAAATTAAGGCAGTGCAAGCCTCATTAGACGGGTATCGGGGCAGTAATTTATCTTCTACCCAAGCTCAAGAAAAAAGTAAGTTAGAAGATCAACTTAAAATACTTAATGCAGAATATACATCACTTTATAATAACCAAGGCTCTATACTTGGTACTGCGTTAGCGGAAGCAAATACACCTGCTGCTGTAAATTTAAGTAAGTAAGGATACGATAAATGGGTCAAATATCTGTCTCGGGTCCGTATAGCGGTAAAAGTTACCCTATAATTATTGCGGGTGACGTACCTACTGATGAAGAATACGGGCGCATATCTGAATATATTCGTACCCAAGAAGCTGCTGTTAAGGCCGATCTTGAAAGCAAGTATGGAGATGTAGAAGGACCAGATGATGGCACTGCTATTGGTCGTGCTTACCGTAGAGCCAGTGGTAGTGGTTCCCAAGCTATTGGCGACTTAATAGAAACTATCGGTCAAAAAACCGGAATTGCTGCATTAGCCGATTACGGTACAGACTACGCAGAAGAAGCTCGACAAGAGCTTGGTCAAGAAAACATTCTACAATCTATAGCACAACGTCCTGTGGGTCGTTATCAAGATGTAAATGACTTTAGTACCGGACTTGAGTACCTAGGAGGATTAGTAGGTGGTACAGGTTCGTCCCTTGAAAGTGGCTTAAAAGGCGGTATAGCTGGCGGCATTGCAGGATCGGTAATTCCCGGTGCAGGTACATTATCAGGGTTTGGTGCAGGTTTTACTGCAGGATTAGTCCCTGAGTTTGCAGGTAAGAATATACAAGCGCAAGAAGCTGTTAAAGGTGAAGATAACGTAAGTCTTACTACGGCAGTTGGCACCGCTGCTGCTCAAGCCTTAGCTGAACGTCTGGGCCTTAAAGCTATGGCAGCTATGGGTATTAGCCCTAATGCTATTGGTAAGAAGGTTACACAACGTATTCTTAGTGGTGCGTTTAAAGGTGGTGGAACCGAAGCTCTTACCGAGACGTTTCAAACCGCTGCTGAACGGCTACAGTCCGGTGCGCCTATGGATCAAGTGTTTGATGAAGAGGGCATAGATCAGCTAAAGAACGCTTTTGTCGGCGGTGCATTGCTTGGTACTGGAATAGGTGGCGCTGCTGGTGGTATTCGCGGCCCAAGACCCGAACCTATAGTAAATGTAGACCCTGATGCCGTACCTCCTGCAGGAGAGCCGCAAGGGGAACTAGATTTAGGTGATCCTGTTCAGGCTAAACCTACAAGTAATGTAGATGACTTAGCTTTTGGGCCAGTAGTATCGGACGCCGAAAAGCTGGCCGAATACGAAGCACTTATGGCTGGGTTACGGAAAGGTACATTTACGCCTTCTGCTGCTACGTCCATTACACCTGAAGACCGTGTTGCAAAAGATGCCACTGCTGCTACTGCTGCCACTGCTGCTACTGCTGCTGCAGAAAACAAAGCTGCTATAGATGCTGCAGAAACTCCGTTACAAAAACAAAAACGTGAGTACGAAGAAGCTAATAATATAAAACCTACATCAACGGTAAAAGCGGCTGAAGGTGAAACTCAACCTAACTTGTTTGCTGACCCTGTAAGAGATAAAAAAGCCTTAGCTAAAGCTAAAAAAGTATTAGCTGACGATAAAGTAGCCGCAGCGGTAGCGGCTAAAGTAAGCGAAGCCCGAGGTACTGAAGTAACAATAGAAGATGTGCGAAGGGATGCTCAACGCACTATAAAAGACATTGAGGCTTTGGGTAATACAAAACTGTCTCCTGCTCAAAATGCAGACACAACACAAAAAGCTACATGGCAAAAAAGTGCAAAAGTTAGCACTGATGAATATGGCAATAATGTAGACACATTTGATAGTAAAAATGAAGCAAAACGCGCTGATCCTACTGTAGACCCTAAAGAAGAGGCAGAAGCAAAAGCTGTTTTAGATAAAATTAAAGAACAACGCCTAGCCGCTAACCTTGCTGCTAGTAAGGCTCAAACAGAAACAGATCAAGGCCGTGATGTTGAAGGTGTTGAGACAAGCACAGGCACTGTCGAAGTAGAAGAAACTAACCCTGTTGATCCTGTTACTGTAGATTCTACAAGACTACGTACTTTTAAAGAATACTTAGTTAATAAAGTAGGAGACATAGACGCTAAAGGAGGAGCATTAAAAGCTGCTGAGTTTATGGGGTCTGTAGCATTTCCTAAAGACATAGCCACCGCTAGAACATTAGGTTTTGATATACCTAATGACAATGCTACATACGCTGACATTATTAGAGCTATTACACCGAATGCTGAACCTGTTGTTGAGCCGCGCACCGCTGGAGATAAGGTCAAGGCTACACCTATTGTAGAACCTGTTGTTGAGCCTGTTATAAAACCTGTTGTTGAGCCGCGCACCGCTGGAGATAAGGTCGAGGCCACACCCGCTGTAGAGCCTGAAGCTGAACCTGTCGTAGAGCCTGTTGTAGAGCCTGTCGTAGAGCCTGTCGTAGAGCCTGATACTACGGTTGAGCGGATTTATAAACCTAATGCGGAACAGCAATACATGGACAGTATTGTAAAGCCCGAAGATTATACTGGTCAACGCGACCCAAATAAAAAATACTATCATGCTACTACTAAAGAGTTTGATGCGCTTGACCCCAGTATGGGGTTGGTAACAGGAGATTACGGCCCTGCTGCATACTTTAGCGGTGATATGCGCTATCCATTAGCCTTAGTGGGTAAAGACGCTCGCATTATTGAGACTAGGTTAAATACAGATAACTTTCTGGACTTAAACGACCCACGCCCCGTACCTGTGGAGAAGCGAACTGCCTTAATGGAAACCTTAACGGCATTAAACGTAACAAGTGCTTTGACTAACTCTAAGCAAGTACCACTAATGGTAGACGTAAACTACACTGCGGCTAGACCTAATACTGTCGAAACCGCCGAAGAAAAAACTACATCCTTAGATTTTTCTACACCATACAACCTGCTACAAACTCTCGGTACTGTTCTATGGGACTTGCGTTCTAGCGGAGAGAAAACCAACAGGCAAAACCTAAGAGACACTTTAGTAGGTGCAGGGTTCACAGGTGTTATAACCGATGTTGGCAGTGTTGGTCAGGGCGGTAATGTGGCCGTTTATGATGCAGGTGTGATGACCGATCTTAACACTGAGGCTGAGACTGATTTTAATACCGAAGCGGAAGCCGAAGCCCAGACCGAAGCACAGGAAAATGCTGCTCTTGGTCAACGCATAATGGACATTATCGGAGAGAAATACCTAGGCACAAACATAGGTCGTATAGATAGCAAAAAATATTTAGACATACTTGTAGATGCTGCATATACCATAAACCCTGCTACGAATGTTGGTAATCTAAGACGTATGGACCCTACGAATGTTGCGGATAAACGCGAAATAATAAACCTATTAGAAATTAGTCCTGACAAACTTAAAAAAGTATTTTCAAATAGGGCTAAGGATAAAGAAAACTTTAAGGTTCTTGAGCCAGAATTATTAGCAGGGGCTAAGGCTGCTAAGTTTTATTTTAAAACGGCCCTTAATGCTGGCTTGGCTATAGATACAATCGCATATGATATGGTGTACGGTACTAGCAGAGTGCAAACTCAAGAGGGTATGACACCAGAACAACAGTATTTCTATGAGGGTAAGAACAGAGGTGCTGCGGAGAAGGCCGAGGTATGGCTAGAAGAATTTTTAGACCCGTACACATACGCGTACTACACTGCTATGAAAGTAAACTTTGGAAATTTAAAACGTAGCGCAAAAGATGAAGCGCGGCGTAGGACTACTACATCACAAAAAACTGCTGAAGATAAGCAAGCAAGCACTTTTGCGCCTACAAGTGAAAAAGAAAAAGCAGAAATGGATGCTATAAATAAAGTGTTTGGTGCAATAGAAGCAAAACAAGAAATTGATAAACGAGAAGATATACAAACAGAGTTAGAAGCAGGGTTGTACGGTTCTTCTGGTGTTAGTCTAGGGCAACCAAAAAATAGTTTTGCCTCTCGTCAAGGTCCATCTAAAGCAGGGTTTATAGCTAATAAAAAAGCTAAAGCCGAAGCTGACTTCTTTAACAAGTACACGTTTACTAAGCCGTTACCTGCCGATAGTGTAGTATACCTAGATGATCCTATGTCACCTAGCGCGATGGGCTTCCTTAGTGCAGGTAAGTTAAAAGAAACGCTACATGCTATTGCAGCAGGTACGCTGTATCCTAGGCTGGCTAAGATCGCTAACAAGCTGGCAGACATGGCGGGTACTACCAAGATAGTGTTCGTACCAGACCTTGTGGACATGGACGGTGCGCCATCGGCAGGGCAGTTTGATCCTAGGACAAACACTATTTCTATAAACCCTAAATCAGGTATGAACACGCACACCGTTTTACATGAAATGGTACATGCCGCTGTTTCTGCATCCTTGGCTAAGAACTCTGCTAGCACATTGGCGCTGCGTAATGTGTTCAACGATGTGAAAGACGTACTAGATACTGAGTATGGGGCTACAAACCTAGACGAGTTTATTTCTGAAGCGTTAACCAATCCAGCGTTTCAAGAGAAGCTAGGACAGCTAGTGTATAAGGGCGACCTGCATAAAGGTAAGACCGCCCTACAACGTCTATATAATGCTATCACTAACTTTGTGCGGCGCATGATCGGCTTGCAGCCCAAGCCTTTGACCTCTGCCCTATCAGAGATAGACTACCTGATCGAAGGTATGTTGGCCCCTGCTCCGCAGTTCCGTGACGCGGATTCTCTTGCGTTGATGACACCCGCCGCCGCTAACGGCTTCCTAAACAGCGCCATTACAAACGGGCCTATCTTCAACAACGCAGGTAAGACGCGATACCTAGCTTGGATTGAAGATGCCGCAAAGAACGTGAGCCTTGGGCTGTTTGGCGGGGCAAACAAATTCTTAATGCAAGCTACGCCTCTGCACTACTTAGCTGAAATATCTAGGAAATACTTTGGCGAACTAGGAACCAAATTAAACACTACCGTTAATGAAGCTAACGGAGCCTATGGTAAGCAGATTGATGAGTTGAAGAACACCCTGCTACCTATAGTACAATGGGGCAAAAATAACAAAGGACTGCAGGATCAGTTCAACAGAATGGTGAACGAGGCTACACGCCGTGAAGTTGACCCTGTGCTTGACCGCCCTGCCGCAGTCAAAAAGTATGGCAAAGACCCTGAGAAAATGGCTAATTGGGAGCAGGTTAGAAGCGACTACGAAGCCTTAGTGAACGCTAGCCCCGCAGTCGTGCGTATATACGCCACCATGCGTAACCTATTTCGCGGCTTACGGAACGACATTAGAAACGCTGTAGACGAGCGGCTCACCATAGCCATACCTGATGGTGCTGTACGCGCTAGGGTTATGAAGAGTTTTTATGACAAGCTAACTTCCAAAGGCACTATAGAACCCTACACTCCCTTGGAGCGTGAAGGAGACTTGTGGATATACTACAATGGGGTTGATCCAGTTACGGGTAATCTTGAGCGGTATGCCGAATCTTTCACCACACCTGCTGCTAGGGCTAGAGCATGGTCTGAAACTCAAGAGGCTGTACGTAGTGGTATACGTAGCAATCAGAAACTCATGGCTAGTATGGCTGAGTTGGTTCGGCAGAAAAAACACGCCAATATAGAAGAGGCTATAGACGCACAGATAGGCGTCACTGAGGCAGCATCTATATCCGAAGTAAACTTTAACAACGCGCCTCCTGCATCTTTTATCGCGCAGCTTACAAAACAGATACGTGATAACAGCCCTAGCGACACTAAAGAACAGCGAGAAACTACCAACAAAATAATAAACGAAATTGGTGAGTTAGTTCTTAACACTATCCCAGAGACCTCCTACATGCAGTCATTTCGTACTCGTAAGGGCACATTGGGTAACATAGAGGACGCTATACGTGCCACCACAAAACGTGCGACCTTGCTGGGTAGGCAAGCTGTGCAAATGAAGTACGGCAATAAGTTCGACGCAATAAAAGTAGAACTACAAGCGGCTTATGACAAAGCGGGTGGAGAGGGTAACACAACCCCCGCCATGAGAGATATGTACGACACTTTGGTATCTTTCGCTGATAGCGGAACTGGCGTCAACAGAAGTAACTTTTCTAAAATGCTAACCAACATCGGCTTTAACATGACGCTAGGGTTCAACGTGTCTGGCGCTTTGGTTAACCTTTCGCAGATACCCCTTACAGTATACCCTGTATACGGTGCTAAGTATGGGTACGATAAAACATCCTCTGCTATAGGTGAGGCCATGCGCCTTATTCATAACAGTGGTCGCAAGCGTATGGTCGAAGTGTACGGCGATAAGGTTGACGCAGAAGGCAACCCTATCAAGGAAATGCAGGAAGTAACTGGAACTCCCGCAGACAGGTCTGTAAGCAATTACGACTATGCAAACGAGACCGATCCCCGAAAGAAGCGTATGCAGTTTGCAGTGGGTGTAGGTGAACGACTAGGTTTGTTCAAACGCACACTAGCTTACGACATGCTAGACATAGACGGTACTAACGGCGGTATGGAAAAGTTCAACGCCGCATCGGGCTTTATGCTGCACCACGGAGAGCGGATTAACCGTGAGGTAGCCTTCACCGCTGCGTATAACCTTGAGGCAGATATACTAGATGCTCAAGCCGCCAAGGATAACCGTACTGTAAGTGATGCTGAGTATGAGCAAGCGGCTGAAAAAGCGTTCTACATGGTCGAAATGACCAACGGTGGTAGCGCATCGGCGGCTTCACCCCAGATAATGCAGGGGTCTATCGGGTCGGTAGTCTTTATGTATAAGCGTTACGGTGTGTCCATGCTGTCCCTGCTACATAAACTGGCAAAAGAGGGAATGGTCGGTCAGTCTGCTGAAGCTAAGAAACTAGCCGCTTATCAACTCGCGGGTATATACGGATCGGCTGCACTTATGTCAGGTGTGCGCGGTGTGCCTTTCTTTGGCGCGGCGGCTATGGTTTACAACCTACTCAAAGACGATGATGAAGAATCCATGCAATCCATAGTGCGTAGAGTTACGGGCGAAGGATACTACTCGGGTGCTGTAAACTACGTAACAGGTACTAACGTGGCTACACGTATTCAGTTATCCGATCTGTTGTTTAGAGACACATTGATAGACCGTGACCAACCTGCCATATGGACTGCCGTAGAAATGTTGGGTGGACCCGCTATAGGTATTACGTTGCAGATGGATCGGGCGGCTGATTTGTTTGCAGCGGGTGAGTTTGCTAGAGCGGCAGAAGCCTTTGCACCATCGGCAGCGCGTAACGTGATGAAGAGTGTGCGGTTCTACAAAGACGGTGGGGCCGAAACCTTGGCGGGTGATATCATTGCCCCTGTGCATCCTCTACACGCAGTCGCACAAGCCCTAGGGTTCATACCCGCAGAGTTGGCTCGGGCCTATGAATTAAATGCTGAAATAAAAAGCATGGAGAAAGGCACTAAGTCCAGACGCAAGCGTATCCTAGATGAAATCGCTAGGGCCAGAGCAGACGGTGACAATGAAGCCGAACAAGCGGCCTATGACAAAATACCTGCGTACAATGCGGAACACCCTGATTGGCCCATCAACGGTAAGTCTATAGAGAAATCTATGAATAGCCGTGCCGAAAATACGTCTAAAAAGTTCCAAGGCATATCCATACACCCCAAACTACGGGATACATACATGGACTTTGCGGATCAATTTAGTGGTAAAGCTACTATGTTTTAATAAAAAAGCCCCCGCCGTTGCAGTGCGAAACCTGACCTAGCGGGGGCAGTAGAGAGGAGAACAACTAATGAGTTGTCGAGCAGGACATATCACGTTGTTCTCCAGAGGCGTACTCCTAATTTAGCATTTTCGACACGGACTTGCATTTTTATCGTCCATTTTTTCCGCTTTTCTACATTTTTTACCTGTTGGTGTGCTTTTTCGGTATTTATGCAGGGTATGAAAGCGGAACCGCCGACTTTTAAATTGTCCCAATCAACGGTTATTTTAATTCCGTCAGGGTCCAGATCATCAATCATCAACACTTTGCGGTTCATCTAATACTCCTTCTGAGTAGTCCACCACTATACACCGCGATGGAGGTAGGTTTAGGTGAGTACCTTTACTCAACCGCATCTGTACTTTCTTTGCGCCCATAGCCTCGGTCATATCCTGCACAAGGTTATCAAAACTTATCTGGTGATCCGTGCAGTATTTCTTTAGCGGTTTCGGCAGCAAGTATAGTTTTTGCGTGTCTATCTCGTACCGTGCAACAAAGTGATTGCGGGGCGTAGCTTCGGGAACGGCACCGCCATAGTCTAAAGCATTGCCGTTCACAGAGGCCCGTAGATCAGCGGTGCTTTTGATCTGCAAGATATTGTTGTTGTTCTCAAACACATAGTTGTTAAGCGTTTCGGATACAGAAGAACCCACATCGTTTACTATGTTCTTACGCATAGTAACTTGCTGAACAACCCACTTAAACAACGCGGCAGTATCCCAATCGACTATGCCTAACTTCTTGGCTATAACTACTCCCGCCAAGATAGCCCCGCACCCCGCCGACCAAAACCTATGTTCTGCTTCCAATGCCGCAGCCTTATCTATCCGTGCCTGTATACCCAACACCAACGCCGCGACTTCATCACGGTTATTTATTACGTGCTGCACAAACTTAGCGGCAAACCAACCGTGATTAGATTTTATGTCGGTGAATATCTTGTCAGTTATAGGCTTGATGCTTGGGTCTTTAAGAGACTTGTCTACTTTTATCTCCAGCATCCTAAGCATTTCTGCGTGGGGTATTTCTTTGTTTCGGGTCAACAATTCCCACAGGCTTATGTTCGCAGAAGTGACACCGATTAACTCCCAAGGTTCGCCTCTGTGTCTTTCTGTATTACCGTCACTAGACATACGGTTCTTCTGCATACCGCCAGACAACTCGTATACGTACTTGGAAGCCCAC
>Ga0208134_1000778_pt1 | contig 20328 bp, 21 predicted proteins | sample VirMetDEL_Mar_31_FD_184515 | JGI IMG/M metagenome (GOLD analysis project Ga0208134, IMG submission 184515) | Aqueous microbial communities from the Delaware River and Bay under freshwater to marine salinity gradient to study organic matter... | ecosystem: Environmental > Aquatic > Marine >... | reverse complement strand
ACCAAGTCAACTTGCACGGATCATCGAAGGATATCGCTCGGAAGGGATCATTCTTGATCTGATCATTCCAGACTACGCAGACATCATGGCCGCGGAATATCGCTCTGACAATCTGATCGACAACCTGCGCTCTATCTATATCGACCTGCGCGCCATCGCCTTTGAGTTTAATTGCGCCATGCTGACAGCGACACAGACCAACCGTGACGGCGCCAAGGCCGCGACGGCTAAAGCGACAGACGTTGGTGACGACTGGAACAAGGTGCGCACCGCAGACGTGTTCTTGGGTATCTCCGCCACAGAGGCCGAGAAACAGATCGGTGAGGCGCGTTTGACCTGGCTTGCATCCCGGAACACCGAAGACGGCTTCTCTCTGCGTCTCAAGCAGGATCGTAGCAAGATGCAGTTTGTGAAAAAAGTTCTGGGGCGTGTGATCTGATGCGCATTCTGGTCAGTGGCGGGTCAAAGTTTGACGAGGAAGCGATTGTCTGGCGGGCGCTCGATTGGCTGCATGGTAACATAAGTGTCACCGAGCTGGTGCATGGCGACGCGCCGGGTGTTGATAAGGCCGCCGGTCGATGGGCTGAGCAGAATGACATCGTGACCTATAGGTGTCCTGCCGACTGGAACAGCTATTACGGCGGTCTGGCCGGTCGTGTGCGAAACCGCAAGATGTTGCTGCATTACAAACCGCAATTGGTCGTGGCGCTTCCTGGCGCCAATGGAACGCAACACATGTGCGATCTGGCGAATGAGTTCAGATATCCGCTGATGCGGTTCGATAGAAATGGGGAAGTGATATGAAGCTAGACGTCGAGGAGTTCGAGGCAGAGCTGGACATGGAGTTCTTTCTCAGCCGCGAGAGCATTCCGTTTCGCGTCACGCGCGGCTCGTCCGGCGTGCAGTTGAACATCAAGGTCTGCCCGGCCTGCGGTGACTCCCGCTGGCGCACATACTTCGGCACAGAGACAGGCCGCGGAAACTGCTTCGTCTGTAACAAGGCCTTCAACAAGCTAACCTTCGTGCATGAACATCTTGGCGGTGTGGTTTGGCGTGACACCTTCGATTTCGCACGGGAGCTTTTGACAGAGCAGGGCTGGCGGCCAAAGCGCGAGGCGCTGGTGGCGGTTGATTACGACACAGTTGTGCTGCCGATTTCTGATGCGCTGCCGCTCGAGGACGGGTCCAACCTGGAATATCTGGAACAGAGGGGCTTCGGACCCGACATCGTGCGTTATTTCGCCTTGCGATATTGTCAGTCCGGTTGGTGGCGTTTCAGAGACGCTGACGGCGATTGGCAGATGCAGAACTTCGGCAATCGCGTGATCATTCCGGTGTTCGATCTGGATGGCAAGTTGAAGACTTTTCAGGGTCGCGACATCACCGGCACCAGCAAGATGAAATACCTGTTTCCAAAGGAGCTGCCCGGCACTGGTCGCTATCTGCTCAATGGCCAGAATGTCATGGCGACAAATCATGTCGTGATGGGCGAAGGCGCGCTCGATGTTGCTGCGATCAAGATGGCAATGGATGAGGAAGTTGATCTGCGCCACATCGTTCCGGTTGGGTCTTTCGGCAAGCATCTGTCTTACGGCTCAATGGTGGGCGATGATCAGTTGGGGCGCTTTAACATCCTCAAGAGCAGAGGCTTGAAGACCGTAACAATCATGTGGGACGGGGAAAGGAGCGCACTCCTGGCTGCCCTTGATGCCGGTAAGATCCTGACGGGGATTGGGCTGAAGGCGAGGATCGCGCTTTTGCCACAGGGCAAAGACCCCAACGAGGTGCCGTCAGAGGTGGTGCGCGAGGCTTTCTACAAGGCAGATGTCTGGGCACCATCTTTGGATATTCGGCTCAGATTGCGCAACCCCTACGCCAAATAGGCTAGTTCATCGCTGACTGACTTCCCGAGCGCATGCCGTGTCATTTCGCGCTATAAAGAGACTGTAAAAGATCACGCGAAAAGCGAGGACGTATGATTAACTACCCCGTTAAAATCACAAGCTGGTCGCTCGATCATCAAGTCGGCACAAAGCAATACCATTTTATGAAAATCGAGACTGCTGACGGTCTTGCACTGGGCATTACGCGCTGGGGCAAGACCGGCACATTCGGTCAAATTGCCATTGAAGATGGGCTTGCAAAGAAGATTTCACCCTCTTTGGTGAAGAAAGAGAACGAGAAGATCAAAAAGGGATACTTCGGTGTCACTTCTGGGCCAAATTCTTACAAAGAGTTCGAGGTGAATACCGAGGTGGCATTGAGCAGAGCGCTCGGTCCGGCAATGGTGCGGCATTTGACCGGCGTGAACGCGCTCGCCCTTATCGGTCACTCTAACGACAAGACATACAATGTGTTTGCCGAACTCACAAAAGAGAAAGAGGAAAAAGACAAGCGCGATGCCGTTGCGCGAAATCAATTGTTGCAGGCACAGCATGAACAAAAGGCGCGCGAACAAGCCGCCATCGAGGCAAGCAATCCAGATTGGGGGCGTTTCTGATGACCATTCTCACACAAAGCAATATGATTTTCACCTGTCCTATCTTCAACGCCGAGACGAAGATGAAGGACTGCGTGAAGCTGCGCGATATGCTCTGGCGCGGCAGTGGCCCAGACGTGCGTCGCGGCTGTCAGGCCTGCATGCACGCAGGTAAGTGTCCGGTAACACGCATTGTGCAAAAGACGTCCTTTATCAAGGGCTACATCGGGTCCGAGTATTACTCCGAAGAGGCGACGAAGGGTAAGATATACGCCGAGGATTTGGAGCGCATCGAAAACACGGTCGTCATGGAAAACACCATGAACGCATATCGCGTTTCTCTTGCCGAGCGCGAACTGATCCTCTCTGCCGGTGAGCGTATCACAAAGCAATTGGGCACCGCGCCGCGCAATGCGCCGAAGAAGAATGTCGTTATCGCTGGCAAGAGCACACCGCGCGGTAGGAGCGCTCCACGCCGCGTTGCTACGCCAGAACCCGTCGCACAGCCCAAGATCAACACAGCAGCCGCCACAGGCGATCTGACAGCCGCTATCAATGGAGAGACAGCATGAACCACGCAGAGATATTTGCGAAGATCGAGGAAATTGCGGCAACGGGCGCGCGCCTCGAGAAGGAGTCGCTTTTAAAGGATGTCACCGCATCTGGGTTTGGTCGCAAGGTGCTGACGTATGCCTACGACCCGTTCAAGACATACGGTATCAAACCAAAGGGCGCTATCCCAACTGGCCCTACGCCATTCACTGTGGATTGGGATGGCGTATTCATGTTTCTTGACCAGCTGATCGCACGCGAGATTACCGGCGCCGAAGCGCAGGCGCGGTTGACAAAGATCATGGGTCATATCGGCACAGAAGGCGCAATGCTGCTGTCACGGATCGTTCTCAAGGATCTGCGTTGCGGCATCGGTGAGACGACGATCAATCTCGCAGTGCCTGGTCTGGTGCCTGGCTTTGCTGTTCAGCGCGCACAGGCATACGAGAAGCGATATATCAAAGAGTTCCCGTGGGTGATCGAACCAAAGCTGGACGGTCAGCGCAACACCTTGTTGGTCAAGAACGGCGAGGGTGCTTTCTTCACGCGCTCTGGCAAAGTTGTTCCGGCGTTGCAGTTTCTTGTTCAGCCGGTTCTTGATGTCGCGCGCCATGCTGTCACCGTCGATCCCGGTTTGTGCGAGTTCATGACGGGCGTGCGCTCCTTTATGGGCGGTGAGACACAGCTTGGCGCAATCTCATTCATGCTCGACGGCGAAGCTATGATGGGTCTGTTCAAGGACACAGGCGCGCTCAGACGCAAGGATGCGGACGCAGAGGGTGCGGAACTGCATCTTTACGACATGATGCCCTATGACGATTTCAACGAACCTGGAACGCACGGGCTGCCGCTGCGCAAACGGCGCGCATATCTCAACCGGTTCGTTCAGATCGCCCACGAACTGCTGACGTCAGATGGTCCTGTTCAGAAGGTGCCTCAGTATTTCGTCAATTCGGACAAAGAAATTCAGACCTTCTTTGAAGCGATGCTGGAAAAACCGCTGGCCGTCTATCTCGCGCGTGGCGACAAGAAGCGCGAGGCCGAACTGCTCGCAGGAATGATCGACACGAACACCGGCGGCCCGAAGATGCTCGAAGGCGCGATGGTGAAAGACCCAGATGCACTTTATGAGAAGCGCAAGTCTCGGTCTTGGCTGAAACTGAAAGCCGAAGAAACCGAAGACCTGATCGTGATTGGTGCATATCCGGGCGAGTCCGGCACCAAGTATGAGCAGAGCCTGGGCGGGCTGATCGTAAATCGTAATGGTGTCGAGGTTCGCGTGGGTGGTGGATTTTCCGATGCGCAGCGTGACGAGATATGGCGCGTCTTTACACGCGAGATTGCCGCGGCCGCAATTCATGATCCGGGTGCGTTCGATCATCGACCCGACACAAAGGGCATTGTCTGGGATGCAAACAAGTTGATCCCACCTGCCTACACGGTCGTCGGCGGTATGATCGAGGTGAAGTTTCACGAAGTCACGCCAGACGGCTCACTGCGTCATCCCCGCTTTATTATGTGGCGTGACGACAAGCAGGGCGAGAAGGACGCGGCATGATCTTTCGGTTCAAAACAGAGGAAGATAAAGCAGAAAGGCGTCTCGAAGAGCATCGCCGCCTTTCTAATTGGCACACGCATTTCTGCTGGCTTCCGGTGCGTCTCGAGTGCGGAAGTGTCTCCTGGTTTGGAGTAGTTTTGAGACGCGGTATCTACTCTCAGGGAGAGTGGGTGTGGTTATACGAGGAAATGAAATGAAACCGCATCACGTTCAGAACAAGGCCGTTAAACCCAGCTGGAAGCAGTTATGGCGCGAGACGATCTGTTCGGTCAAAGGGCATGTCTTTTATGTGGCTTGGGGCAACGGGTATCTGGGTTTGCCACAATCGCACTGCTATTGCTGTGGTAAGAAAGGCTCCGACGCGATTGATAGCTGTGGCGAATGGATAGAGCCGATCGGTTAAGGCGCACCGCGCTTCTCATACCACTTGCGACAAAAGCCCAGGAATGCAGACTCCGCGTTCTTGGGCTTTTCTGTAGCCCAGCTGCGCCACTCCGCCTCGATCATGCGCACGTCCCATCCCGGCGCCAATACACGCGCAGTATCATAGATGTCCGGATCAAGCGGCTCGATCACGACCTTCTCCAAAACCTGACCAACTGTGCCTCGGTTCGTGAACACGACCTGAGTTTCGTCCTCGGAAAACCGCAGGGCATAATCTGGCATGTGGTCGTGTTCAATGTCCTCTGCGATAATCACGCCGATCAGGCGCTTGAACTCGAATGAAGTCGATCCGGATCCGCATTTCTTCTTGAGCAAGCCTAGACTAATCCGCCAGTCCCGTTGGTGGCCGCAATGCTTGCGCGCCAGCTCGTATATGCGCCGCTCTAAGGGCTTCCTGAGTCGAAAGTAGTCTCGGTGTAGCGTAAGCACCTCTTGCGCACGTATCGCGTTAAAAACCCAGTCTGAGAGCTTGACCTCGATCTCCTGCATGCGCCCGTCGCGCGTCTCGCGCACCACACGCGCCCGCTCGATCAAACCGAAGGTGTCGAAGACCTCTTTGCCGCCTGTGATGATGTTGGTGCTGATGGTCGTGCCGCGCAGTCGCTCTAGGGCAGATTTGAGAAGCTCATAGCCACGACCGGTCGTCATTCGGTTTGTGGATTTCAAAAGTTCGGATGCGTTGAAGCGCACGATAGGGGAGGGCTCAAGACCGGCGTTGATCGCGCGCACCAGATGGCTGATGCAGAATATCAAAATGTCCCGGTCATGCACCGTTGCCAGACCATCCGAAGAGGGTTTGATTGAAATGGAGATCCCGTTGTGTTCGTAGTGCCGCGGCCGCAGATCAGGCTTGGTCGACAATGAGAAGATCGGATGCTCCATAGATGCCATGTCGCCTTTGGGCGTCGCGTCAAAGATGTCGCAAATGAAAAAGTCCGGGGTAGGGTGGCGATCTGGTAGAAGAGGCTTGAGCATAAGGATTCCCTTTTCGAACTGCCCGCAAGAAACGACACTTCACCCATAGAGTCAAATCAAACGACACTTCACCCATAACGGCTAAGCGTAACGACACTTCACCCATACCATCATCACGTAACGACACTTCACCCATAAACGAATCCCACTCTACACATGAAACAGTCCCACTTCACACATAGGGTCATATTGTAAGTGGCTGATTATTATAGCCAAAATAGGCACTTCTTGCGCCTTAACACCTCTAAGTAACACATATATAACACCAGTGGAATTAACGCCTGTAATCCATGTTATGTTAACATAACCTATACGTGTGACTAATTTTTTACGAAAACCTGCATTGACGATGTGAGATTATGGGAATAAGTCATTGATGAATTAAATGTCGTTTGGCAACATGCAGTCCGTATAACTTTAGCTATAACTAAACTAAGCGACACAAGACGGATAGAAATGGAGTATGAAATGTCCGACACCGTAGACGAACTATCAAAGGTCTCTGTTTTCGTAAGAGACCGGATCAAGGAACTTCAAGGCACAAAGCTCCAAAAAGAGATTGCCCGAGAAGCCGGGTTCCCTAATCCAAACATCCTATCCATGCTCAAGCAAGGCGATGTGAAACTGTCACTTGACAGGGTTCCCCTACTCGCTAAAGCACTGGACGTCGATCCTGCGTATCTGTTCCGTCTTGCCATTGAGCAGTTCTATTCCGAAGACACGGTGCGCATGATCCTTTCGTTTTCCGGTAGCGCGCTGAGCAAGTCTGAAAAGAACATCCTAGAGGTGATCCGAAGCGCAACTGGCGGAAAAGACCCAGAACTGACTGAAAATATGGAGAAGGAGCTTTTCACCCTTTTTAGCTCCTAAGCGAAATCAAATGTCGCTGCCTGAAAAGCCGCGACAGTCCTTTATTGAAAGAATAAACATGGATAATCGCGGTCGCGTCGAAAAGATTTCTTATGACGCTGGATGTGAGTTGGTCGCAAAAATGACCGTGACTGATACGTTCTCTATCGCCGGTGCGGATCTAAAATGGGGAAGCCTTGATGGCGTTTCTGTTTTAGTCGCGCTGGCGGCGTGGGGTGAAACAACCCTCTTCTATCCTTTTGAAGACCGTAGCGTTTTGTCGTATTATGAAAAGTAAGTCAGATATTACATAACGCAACGCGATAACGTAACGGAGTGCGCAAATGAACCGTGAAATCATAGAATTACGCGAGGTAATCACCAAGCTGGTTCCACTGCTAAGTGGGCAAGGTTTGCGTGTAACGCAGCGCGGAAGTCAGGCGTATGTGCGTGCAAACGCCCATACGAAAAAGCCCGAGATTGTCAATATTCCGAACATCTCGGACAACGCCTCACCTGAGTTTATTCTAGCGATTCACGGTTTCATTGACCACGAAGTTGCGCATGTTCTTTTCACCGACTTCTCCACTCAAACTGGTCACAAGCCCGGTTCGATGGAGGACAATCGTCTGCATGGTCTGCACAACATCGTAGAGGATACGATGATTGAGAAGGAGATGGTCAAAGTCTTCCCTGGCTCTGCGCGCAACCTTTCAAACGTCCGTAAGCACTTCCTGATCAAGGTCTCTGACGAGGCGATTGCAAAAGCCGCAGACGACAAGGAAAAGTTTCAATACATTCTTGTTCCGGCGATGCGCGCTCTTTCCGGTCACACCGAGATGCAGGATTGGATGGACGATCACGATCACTGGAGCAATCCGGTAGTTGATGAAATGATGAAGAAGCTATCGCCAAAGTTCCTCGCGGACATCAAGACCGCGACAACAACCGCGCAGACACTTGTGCTCGCCAAGGAACTCGAGGCAATTCTTTATCCGCCTGAACCTCCACAGCAGCAGACACCTCCCCCGCCACCGCCACAGCAAGACAGTGACGATAGCGACACCGACGACAGCGATGATAGCGGCGAGTCCCAGGACAAGCCCGATCAAGAAGCTGGCGAAGGCGATGGCGATGGTGAGCGTGATCACTCCGAGTCCGAGGCAGATGAAGACGAGGAGAGCGACGATCAAGACGCTTCCGGCGGCGCATCTTCTGACGATGAAGAGGACTCGGATGAAGACACCGAGGATGACAGTGAAGACGGCGAGTCCGGCGATACCGGCACATCTGACGAAGAGGACGAAGACAGTGAGCAAGGTGATACAGATGAGGCCGAAGGCACAGACACCGACGAAGACGAAGACGACGGAGAGACAGAAGACACCGATGAAGACAGCGGCGAAGATGACGGTGACGCTGACGCTGGGGACGAAAGCGATGGTGGCTCCGACAGCGATGATGGAGATGTCGAAGAAGATGCCGATAGTGGCGATCTTGGCGACACCGAAGGGTCAGACAGCGACGCCAGTGGGGATACGGACGATGCCGAAGATGCAGACGGCGACTTAGTCGAGGTCAAAGCCGTCACCGATGTGGATGGTGACGTAGAGCATGGCCAGGACACCTCGGACGAGGACGGCGATGGCGGTGGCGTGGGCGCTGGATCAGGTAAGTCACTGTTTGACTTCGATGATGATGCCTTCGCGTCTGTCGATCTGTCGTCCAGCATGGCAGCGCTGATTTCAACAGACGCGCAGGACGTCATGTCGCGGTCTGATTACACCGTCTTCACACGCGAGTTTGACCGGATCGAGCCGGTCAAGCCGCCGGAGAACATCAACGATCTTTGGATACCGGAGATGGAGGAAAAGACTGATCAGATGGCAGGTCGGATGCAGAAGGACATCGAGCGCATCATGGCGTCTCAAAACCATGTCGTTCGTATCCCTGGGCACCGCAGTGGCAAGTTGCATGCGGCATCTCTGTATCGTGTTCCGATGGGCGATCCGCGTGTCTTCACTCAGAAGCAGGAGCATACGTCGAAAAACACCGCCGTTTCGCTGTTGTTTGACAACTCCGGCTCGATGTATGGCGAAAAGTTCTATCTCGCTGCCATCGCGACCTATGCGCTTGTGCGCACACTCGACCGGGTGAACATTCCAAACGAGGCCATTGGCTTCACAACAGGTGACTGGGGCGACATACCGAAAAAAGAGCGCTCTACCGTCATGGATGAAATGAAAACTGGAAGTGTCGGTTTTCACCGCACAGTTCCTCTGATTATGCCGATCTACAAGTCCTTCGACGAGCGCGTGAATACGGTGATCAAGAAGCGTTTCGCCTATATGATGAATGCTCAGCGAGGACTGAACACAAACGTAGACGGCGAGTCCCTGCAGATTGCAGCCGAGCGTCTGATGCGCCGTCAGGAGAAGCGCAAAGTCATTCTGGTTCTGTCTGATGGCGCCCCGTCTGGCGCAAGCAACGCAGGTCCGCACTTGCGCTCTGTTGTCGAGGATCTGGAGAAGATCGGCATCGAGTGTATCGGCATTGGTATCAAGGATCGCAACGTCTCCAAGTTCTACAAGAACCATGTGATCTTGAGCAACCTGGATGATCTGCCAACACAGGTCATGTCCGAAATTAAAGCACTTCTGGGTTAAGAAAATAAGTAATTGGGGAGTTACTTCCCAATTGCACCCCGCTCAAAAAGTAAGTAATGTGTGAAGTATAAAGCATGTCGCGAAACATGTTTGATCTTAGAGGGAAATCAAAATGACTGACCAAGCAAACGCCGCAACCGCGACGGACGATCGGGTATTGTGCCACATCGACAACGTGCGCGTTCACTCCGTGCAATCGCATATCAAGCGCAATCACCCAGACTGGACGATTGACCGCTATCAGCAGGAATATCCTGACGCATCGCTGCTCTCCGAGACGGCAAAGAACGCACTTGCCAAAAAGGAAAAAGAAATGCGCGAAGCCGTCGCAAATGCAAAAGCTGGTCAGGATACGCTTGTGTCCTCTGGTAAGTCTTTCACCTTTTCACAAGCGCCGTTTCATGACGTGTTCGATCTTGGCAATGCGCCCGCTGCGCGCAACGCAAAAGGCAATCCGATCAACATCAAGATGTTCACCGGTCACGACACCGACTCTCTGCTTTATATGCCGCAGGTCGATCATGCGTATGTGTTCGACATTGACCTCGTCAAGAAGGTCATCATCGGCATGGAGCTGAACCTTCCGGTTTATCTCTGGGGCATGCACGGCACTGGTAAGACGTCAGTGTTGCAGCAGGTCGCAGCGCGCACAAAGCGTCCGTTCTTGCGCGTTCAGCACACCATCAACATGCAGGAGAGCGAAATTCTCGGGCAGTGGACAGTGCGTGACGGCGCGACCGAGTTTCAGCTTGGCCCATTGCCAACAGCAATGATCAATGGATGGGTGTATTGCGCAGATGAATATGACTTCGCGATGCCATCTGTAACTGCCGTGTATCAGTCAGTTCTCGAAGGCGAGCCCTTGTTGATTAAAGATGCACCTCCTGCGTTGCGCAAGATCATTCCGCATCCTGAGTTCCGCATCTGCGCAACCGGCAACACAAACGGCATTGGTGACGAAACTGGCCTCTATCAAGGCACGTTGATCCAGAACGCTGCAAACTACTCACGCTTCCGCATTGTGGACGAAGTCAAATATCTCGATCCGAAGATCGAGGAGACAATTCTCGTTGCTAAGACCGGTGTGCCGCGCAGTGACGCTGCGAAGGTTGTGAAGTTCGGCAACGAAATGCGCCGTATGTTCGCAGAGGGCAAAGTTGACATGCCTGTCTCGCCGCGCGAGTTGATCGGTGCTTGTATTATCGCCGGCTCCCTCGGCGGCAAGTTCTCAACCGGACTTGAGTTGTCTTACGCAAACCGCCTGTCGCGCGTGAACCGCCGGGCAGCTGTTGAATACATGAGCAGGATTTTTCCAGAGTGAGCAATCATGCCGATCCAGAAGCGAGCCGCCGCCTTGTGCTGTGGTTCGCTCACAAAGTTATGCGTAGATTGAGGAGCTTGGGTGCAAAAACTGCCCAGTTTTCTGACATCGAGCAGGAGCTATGGTGTGCTTGGTGTATCGCGCGTGACAATTTCGACCCAGAGCAAGGCGTCAAGTTTTCGACATACCTGATGCGCGGTATGAAATTGCACATTAACCGGCATGTTCTGAACCAGTTCGAAAAGGTTCACAGCGAAATCACCGCCTTGTCTTTGGATGCGCAAACCAAAGGATCTGAAGGCGATGATGCTGGTTCTCTTGGTGATATTATCGCTGACACCGACGCCGTCGATCCCGTCGAGCATATCGCCAAGTCTCAGCATCTCGATTTGGTGTGCAGTCGCCTAACACCACGGGCTCGGTCATTCGTTACGATGATCGCAAACCCGCCAGAGGAGATCCTTGAGGAGTTGAGACGTCTTGATGCAAAAGCGGAACATGCCCGGTCAATGGACATTACCTATTCCGTGTCGCGCAGCTTGATGGCCTCTCATGTTTTTGGCGTCATGGGTGCAACGCGCACCGAGCGCACGAAAATCTTCAAGGAGATCGAGAAGGTCACTAAAAGGATGAACAAGTGAGCAGTATCATTCCAAACTACGCGCCGGGCTGTTTCGGATCAGCAATCGCGTTTCAAAAGGCGGAGCTGACCTGTAAATCATGTAGCTTCATGGGCAATTGCGGTCCTGTCGCGCTGCACAATGCGCAGTTACTTCGGGCAAAGTTTGGCATTGCGGAGCCTGCTTTCAAACCTGTCTTGAAAGCACCCGAGGTTGTCGAAGATCGTCCCGCCTTTCGCCTGCCGCAGCGCGTTCAGAATTTGTTGGACAAGCTGGACAATGGCAACTTCGACGTTGTTGGCAAGTTACAGCGTGGCGAAAACCCGTTTGACAAGACGATGCCGACGTTGCGCGTGGCCTGTCACCTTCTGCTTCGGCTCAAACGTCCGATCGACCGCGAGACACTGACGATGGCCTATGTCTCGCATTTGAAATTGCAGCCCGAGACCGCGAGAATTTATGCGCGTGTCGCCATTTACGCGCTTACACATGTGGGCGCTGTCATAAGTAATGATGGTCTTATCTCTCTGAAGGAGAATGCGAATGCTTAATCTTGTCGGAAAAGTTGGTGAGTTCTTCGCCTATTTCTTTGCGCTCTTGTTCGCCTTTTCTATTCTTCTGGCGTCACTCGCGACTTTAGGACTTGTTGCGATATTTGTGGTGATAATGCGGACGTGGCTTTATGTTTTAGCCGTCGTTCTCCTGATCGTCGTCGGTAATCAGATGGGGTATTTGTAATGAACCCCATTCTTGCAGCGCGCTCTGACTTCTCCATCGGCGAGAGCATTCTGACCATAGGCAAACTCGTCTCCGGTGCGAAAGCGATCGGAGCGGGTGTTGTTGGTCTTACAGATACAATGAGCGTCACCGCTTTGATTGATTTCAGTAACGCCGCCAAGAAAGCTGGGCTGCGTCCGATTATTGGTTGTCGTCTGCGCCTGACAGATGATGCAACCTGGCGCCCAGCCAAGGGCGAGAAGAAAAAGCATATGCCGCGGGAATACTTCCTGACGGTCTATCCGCGCAACGACACAGGTGTGAAGATTGTTTTCCGCCTGTTGACGCTCGCCAGCAGTGAGCAGCGGTTCTATTACGTTCCCAAACTCAGCTTTGACGATTTCTTTGCCGAGTTGACCGATGATCTTGTGGTCGTGCTGGGTGATGGCGCATCTGTGCTTGAGCATCCCGACATTGAGAACATCGCCAAGCGCTGCCGCAAGCAGAGTGAACACGTCTACGCACCGCTTGTGCCGATCAACACGCCGTATTGGGGTCGTGTCAATCAGATCGCAACCGGTCTGTGCGCCACAACGCGCGTATTGCCGCTTGTGATCCGCCCTGCCCTCTACACCGAAGATGGTGCAGACGTGCAAGAGATTATGACGGCGATTTCCGACAACGACAAGATCACCGATGGTTGGTTCAAGTCGCGCTACAACCGCGACATGCACTTGATGGGTCTGTCTGAAATGGTCGGTCACGTCAAAACATCAGCGGCGCATTTGGAAGCGCGCGGCGTCACGGGCGCAGGGCAGCTCTGGCGCGACGGTCTGACGAACACAAAGGCGATTGTGGATAGCATCAGCTACGTTTGGGAGAAAGCGGCTGTGACGCTGCCCAAGATGGCGCCGGACGAGTTCACTAAGCTGACAGCCGAATGTCAGAAGGGTTGGCGGCTGCGCTTCTCTGCGCCCGTCTTCGGACATCAGCCGACTGTCGAGGATCAGAAAAACCTGTATCTACCCCGCCTCAAGTATGAGTTGGAGATCCTCAAGAAGCTGAACTTCTCCGGCTACTTTCTGCTGGTGCAGGACATCGTCGTTCACGCAAAGACAAGCGGCATTCTTGTTGGTCCGGGCCGTGGCTCCGTTGGTGGTTCGTTGGTTGCGTATCTGATGGGCATCACTGAATGCGACCCGATCCGCTTTGGTCTTCTGTTCGAGCGCTTCATCAACCCCGAGCGTCTCGATCTTCCAGACGCTGACCTTGATTTCATGTCCTCACGGCGGCACGAGATTGTCGATTATCTGGTGCAGAAGTTCGGCCGCTCCCGCGTGGCAGGTGTGTCTAACTTTGGCACGCTTGGTGCTGCATCTGCCATTCGTGATGTGGGCCGCGTTACGGGTCTGTCGGATCGTGAATATTCGGTTTCGAAGTTCGTGCCGAAGAAGCACGGCGCAAACGTATCTTTGCCGGAGTGTCGCGAGGTGGGTGAGATTGATAAATTCGCAAACACCTATCCAGAACACTGGAAGATCATGGAAGCGCTCGAGGGCACCATTCGGAACTTCTCGCAGCACGCCGCCGGTATCGTCGTTGGTGGGTGTGATCTTGTTGAGCGCGCCGTGATCGAGGACCGCAAGGGAAGCCCTGTGGTGTGCTTTGACAAGCGCATGGTAGAAGACCAGGGTCTCGTCAAGGTTGACGTCCTGGGCCTCTCTACGCTCGACCTGATCAAGCTGTGCGTTGACTATATCACCGAGCGCACCGGCACCACGCCCGACATCTCTGCAATTCCGCTCGATGATCCGAATGTTCTCAAGAATTTTGCCGAAGGTCGCACCAATGCAATCTTCCAGTTCGAGAGCGGCGGCATGCGCAAGTTGCTGAAGGATCTCGGCGCAGACGGCGGCATCACGTTTGAAGACATCACCGCTTGCACCGCGCTCTATCGTCCAGGTCCAATGGAGTCAGGCATGATGGACAGCTTCGCAAAGCGCAAACAGGGTCTTGAGAGCGTCGAATACGACCACCCCATCATGATCCCTGTTCTCGAGGAGACATTCGGCGTGATCGTCTATCAGGAGCAGGTCATGAAAATCTCGCAAGTGATTGCAGGATATACCGGCGCCGGTGCTGACAAACTTCGCAAAATCATGGGCAAGAAACTGCCAGAGGAGATGAAGAAGGAACGCGGCAACTTTGTTGATGGCTGCGTCGCGACAATTCAGTGCGCGCCGGAGTGGGCCGGAAAACTGTTTGACAAGATCGAAGGCTTCGCCGGATACGGCTTTAACAAAAGTCACTCCGTTGAATACACGCTGATCTCCTATCAGGCGATGTGGCTCAAGACCAATTTTCCTGTTGAGTTCTTCGCAGCGGCTTTGACCATTCTCGACAGCGACAAGCTGCCCGGTATCATTCGTGAGGCGAAGTCCTGCGGCGTCAACGTGGACGTGCCTGACATCAATCACTCTACGGGTCGGTTCGAGATTGCAACAGACACACGTCTTGTCATGCCGTTCCAGCGGATCAAGGGCATTTCTGACAAGACATGCGATGCGATCCTGAAGGCACGGGTCACTGGTCGCTTTACGTCGATGGATGACTTTCTTGCACGGGTCGAGAAGCGCAGTTGCAACGTCCGTCACCGTGAGGTTCTCACTCTTGTTGGGGCGTTTGCATGGGTTGATCCTACTCAGCAGCCGCCAAATCATCCAAGTCGCATCAAGGATCAGATCGAACTTCTTCCGGGTCTGATCGCGGCGCATGTGCCTATCAACCACAGCATGAACAACGACAAGACGACCAAAGAATATCTTGGCGAGTTGATTGATCGCTACCGCGCCAATCACGGTCCTGCATCTGCGACACCAGACGGTATGCCGGTCAAGCCGAGCTTCGGACGCAATGCGCGCTTTATGATCATCGCAGATTGCCCAAATGGTCAGGAAGACACAGCAGGTCTTATGGGTCTGTCGCTCTCTGCAGGCGCCATTACAGAGGCGATCTACGAGTCCGGGCTCGATGTGCCCGACGCATACTGGACGGCACTTGTGAAGCGTCCCAAGCGCGGTGCGCAGCTGCTGCCGGAGGAGATCAACCTCTACAAGCCTTATCTTGACGAGGAGATTGAAATGCTGCGGCCGCCAGTGATCGTTTTGATGGGCACGACAACAGTCCGGACGTTCATGCCAGAGTTCCGCGGCAAAGCGTCAGACGCCGCCGGCACTGTCGTTTACAACCGTGATCTTGATGCAAATCTGGTGATCGGCTTCAATCCAGGCGAAATTTATCACGCGCCAGAAAAGCAGGAAAACATGAACAGAATTTTCCACAAAGTAGCGGAGTTGTTGGCATGAAGAAACTCATAAAGAGGCTGGTCTGTGACTGGTTTCACGTCGGCGGAATAATTGAGCGTGATCATGAAGGTCGCATAAACTGGCGCTGCTTAAAATGCGGCCGCTGGGGAGATAATCCCGTTTCCAAAGAGACGGAGCGTCATGTCTTTGACTCTGCCATGCAGCCTAATCAGGTCATGGCTGATCTGATCTTTGGATACCGGAGTGAAGAAAAATACAGCTGTAAACGTAGCACACCGACACCCACAACTTCACACTTTCCGGAGACATAAAATGACCGAACCCGTCAATCCCGTCCTGAGTGCCCTGCCCCAGTCAACCTACACGGTGCGCGACTTTGTAGATGCAGGTAAGCTCAAGTCCGACCTTGCGTATTCAACCAACGATCTGTCGGATGCGATGATGCGTCAGGCGTCTTTGTTCAGCCACTACGGCGTTCTTCTGGCGCAGGCATCGCATCAGGTGGACGTGGTCAAGATGCTGCTCGAAAACACCGAAGCCGCTGTTTACCGCAAGCTGCGCAAGGAGCTGACAGACGCCGGTGAGAAAGTCACCGAGCCAATGCTCGAGAAAGCCGTGTCGCGCAATGACCGTGTTGTCTCCATGAAGCGCGCACTGGCACAGGCAAAGCGCGTCGAGACCGTGACCAAGACCGCCGTAGAGGCATTTCGCCATCGCCGCGATATGCTGGTTCAGCAAGGCTTGATCAGTCGCGAAGAAATGAAGGGTCAGCTCGGTATCGCCGCGAAGAACGCGCATGAAGAGGCGCGTCAGCATCAGGCGATGGACGCAATGTCCCGGATTCAGGCCATACGCGCAGGTAAAGAGGAAGGTGAATAAAAGAGAGCGCATCCCAAGATTTTCGCGCTATAACGTAAGCAAGCGCTGACGTTGAGCGCGACACACAAGCCGATGAAAACCCAGTGAAAAAGACATGCAGGTCTAGCGAGAATATGCTATAAGTTATATAGCTATGTAGCTACATGGTCAGCACGAAAAGCACAAAGTCCAAAGTCGAAAATACAAAGTCCAAAGTCTCAAAACGCAAAACGCAAAACACAAAAGGAACGCCACACATGGCAATCAATCCAGCACTCACCCGTATGCTCGGTCAGGCCGCAAACAAATACAAAGGCGGAGGCGGTAACAAAGCCGCAAAGCCAGGTGACGGTCGCACACAGATCCGTCTTCTCATTGACCCTTCAAAGCCGCTCGAACAGTTCTGGCAGGACTCTGCCGTTCACTGGATCAAAGCCGACGTTAATGGCAAGCCTCTTGTTGTTGTTGGCGACTGTGACACCGTCTTCCAGCAGCCCTCTGTTATTAAAGCTGCGATCCAGATGGCCATCGACAATGCCACCGACGAGGACAGCAAGGAACTCTTCGAAAGCTGGAAGGAAAAGAAGTCTGTCATTTTTCCGGTCATCATTCGTCCTGAGACCGACACGCCTGTTCTGATGGAGCTTACGCCGACCACTTTCGGTAAGATCATGGATTTGATCACGATGTATGCGACATCTTTGCAGGATCCAAGCGATCCAAACTCAGGCATCGACATTACCGATCTCAACGCCGGTATGGACATCATCATCACCAAGACTGGCAAGGGTCTTAACACCAGCTATGACGTCGCGATTGCGCCAGCAGGTTCCAAGCCAGTTCCGGCAGATGTATTCACCAAGATGCCTGATGCGTTGGAATACGTGAAGCGCGAGTTCTTCCGTGGCGAAGAACAGAAAGCCCTGAACGCAATTCAGCAGATCGCCGGTATCGCAGTGCCACGCTTGGCAAACACAGCAGCAACACCCACAGCAGCGTTGACAGCGCCGTCTGCGGTTGTTCCAGATGCTACTGTTGCTGCACCTGCACCTGTTGCTGCACCTGCACCTGTTGCAGCACCTGTCGTCGCTGCTGTTGTCGAACCTGTCGCTGTCGCGCCCGTAGACAATGACATCGCAACACAGATCGCGGCACTTCAGGCGCAGCAGGCCGCGCTTGTGAAGTCGCAGACAACACCTGCGGCTGTTGCAGAAGCAGAACCTGAGACTGCATCACCGATGCTCTCTGAGAGTGATGCAGACGCCATCCTCGCGGAACTTGACCAGCTCAAGTAACGCAGGTCATTCGATGCAGGTTCCCCTCCCTGGCCTGTATTGAACTCGATCCGTTTTCGCGAACGGATCTTTACGGAGTGAGTGATTGGTCCTTCGCCAGACGCTCACTCCGTTTTTACGAGGTTCATATGAAAAAGCACCATCTTATCATCGACGGTAATTCGTTGGGTTATTTCGCCAATTCAGGCAAGAAATTGTCCATTGGTGAGCTGCAGGTTCAGGCGATCTACAATTTCCTGCGCACCTTGCGTCAAGTCTATGCGCTGCACCAGCATTACAACGTGATCATTCTATGGGATGGTCTGTCTTGGCGCCATCAGATCAGAAGTGACTACAAGGAGCATCGCGATGTGGTCGAAAAGCTATATCAGATCAAACAAGCAGCCGCCAAAGATGCGTATCGCAAGCAGGTTCCTTACATCAAGCAGGCGCTTGGTTATATCGGTGTTCCTCAGATTTCGGCGGCAAATATGGAAGCTGACGACCTTGCGGCGATCTTCACAGACAAGTTCACAGCGCGGGGTGAAACTGTCAAACTTATGACCGGCGACAAGGACTGGTTGCAACTTGTTGGGCCGAATGTGACATGGCACGACTTCATCAACAAACGCACCGTCACGCACAAAAACTTTGAGGAGTTTACAGGTGTTGCGACGTCGCGCCAGTTTGTTGAGGTCAAGGCACTCGCTGGTGACGACGGTGATCTAGGCAAAGGCTCGGGCGTAGGTGGCATCGGTGAGAAGGGCGCAAAAGACTTTCTCAATAAATATGGCAGCTTTACGGACTTCATCAACATGGTGTGTCTTGAAAAGTCCATAGATTTCAACAAACTACCAAAGAAACTTAAAGCGCTGGTTGAAGATGAACAAAAGGCGCTGAAGTTTCAGGAAAACATCTTGTTGATGGACTTGCGCACAGCGGCGCGTCCCGCACCCACTGGCATGACGCTCGATAAGGGCGTCCCGTCACACCACAAAATGGAGCGGTTCTGCGAGACCCTGCTCTTCAAATCCATTCTGCAAGAGTTCGACGATTGGTTGCGTGTCTTTCCGGCATTCAATCCGACAACCTAATCATTCACCAAGGAGTTAGCTATATGGCTAAAACATCATCACCGCAGGACATCGTAAATGCTCTGGCAGGCGTCGGTCTGACCAATGACGAAGAAGCAACGCCCACCAAGTTTCTCGATACCGGCTTTCCGGTTCTGAACCACGCATCGAACGCAGATTGGGCAGGTGGTTTCCCTGTCGGTCGTGTGATCGAAATTGCCGGGCCACCATCAGCAGGTAAAACGGCAATCGCGACACGCGCTATGGCCGCTGCACAGAAAATGGGCGGTATCGCTGGTTTCATGGATCATGAGCGCTCGTTCTCGATCAAGTTGTCACCAAAGCTGGGGCTCGACAACTCACCGGGGCGTTTCATCTATAAGAAGCCAGAGACCTTCGAAGCGTCCATCGCGACCTTCCACCTTGCTGTGTCAACCATTCGCGACAAGAAGCTGATTGATCCCAAAGCGCCGATCTGTTGGGTCTTTGACAGTCTGGCCGCCATGACGCCCTACTCTGTGATCTATGACGACAAGGGCAAGCGTCGTGATCCCAATTCGATCAACATGCGCGACAAACTGGCACTTGCGACCGCAACCTCTGTTCACTTTCCTGGCGTCACTCAGGTGGCCGAGGATTACGGCGTGTGCTGTATCTTCCTGAACCAGATGCGCACGAACATCGGCGTGATGTTTGGTGACAATCGCAAGACCACCGGCGGCAATGCACCTGAGTTCTACTTCTCGCAGCGGATGTGGCTGTCTTCGAAGAAGATCAAAGTCGGCACGGATGTTATCGGCATGGAAGTCACCGGTCAGTTCGTTAAGAACAAGGTGGCGCGTCCTTACGGTGAGGCAAAGTGGCGCTTCATGTTTGAGAAAGACGGCACAGGTCGCTTTGATCGTGAGCGGTCATTGATCGACTTCCTCGAAGCCGAAGGTCATCTGACAAAAGGTCGTCCGGGCTACATCGAATGGGATGGCAAGCAGTATTCGCGTGACCAGCTGACCGATCTTATTCGTGATGAAGGTGACGCTGGTTTTGACAAGCTGAAAGCGCTTCTGCCGGCATCCTACACACCGCCGGTTGTTGCTCAGATCAGCATAGAAGACGAAGACGACACGGTGTCATAATTATCCCGCACTCCCCATTTGTCTGCGCTATAATAAAGTGCAAGCAAATATGGTGTGGAATAATGAAGACAATAAGCATTTGGCAGCCCTTCGCGACTTTGATTGTGGAGGGCTGCAAGACCGTCGAGACAAGAACATGGCCAGCGCCAGCATCAGTTATCGGTCAGCGCATCGGCATCGCATCGACAAAGAATATCCTTCCAGGTCAGCGTGACCAGTGGAACGATCCGGTCTTTCGCATTCACTATGAAATGACCGGTATGCCGAATTATCTGGAGTTGCCGTTTGGGTATCTTCTGGGCACGGCGGTTCTTGATGCTGTCGATGTTATGACCGAAGAAATGATGGAAGATGTCTCGGACACGGAGTTGAACTTCGGTTGGTGGGAACCAGGCAGCTACGCTTGGCGTCTGACTGATCCGATCAAACTGGAACACCCCATCCCCATTCGGGGTCAGCAGGGTATCTACGAGTGGAAGGGCA
>Ga0208134_1000772_pt1 | contig 20486 bp, 16 predicted proteins | sample VirMetDEL_Mar_31_FD_184515 | JGI IMG/M metagenome (GOLD analysis project Ga0208134, IMG submission 184515) | Aqueous microbial communities from the Delaware River and Bay under freshwater to marine salinity gradient to study organic matter... | ecosystem: Environmental > Aquatic > Marine >... | reverse complement strand
TGAAGCGGTCGTTACAGAGACAACGCTAAAAGCAGCAGCTCCTCCGCCACCAACCTCCCAAGTAACGTTGCCAGATCCATCTGCTGTAGCTACAGTTCCTTCGGCGGCGAGTGCGGAATCAAGATCTGCAACAGTATGTGTGTGAGCTGGAGGCGCAGACTCAAGAGCCGCCAGTCTGCTCTCTGCGTCAGTGACGTTTAAATTAATTGTAGTCACGCAATCTTCGTGCGTAGATACTCCAGCGGTTGGATTAAAAGGTGTTTGGGCCATTGGTTTGAATTTTTTTGTTAGTTAATTGTAATGTTTCCGCTTTCATCAACGGATGTATCTGGCTTGCAAGCCACTTTAAGCAGTATCGTATCAAGCTCAGACTGTTTGCGGTCTGCTAGTGTATTGCAGATATACAAAAAAGCTTCTTGGTTTAATTCGAAAACCTCTTCTCCATCTTCTCCGAGAGCATCGAGGACTTCTTGCGGGTTTGGGTCTTCCCAGATTAAATTGAACGACTGCTTCCAAGACCTGACAATTTCATCTACTGTAGTCTTAGTAATATACCTTATACGATCCGCTTTTTTAGCAACAGCGGTCTTTCTAGATTCAGATATTTCATTTAGCAAACTCATTATTAATCGAAAGTAGCAGCGAGGGAAATGTAACCGTCGACTTTTTCTTGGCTCCAACCAAGGTAAGCAACAGCACCAAGGAATAAAGCATTGTCTCTTTTAAATACGGCAGCATGAGCCCACCCATCAATAACATTTTGGTCTCCACTGCCAGCTACAAAAGCATCTACAGCAGCACGATCAGCAGGTACAGTGTTGAGGGCTTGTTTGATTTGGAAGTTTGTTACTTCGTTAATTACTTGGACGGGAATAGTCTCTAGTTTCCATCCATAAGATTCAGTTGTTAGTTCTCTAACGTAATACTGTCCTTCTGGAGCTGCTTCTTCAGGGATAGGTAGGTTCTCGACATAATCGTAACCATCTGGCGTAGATGGTGCAGCAGCATCTCTAGTCAAGGATGATGGCAGACCATTAACGCTTGAGTATTCGAGCTTTAATGGGCTTAGTTTAATTAATTGATAAGTTTTCATTTTAAAATAAATTTTTATACTGCTTCACTAACATACAGGTAGAGTATTGAATCATCGTAATACCATGCTATTGTAGCTACTCCAGTCGTTGGTGTTATGTTAACTATGTCAGCCAAATCTCCTGATAAAACTATATGAGATCCTACGGACCAAGTCCAAGAACCAATAACATCTTGTGTGACCTCAATTAAACCAGAATCTCCATGGCTGACGTTTGTAAAAGAAACATCAGTAATGTCTTCAAAAAGCTCTACCGAAAGATTGCCTCCTAGAGAGTTGTCAAAAGATAAAACCCCACCAGAAGAAGTGACTACCTGAGGCGTCACAAGCTCAAGCGAAGCAAGCCTAGCCTCTGCGTCAGTTGCGTTTCCGTTCCATATCTGCCTCGCATTTAGGTGAGTTTCTGTCCCAGTAGGGGTAAAAGTGTTTTGAGCCATTTTTTTGTTTTTTGTTCTCTATTTAAGATATACACAAGAATTGTGTTTTTAGACGTTTGGAGTTGCAACAGGATAATTGTCCCAATTTACAATCTGCACCGCATTATTTAATTTGGTAACGTTTCTCCAATAAGCATCATAATTGGTTCCTATACCAAAGTATGTTGGTGACACATAAATAACCATGCTGTCGTAACTTGTGCTGAATAAACCTCCAAATGTGTATGTGAATGATCCTGTATCTGTTCCCCAAATAACAGATGGAACATCTACATACATTTCATCAATTCTTGGCCGTTTGTTGGTAGTGCTGAATGCAAAAGCAGACCCTCCAATTGCAGTAACGCTACTTCCAATAACTACTGGACCCGTTAATGCGCCACAATTGTAGAAAGCAAAACTACCAATATTAGAGATACTGTTTTCAATACCATCTCCTATAATTAGTGGACTGTTTAAATTGATGCAATCTCTAAAGGCACTTCCTTGTATGCTTGTGCATGTGCTTCCAATTTCAAGACTAACTAAACTGGTATCGCCGTTGATCCTGTTTGGATCAGACCCTAGACCAGAAGGTATGACTCCTTCAAATGCATTTATTAATGTGCCACTAGCATCGTAATATCTATTGAGTTCGTTTTCTGCAAGAACCGAGCCTACCGTCCAAATTAATACTAAGCTATCACCTTTAACAGGAATCCCGTCGTCTGTTATTGTTATAGTCGCAACGTAAGGGTTTGAGCCTTCGGCTCCAGCACTAATTGTCCCAGAGATTAAACCAGTCACTGGATCAATGCTGAGACCAGTTGGCAAACCAGTCGCTGAAAAAGTAATATTGTTGTTTTCTAGGTCTGTGTAAGTAATCTGAAGGGAGATAACATCTAATTCCTCGCTATTTTGAGTGCTTATAGGATCTAAAACAGGAGCTTGGTTCGGAACTTCTACCGTCCAAGTAAACTCGACAGGTTCGGAATCTAATTGGGGAACGCCATTATCAGTACATTTAACAATAATGGTATAAGGGCTTCCAGAGGCCGCTCCTTCTTTAATATTACCATAAACCCTACCTTGATATGAATCAAAAAACAAACCGAGTGTCGGGAAAAGGCCCTCCGCTGGCTCGACAATCGCATAAGTCAGAAAAGTTCCCCCTCCTGCGTCTGTCCCATTAAAGTATAAACTAACAAAATCATCAACCTCATAATTAGTTTGGTCATCAATTGGAGATAAAACTGGAGCTATATTAGGGTTCGGTATTGGGTTTGGATAGTTCTGCCATTCAAGTATCTGACCAAACCAACGATTATTGTCAGCCCAACCTTGGGTATAACCTGAGAGATGTTCTGGAGAAACATGGAGTCTACTACTTGACGTTGACGAGGCAACCCAAGTTTGAGCGAAAGAAGCCTGAAAAACACTAGCAGAAACATCAAGATAGTAATTATTAACAGAAGTACCGTAAGAAAAAGCATAACTGCCAATACTTGTAACATTACTTGGTATTACCACATCACCGCCAAGGTTATAGCAAAAACTAAAGGAGCTACCCCCAATGGATGTGCAAGCCGTTCCTATTTCTATACTATAAATGTTGTAAGCTCCTATCGAATTTTTCCAAGCAGGTGGTATGTCGGTGGCGACCGTTCCTACAGGAGTACCAAAATAGTTATATGCTGTACTAGAAGTCGGCCTAACTGGAACATACCAATTAAACGCTTCTTCTGAACTCTCAATAGGGTCACCGTCATCTGTTACAGTGACTATCGTTCTAAGAGGACCAGTGGCTTCGGCTCCAACATTGATTGCTCCAGAAATTAAACCTGTCGATGGATCAATGCTCAACCCAGCAGGGAGTCCTGTTGCGGAATAAATTAAATTGTGTCCTTGGGCGTCTATCGCGTTAACCTGCAAAGAAACCACATCTAATTCTTCGTTTTCTTGTTCTGGTATTGTTGTTATTGTTGGCGCTGTATTTTCACCAGTAACATTCCAAATAAATAACATGTTTTTAGTAGTAATAGGGTCGCCATCATCTGATACAGTAATAAGTACTTCGTAAGGGCTTGAAGCCTCCGCTCCCAAAACCGTTGTCCCAGAGATTAAACCAGTCGCTGGATCAATACTTAAACCAGCAGGGAGTCCTGTCGCAGAATAAGTTAGAATATCAATCGGCTCGTCCACATTATCTGGATCTGTTGCCACCACCTGTAATGAAATTACATCTTCTTCCAATGATAATTGTGTTGGTATCTGTTCTATATCTGGAAATTGGTTTCCACCAACTGCATTTGGGATGTACTCAGGGTAATTGTCCCAATTTAAAATACCAAGACTGTAAGAAGCGTTATATCCTTGGGTTACTGCCCAAACAGTGTCATAACCATGTCGGTAAATGTCTCTTATGTATAAGGTGGGACTATCAAAAAAACCAAAAGCAGAACCTTTCCAACTAGAAGCAGGTGTATCAATGAAAAGTGCGCTGCCTTGACGTCCCATTTGTCCGTAAAACAGACTGCTCCCAATAGTTTTTACATTATTTAGTATAGCCACCTGCGTGACTGCAGTAGAGTAAAAAGCATTATCCCCAATTGTTGTAATACCTCCTCCGATTTCTATCATTGTACCAGCACTGCCAAAGGAGCTGCAATTCAAAAAAGCATAATACCCTATAGAAGTACAGGAGTTTCCAAATGTTACACTTATGATATCATCATTGTCTTGATATTCAAAATCAGATATTGGACCTACTTTTTGGAAAAGCTCAGGAAAAGTTTTTGAAGGATTATCAAAAAAGTAAGTGTTTTCAGGAATAACTTCAGGGAAAACTTCCCAATTAAAGAAAAAATCATTAGATCTGATTAAAGGTGATCCACTATCAGTTACGGTGACTGCTGTTGCATAAGGGCTTAAAGCCTCTGCCCCAGCGCTTATTGTCCCAGAGATTAAACCAGTCGCTGGATCAATACTTAAGCCAGCAGGTAGTCCTTCTGCAGAATAAGTTAAAGGAGCGTCTGAATCTACGGCCAAGACCTGTAATGAAATTACATCTGCTACAAATGATGCTTGATCTGGTGTTAATGTTGTTATTGTTGGCGCTACATTAAACAATTTCGGACCAAACATATAAAATGATATATTGTGAGACCTATTAGGTGAACCGTTGTCGACAACAGTCACCGTTACAAAAAAAGGAGCAAGGTATTCTGCCCCAGCACTGATTGTGCCAGAGATTAAACCAGTCACTGGATCAATACTTAAACCATTAGGTAGTCCTTCTGCAGAATAAGTTAATACACCCGCTTCTGGGTCTGTGGCGACCACCTGTAGTGAAATAGTCTCTTCTTTCTCGAAAGTTATAGTTTCAATTTGAGTAATAACTGGCGCTTGATGATACCCGACCCATTCAGAAATAACCACTGAACCAGAAACTGCCTGATCAATTCTCCATTGCGTATTATATCCCGATATTAATGCTGCAGGAACGTATATGTTAGTCAGTGCGGGGGTGCTAAAAAAATTTTTACCCACAGGGTAGTCTTGGTTTACCCATGCTTCTGCTGGAACTTCAATATATAAAGTCTCTAAACTATTGCAATTATAAAACACACCACTCCCAATACTGGTAACGCTAGCTGGTATTATTAATGAACCAGTTAAACCAGCACATGATCTAAAGGCTTCTGCCTTTAGAGTTTCAACATTCTTACCCAAAGTTAATGAAGTAAAGCCACTGCAATTCTGAAAAGCCCCAACCCCGACGGTTATAACGCTATCTGGGATAATTAATGGACCAATTAAACCTTTGTAAGGTTGATTAATGAAACTATTGTTACCTCGAAAAGCCGCATCTCCGATTTCTGTGCATGATGACCCAAATACAATACTTTCTGCTGTTTTAGCTCCGTTTAGACCGTTACTATAATAACTATTTGGAATATCTCCGTAAAGTTTACTTATACTCATATTATATCTCCATTAGAATCCAAAAGCACAGTGTCTCCATCACTTACACCTACATTTGGAAAAGTATCCCAAGTTGAAATAATAGCAGGTCCTTCATATCTGATGGGCAATTGGTAGTATTTTCCAATTAACCCTACAAATGTTCTCCATTCATCATCAAAACCAGCCGCTACTGGGTCAGGGTCGTTAACGTATACTTTAATGTCTTCAAAATTAAGACGTAAGCTATTTGCTGAAAAACTAGAGGCTGGGCAATCAATATATATATCATCAAAGTATGCCCCTTGATTTTGGAAAGTATTCTCGCCAATAGAAAATTCGTCCGTTAAACCATTTCCAATAACTATGCTAGTAAAACTGCATTGAAAAGCATCTTCGCCAATACTTACAACGGTATCTGGTATAACTAGCTGACCAACAAAGCCGACTCCTTGAAAAGCATAACTCCCAATAGTTCTGAGTCTCGCCCCATCGGTCGAAAAATTAAAACCTAAAGATAGTTTGGCTCCAGCAAAGCCGTCGCAATAGTGAAACGCCTGAATCCCAATGTCTGTAACACTATCTGGGATTTGCAAATCACCACTAAAGTTAGGATTAGTGTAAAAAGCTCGACTCCCAATGGTTTTACATGACATGCCTATTTCAATTGTAAGTGCTTTATTGCCTCCATTTAGACCAAATTTATAATAATTATCTGGAATATCTCCAGTATATATACTTTCTGGTATAACATTGCCATCAGGATCATAAAATATAGTGTCTAGAGGAAGAGGGTTAACAATCCAATTAAATATTTCTTGAGAACTCTCAACAGGATTACCATCATCTGTTACAGTAACTGTCACGGTATAAGAGCCGTCTGCCCCATCAGAGATTATTCCGTAAATTAAACCAGTCGCTGAATCAATATTCAACCCAGCAGGGAGTCCTGTTGCAGAATAAGTTAGAATATCAGGCCCGTAGGATCTCTTCGGGTCTAAATCATTGTTTATGTCTGTAGCCACCACTTGTAAGCTCTGTCTTGATCTAATGTAACCATCAATTGAAATAACATCAGTTACTTCATTGGTTTGATCATCAATTGTCTCTATAACTGGAGGGAAATTAACCGTAACAACCCAAAAAAAGAAATCTTCATCAACTCCAAGAGGGTTGTCTGCGTCATCTACTACAGTTACAGTTACGTCGTAAGGGCTTAAAAGCTCTGCCCCAGCACTGATTGTGCCAGAGATTAAACCAGTCACTGGATCAATACTTAAACCAGCAGGTAGTCCTTCTGCAGAATAAGTTAATACACCCGCTTCTGGGTCTGTGGCAGCCACCTGTAATGAAACAGCAGCAAGTTCAATGTTTTCTTGATCACCTATGGGAGTTAAATTTGGAGGTATGTTAACTGGTAATCCATTTATTACTGGAGCTGGGTAATTTTCCCACTCTACAATTTCTGCAGTGAGGCTATAACCACCCCTGTTAAGAAGCCAAGGGTTAAACTCATACCCAACTACAGCTGGACTGCTTGCTTTAATTATCGTAACTTTTTCTGGATTCGTCGTCGGCGTCTCGCCAACAGCCAATGTTTCGCCATCATTAACGCGGTAAGCGGAACCTTCGTAAAAGAAAGCGTCGCCACCTTGATAAGCAGACGCTGGATCATAAGGTATCCCGCTTACGTCAATGATCGTAACTTTTTCTGGATTCGTCGTCGGCGTCTCGCCAACAGCCAATGTTTCGCCATCATTAACGCGGTAAGAGAATTCTTCATAAACGAAAGCATCGCCACCTTGATAAGCAGACGCTGGATCATAAGGTATCTTAGGGGTCTTGACAAGTATGAACTCAAGTGATGTCATACCTGCTAATTGAGCACTTCGGATAATATTCCCTTCATTCTCCCACGCTGCAACTTCGCAATCAATAAATAAATACTTAACATTAGAGCAATTCTGAAAAGCGTAAGAGTTAATCTCTGTAACGCCATTTCCAATTACTATATAATCATCAAGACTAGCACAATCTTTGAATGCATTATAGCCGATCCTTGTGACGCTATTTGGAATATTTACGAAACCAGTAATTGTAGATTCCCCGAAGGCGGCATTACCTATATTCTCAACTCGTCGCCCAATAGTCACTGAACCAGTTAAGCCAGAGCAACGATAAAAAGCAGAATCCCCTATGCTAGTGACAAGTTTACCTATAACTATGTCACCATCAAAACCAGTGCTATCTCTATAAGCACTATCCCCCAGACTCGTAACGGTATTTGGTATAATTATATCTCCAGTGAAGGCATCGCACTGACCAAAAGCACCATTCCCAATAGTTTCAACACTATCTGGAATTACTAAATTACCAACAAAAGCACAATAATAAAAAGCATAACTCCCAATCGTCTTAACGCTATTTCCAATAGTTAACGTGCCTCCATCCCAAGCTACAGTTTCTGGATCGCCAAAGCCAAAGCCAGCACTAAAAGCAGAATCCCCAATAGTCGTGACACTGTCTGGAATAACTAGATTTCCAGAGTAAGGGGTGTAAGCAAAAGCAGAACTCCCAATTTCTTCAACACCATTTTCAATGGTTAATATGCCATCAAAACCGCAATAACCAAAAGCTCGTTTACCAATAATTTTACATTCAGCTGGAATCGTTAAAGAACCAACTAATTCGTCATTACCACTAAAAGCATATCTGCCAACACTTGAAGCTGATCTGCCTACCCATAAACCCGTGAACCCTTCTCCCTTTCCATTTCCAAAGTTCCAAAATTCTGGTATAGGTCCAGATAATATAGCCCCAAAAGAACCGTCAGGTGCAAAAAGATAAGTGTTATTCTCGTTGAATGGATTTGGCAATGGCTCTGGATAAAGCTCCCATGTCAGCACAGTTGTGTCTAATGGTATATCTACAATGCCTTTCCATTCATCATCAAAACCAGCCGCTACTGGGTCAGGTTCGTTAACGTATATAGCTATCAGACCCTCATCCCTGCCACCGAAGACTGAAAATCCTGAAAAACTAGAAGATGGACAACCAATAAAAATGTTACTAACGTGGGAATCGTTGCCCACGAGGTACTCACTAGCTTGGCCGCAACCATCAAAAGCATAATTATCAATAACCTCAACATTATCTCCAATCAATATATAATCACTAATACTATAAACTCTGGAAAAAGCTCTAAGCCCAATACTCGTAACACTATTTGGAATCACTAGCGGTCCAGTTAAAATCCTCATATCATAAAAAGCATAACTTCCAATACTTTCAACACTATCTGGGATTGTTAATGAACCAGTGAAGCCACCAGATCTATTAAAAGCATAATCCCCAATAGTCCGAACACTACTTCCAATAGTAAGGGGACCATTAATACTGTAGAAATTATTCCTATTAAAACCCGCTGGAGGATTTTCCAGTTGCTCTTCAGTTCGTTCATCGCTACCTTTAAGAACGGAGCAATTACTAAAAGCATACTGCCCAATACTCGTAACACTATTTGGAATGACTAACCCATTAGTTATGCCAGAGCAACCTTCAAAAGCAAAATTATCAATAACCTCAACATTATTCCCAATAGTTATTGAAGTTAACTCAGAGCAAAGATTAAAAGTATACTTCTGAATAGTATTAACATTATTCCCAATGACTAAGTCGCCAGCAAAACCATGACATTCTTTGAAAGCATACTGCCCAATACTTGTGACTCCATTTCCAATAATTATTGATCCGTTAATTGGATTAAAAAACTCAAAACCAAAATCTTGAAATCCGCATCTTAAAAAAGCATAATCCCCAATTGTTGTAACACTGTCTGGGATTATTATATCACCCTTAATTCTTGTAAGGCTGCCGCTAAAAGCCCCGTCGTCGATAATTTCAACACCATTTTCAATAGTTAATACGCCATCGAATCTGCAACCTTGCAAAGCAAAATTGCCAACTCTTTTAGTAGAGTAGCGAATTCTTAAATCGCCCTTTAAATTATCATTGCCCGTAAAAGCTTTGTTACCAATACTTGTGCAAGTTACACCAAACTTTATAGCTACAGGATCCTTCCTTTTTTTGTTTTCGTTAAAAGAGTCTGGTATGGGGCCTGTCCAATCTTCTATTATTACAGGTGGGTTTTCTGGGTTCGCCGCCTCTCCATAAAGTACAGTTGCAGATGGCCCTAGTTCATTCGTAATTGGATATGGATACCAGTCCCAATTAAGAACTTCAACTGCTGAACCACCAACGTTTTTGTTTGTTCCAATAGTATATCCACTAGAAATTACGTCTTTAATATAAACCTTCGTTAAGTTTTGACAATTCAAAAAGGCAGCGCCATTAACTTCAGAAAAATTAGAAGCTAAAAAAGCAGTTTCTAAAGAACTGTTTGAAAAAAATGATTTAAAGCCGATAGTTGCAAGAGTGTTTGTTGAGCACAATGTGGTTATTGGCACGTAAGAAAAAGAATAAGACCCAATAGAGGTAACGTTAATGTTAAGTAATTCAATGTTTAATCCAGTACAATTATAAAAAGCGCGATCCCCTATGTTCGTTAATACATTATTGTATTGACGAGCGCCATTTACAGTCACATTGTTTTTAATAATCAATTCTCCGTTTAATCCACTACAATTATTAAAGGCATCATTTCCAATACTTGTGCAAGCAGTTGAAATAATTAAATCACCAGTTAAGCTAGAGTTGTTATTAAAAGCGTAATCGCCAATTGAAGTAGCCGATGAACCAAGATCCAACCCAACAGCAACGCCAAAAGCAGTCTCGTTATCGTTCCAGTTATTTGGTATAGGGCCAAATAACTCTGCTAGAACAGAACCACCAACGCCATAAAGAGTAGAGTCGACAGGGCCATTATCATTAGGCACTGGATATGGATACCAGTCCCAGTTAACTATTGTTGCTTCATCTTCCAAATCTTGAGCATCTCTCCAAGATTGATCATAATTAGTTCCATCATTGAATAATTGTGGAGCAACATGAACAACCATCGAGGGATTACCTAATCTAAACGCACGGGCTCCTGTCCAATTGGCGGATGGAGTATCAACATAAAGCTCAGTGATTGGAACATTATAACCAAAAGCATAACTTCCAATACTTGTGACACTGCTGCCAATTACTACTGGAGCTTCTAATGATAAGCAACGATAAAAAGCCCTACTCCCAATAGTTCTGATGTTATTAGTGGTCCCGTGCCCTATAATTAAAGGGCCATTTAAAAGAGGAGCTGCAAAGAAAGCTCTTTCACCAATATTTTTACAGGAGGAGCCAAACTCAACTCTCTCAGCAATACTGGCACCGTTTAGACCGTTACTATAATAATTATCTGGAATATCTCCAGTATATATACTTTCTAGTATAACATTACCATCAGAATCAAATAAGGTAGTGTCAGTTAGAGGGACTGCTCCAATTGGAAGAAATTCATATGGATTTACAATCATTGTTTAATAAATATTATTTAATCCCAAGATATAAGCAAGTCTGTATGTAAACCAACCGCTCCGCCAGACGCAGTAAAAGATTCTACTTCAAATGAAAATCTATCTCCAGCAGAAAAACTAGTTGGGTTGCTAAAAAGTACATGTTGAGTCCCAGAAAGTGTACTGTCTAAATCGGAATCTATTATGCCTAAAGTGCCAACAATACTACTCCCATTTTTTTTAACGTTGATTGTTAATGAGCCTCCTTGTGTTGCTGTAGAGCACCCGCTGTGTACCCCATATACTTTCCCAGCAGCTGGAGCCACCCACGCCGACTTTTCTCCAGTTCCACCAAAATCATCTTCTTCGTTCCCCATTTTGTTAACATACCAAAATTTAATAATATTATCAATCCACTGAAAATTGTAATTTATTTCGTCTATTTTGGCTAAGAATTGTCCAGTTGTTCCTCCAGCAGGTAATCCCTGACCTATCGGGCCAACCAAACTGGTAGGACTACCCCAAAAAATACCGATTTTAGGACCATAAATTTCAGAAGTATTAGTATCAAGGAAAAAGTCTCCTTCATTACCTTCGAATTCTGTCGGAGGGAATTCGTTACTAATAATGGTATTACCATTTAAGCCAGCTATTCCCTCTGGTCCATCAGCGCCAATCAAAGACGTAGGGCTACCCCAACCTGCTCCTGTCTTTGGTCCGTAAAGGTCGTAGCTCAATGTATCTAAATAAAAATCTCCATCAACACCATCGTTAGGTAATGGAGGAAACTCATTATTAATAATAATACTACCAGTTGCTCCTGTATCTCCCTTTTCGCCTTGAATGCCTTGTGTTCCTTGCGGCCCGACGTTACCAGTTTCTCCTGTATCTCCCTTTTCACCTTGGATACCTTGTATACCTTGAATGCCTTGTGGTCCTTGAATTTGCCCAACGTTACTCCAACCACCTGCGCCATCACTAACCCAACCATCACCTGTATCAACAGTAACCCAAAGGTCTCCCTGTATAGCTCCAACTGGTAAACTTATAAAATCAGCGACAGAGCCTTTTAATGATACAGAAGAACCATCTTCACCATTTTCACCAGCTGGACCTGTAGGGCCCGCAGCTCCGTCAGCACCATCCGCTCCAACTAAAGAAGCTAACCAATCAGCTTCGCTGCCGAGGAATCCCTCGTTAACTGCAACTTGATAAGCGGAATCGCCATCTAAGCCGACAGGACCTGCACCGCTTTCAAGAGACACTAATCGACTTTCTGCATCAGTAGCATTATTATTAATAATATTGCGGACTTGTTGGTGAGTTCCTGGGGTTGCGTTAAATTGTTGTTGAGCCATAGCGTTTTTATGTTGTAATATTGCTTAATTCACCAAAGAAGCAGTTAAATATATCAAATGTTATCAAAGCTTGTTTTTGAGACGTTATTTGTTTTTGTTTACACAAATTCTATGGTTGTGGCCAATCACATTCATCCAACCATATATCAATATTACCCCATTCATTTTCTAGGTCGCATTCTGGAGTAATTTTTAATACTCTCAACCCTGTGTTGTTTAATGGAAATTGGTAAGAAAAACTCATTGTAGCATTGCCATCTATGTCAAGACCTTCAGATACAGAGGTTAAGCTACAATCTTTTATACTATATTGAAGAGAATAGTTCTTTGCTGATCTTTTTAAATCAAAAATTAAACTACCTTTTTCTAAAACCAAAGAAGAAATATCCACATCTTTCATTTTTGTTTTTACAGCCTCGAAAGATATCTCTCCATTTATAGGTAAAGAAGGATATCTCATCCTTGGTACCATTTCTCCAGCCCTGTTTACAGGCTCCCTATTTAAGGAAACACTTATAGAAGCAGACTGTATACAAAAACTACATATACCACCGCCACAACCCTCAACACCGTCTTCAAAACCTGCTGATTTAGAAACGGTTATTTCTTGTGGTCTAAAAAGATTTACGTTTTGGTGTTGGGTTTGATCTAATTGGGTAAGAAATACTTGATCATCATAAGCTATTCCATCAGCTTCATAAGAGGCTGTGCCTCTTGGTGTTTCCCCAACAGATATATCTAAAGAACAAGACTGCAAATAAACCCCCGTAGCTATAAATTCATGAGTAGTATCTACTATTTTAATCTCTTGTTTATCTATGTTTAATAAACCTGCATCAGTGTCGAAAGGGTCGAATCCATAATCAACTACCAAATAATCCAAATTTATACTTACTGTTTGATTTGAAGTAAGTATTTTGTCTTTATTATGTGTAGACCCCAAGGAATTTAAGTCTTGGTATTCTCTGTTTATTTCTACATTTTTTGTCTGTAAACCAGTAATGATAACGTCGTCAATAAAGACTTGAGTATCACTGGAATGGACTCTTGTTGCTGAAGGCATAATAATTATTATTACACCCAATCAATATAAAAGCCATTCTTTATGAGTTAGTGGCTATATAGATGTTTAAAGAAGATCCATCGGACTATGAAACGCTTGGTAAGTTAGAAACCAGTGATCACAGCCTTTAATTACATCTGAAAGACTAACAACTGTCATTAAGTCTTTTCTATCTTTACGTGTGTAGCCTTTATACATCGCTGCACCTATAGAATTTACCTTATCTTTGAGATCGCAAACATCACAAGCTAATTTATATAAATCTGCATTATTGACACATATAAAAAACAAACCAAAATCAAAAGCCACCCATTCTGGGTAGCCTGAAGTATTACACCATCCAGATTTTCCCTGTACGTTTTTTAACTCAATCAAAATATTCCCTTCGTTGTGAGATTTTTTGAGCCCTTTTACATCAAAAGATTTTCCATTAACAATAAAGTCTGTATGCTTGTGCATGTCGTCTTTTGCGGGGGTCTTCTTTATGTCTAGTTTTTTAGACTTGCAAGAATCATAAAATCTTCTTTCACCATCAGAGCCTGTGGTAGAAGAATGTGCGATGTGTTTGGCTCCAGAGAGTCCCTTTGCTTTGTTTGAAATATATGACATTATGTGTTTTTGCCGTAATTCGTCTTGGTATAGTTTATTTTAATTTCTTTAAAACCATCCGAAAAGAAATCTACTACTTCAGCTTTAACCCCGTTTCTTTCGCAATTTATTTCTCTTACGTCTATAGCGAGCTTTCCTATTTCAGAGTAGTCTGTGTCTTCAGGGGCTGTTTCTCTAGAATTTATCTCTCTAGAAGCTTTTGTTTCCTTGTCCCAAAGGCGACCATTAATTTCATAAAGCTTATCAACAAAGACTTCCGTTTCGCTTGGGGAGTGCTTGTCTATTTCTCTTTTATAAGAATTTAATTCTTCCGAAACATCCTCTGAGGTTCTCTCTGATTTTAATTTGGTGATAGTGTATCTATCTATAATTTCTGATAATGGCATTTTCATAATTTTACTACTTTTGGGCTAATTTCTTGCAACTCTACGCAAATTCGGTAGATTTCATCTCCAGACATCTTTGAAGCCTTTTCCTTTAGCTGAGAAACCTGAGTACTAAAATTTACATAAGGATCGTCCTGATGTATCATTTCTTTATTTTGAGAATCGTAAATAAAAGGATCGTAAGTAGCATACCTCTCGCAATCTATTTGAATCTCTATTGGGCAATAACAAGAATTACCAATAACGTATTCAAAGATATCATCTGTATCTACTTCTATGTTTAGAATGTCAAAGGACTCCATATAAAATATATTATAGCTCAGAACATTAATAAGGTCAACAAAATAATCACACGGATTATTTTTATTTTTGACATCATCCTCCTCCAGATTTTATGTCAAGAGTTACGGTGAACATTTCATACCAACTTCTAATTGCAATGTTGAGGTTATGATGTTGATATTCGTGAACCTTACCATTCTTATCTGTGTATGAAATACGCCAAACCTGTTGTCCAGATTCATCTATAATCTTATTAGAAGAAGGTTTTATTCTCTCGCTCATTTTCAATGTTTTTACACGTAAAAAAGAATTTAAGTTTAATTTATATAGATACAAAAAAAAGATTTCTTGGGGGGCTGTCCCCCAAGAAACCTTGTGTTGTTTTATTTAGTTTCAATTTTCGGAGCCGAAAAGTTCTGAATTTGCAGTAAGAAGCTCTTCATCACTCATTGATGCCACTCTTTCGTCAACCTCTTTAGCTAACATGTTGTTGGTGATTTGGACAACCTCTGAAAAAGAAATGCTAGAAGCAAGCTTTTGATAGAAGGCTTGTTTAAATTTTAACATGTCTTCTCCAGATAAGACTGGCTCAGTTGACTCTTTATCGGTTGTTTCTTCGCTCATTATGTTGTAGGTGCTCGCTCCTCGCTTTCATAGACTCTCAAATCTGGCTGATTAGAGTCTGGTTCTTTATTCTTGTTGGGGAAACATACAACCTTTACGGTTTTGTCCCCAATTTTAACAGACCCTGAATAAAAGGACTGGTTTCTTCCATCAACCCGCCAAAGAGCTCCTAACTCTCTTTTGGACCAATCTGTTTTGTTTTCTTCTTGTTTTGTATTTTCAGACATAATTTTGTATTTTATATTTTGATTTTTCTTCCTTGGTTAGACTCACAAATTTTTTCTTAAGTCTTCGATAAATTTTACGAGACATTGGATCCAATGTTTTAGATGTAGACCCGAGTTCCTCTCGAAGAATTTTTCTTAGGTATTTAGCTCTTCTTCCACTCATTATATTAGCTGATTTTTACAGCTTCAATACTAGTTTTTGCTAGCTTAACTCGTTCTCCAAGATTACGATCATAAACCGTAATGTAATTATCTGTCTCATTCACCAACTGAGCGTTATGTACCGAGCCTTGCTTTGTATAAAGGCCAAAAAAACGACCTTTTGAATTGCGAATAGCTGTTACAGCCGAACGTTGCTTTTTAGTTACTTGTTTCATCATGTATAAGATAATACCCAATATTTGTGTTATTGTCAAGGTATTTTCCCGATTTTTTTCAGGTTTATTTTCTTCTCCCCCTTTATGAGCTTACCTTGAACATATTTATTTATTTTAAAATCAAAAGACTTGGAAAGATCTTGTATTTCGTGTTTCTTGGAAGAGTTTTCTTTAACAAATGACTTTAGGAAATTAAAGTCAAAGCTCAACTCCACGTTCTTTATGTTAAGGCTTTTCTTTATTTTTGTTAACTTATGCCACAAAACCCTTCGCAAGGCCCTTTCGTCAAGCCTATGCAAGAATAAATTAGAGTTAAACGACGAACAAATTTCAATAGGTATAACCGATTCAGATTCTTCTTTGTTTAAATTAAAACCAAGCTTGTTGTTGGAGGTTTTTTTGCTTGTAAGGAAAAATTTGCAATTAGAGAAATCGGCGCAGTCTCCGTTAGGCAATTCAAGTTTTCCTTCTTTAAATATTTCTGAAAAAAGATTTATAACAGATGGGTGTACGCTATCAAAGTCGTCTATTAATATTATGCTGTTAGGATATATAAGTATTTTTTCGCACAGAGAAGAGCCGCTAGAAACTCCAGAGACAACTTTTTGAGATGCGTAAGCATCGGAAAAATGTATTCCGCTATAACTAAGTGTATTGGCACCAGATCTTTCAAAGTTTTCTCTCAATATAGACATAAGATAGGTTTTTCCTGTCTTGTCGTCCCCGTTAATACAAAACACGCTTGGTGAAGAAACTTTTGCATTAAGATTGTAATTAGAAATAATTATAGACTCTTTTAAATCATTTATTATTTTATTATGACCAGCAAACTTTTTAACTATATCTGAAAAAACCTCATTTAAAAATACATTATCTGAAAGGGGGCTAGCCTTTCTTGAGAAAAAAGATTCAAGGTGATCCACTTTTACCTCCGCCCTTTTTGACTCCTTTCTTTTAGACCAGTCGGATATTTTCTTTTCGAACTCTGACAATAAAACATCATGATTTTTTTGTTCTTTTGCCAGCTTGATTATTTCAAGTTGCATTTTTTTCATTTCTGGATTTAGTTCGAAATGGCTCACTTTAGCTTGCGCCCCACAATGATCAACAACATCAACAGCTTTATCTGGGTAATGTTTGTTTGGACTGAACCTCTCGCAATAATCAATCACACTATCAATAAACTCTTTAGAGTAGGTAACATGGTGAAACTCTTCGTAATAAGAGGTTATCGTAGGTAATATTTTACGCATTTGAAATTTAGAAGGTTCCCTGACTGTGACCCTCTCAAACCTCCTATCCAGAGCGCTGTCCTTTTTAATTGTAGCGTTGTATTCGTTAATAGTAGTCGCTCCTATGCAGCTGATGGTTCCGCGAGCTAGTTCTGGCTTTAGAATGTTTGAAGCCTCTAGAGACTCCTTGGAGCCTCCTGAGCCACCTGCCCCGACAAGAGTATGGACTTCGTCGATAAAAAGAATAACATTATCATATTTTTTAGCCTCATCAACAAACTCTTCTAGTCTTTGTTCAAATTGACCACGATAAGTTGTTCCTGCAACCATGCTAGATAAGCTAACAGAATATATAACTTTATTAGACAAAAGCTCTGGAGCTTCTCCGTTTACAATTTTATTAACGAGACCTTCTACAAGAGAAGTTTTTCCTGTTCCAGCTGTTCCTACCAATATTACGTTGGGCTTTTTTTTGCGACATAAAACTGTTGAGATCTCAGATATTTTATCGTCAAAATCAACAATCTTATCAAACTTATTGTTTACTGCTTTTATATTTAAGTTCTCAGCAAATTGAGAAAGCACCTCATTTTCTTCAAACATATCAATAATTTCTTTGTCTCTAGATAATGGTGTTTGAGATTCAATAGAACCAATGGACTCAATTAAAGATATATCTACGTCACTCAAGGAAAAGGTTATCTCGCTAACAAGGTTTTGAACAAGGTCCTCGTCAACTAAAATAACATCTCTTACAGCTTTTGGAGCGATGTCAACATCTAGAAAGTTTAAGAATACAATTTCTGGAGGGATATAATCAAAACCAAACATCTCTTGGGCCGATTCCCAGCAATTATTAAAAAAGCCAGATAAAGCCTTGTCATATTTTTTTGAACAGTTCTTGTTCTGCTTTTTTCTTTCTATTACAGAGTCACTAGCTTTATATAAAGCATCCTTTAATTTGTATTTTTCTATTATTTTTGAACAAGACAGGCTAAGATCGTCGAGAAAACAATCAAAAAATATATCAATATCAAGACAGTGTCTGTGCATATTTATGCAAGCAGTTTCTGATTCTTGAATCACAGAACGTATTTGCGGCGTAAAAAGGTTTAAATTCATTTTTTCTTTATGTCTCTTGATTTCATTAATATTTTTGTATCTACCACTTTTATGGTGTCAACAAAACTTGTACCTCCGTCGCTTCTTGTAGCGTTGATAATTATAATGTCCTCTTTTTTAATTTTGTTTTTAGCAAGGAAGTTAGAAAGTTTGTCTTCTCTTTGGTTGTCCATTAATAACAACTTTGTTGAGGCGGTATTATCAGAAACCTCTATCATCATATATTTATTGCCATTGGTAGATATTCTTGTAAAAAAATCTTTGACCTGACATACAGCTTTGAATTTATCAGTTGAGCTTAAAAGTCCAACTTCTTTAAGTGTTTCTAGTCTGCCGTAATCTGCCTCGAAACATTCATTAAGAGAATACGAATAACTATAACCAAGAAGATTGTTTTCATACCACCAGTTTGTAAACTTTTCGTGGCTTTTGTTCTTATTGTAAATCTCTCTATATTTTGAAAAGTTTCTCTTGAATGTTTCAAATCTTTTCTCTGAAATTATAGGTTTATTGTCGTCTCCCAAAACTTTTGAATCAACAACATCTGCTATAGAGTTCAATATATCATAGCCAAACCTTTCTCCTATTTTAATAAAATTTCTTTTTTCTCTGTCTGTTAATAAGTTAAATGCTTGGGCTTCAAGAACTAATCTGCTTCTGTTGTCCGTTTTATCATCCATAGTTCCAGCCTGAATTAAGGCTGCTAGAACAGATATATTAATACCACATTCTTTTGCTGCTCCAAAAACCTGATATTTGTTATCGAACTCAACCCCTCTAAAGTCCACTAGATTCTCAAGCGCCTTAAGAGAAATACCCTTAATACTATTTAAGCCGTATCTGATATTAGCACCTTCAATCTTAAAGTTTATATCTGATTTAAAAAGACTTGGGGGAAGTAGTGATATCCCGAAATCGCAAAGCTCTTCGTTTACATCGTTAACCGTTTTCAAAGGTTCTGGCTCGAACTCAGAAGATTCAAGAACAGATAAAAAGAATTCTTTGGGATATTTGTATTTTAAGTAAACAGTCTTCGCCGCTAGGTTGGCATAAGCAAAACTGTGAGACTTATTAAAAGAGTAATCTGCGGAAGCTTCTAATGCCCCCCAATAAAAATCGCATATTAGTTCGTCTAAATGCTTTTCTAAACCAGCATTATACACCTTCTCTTTCCATTCTGGCATTTCATCGACTTTTTTCTTTCCTACTATTCTTCGTAAGGCTTCAGCCTCGTCCAAAGTAAAGCCAAATACTTTGTTGGCAATCTGCATTAATTGTTCTTGATAAAGAATAACATTATTAGACCAAGACAATATCTCATCTAAATCTTTCTGCAAATTAAGATCTGTTGGCGCATGTTTTTGGTTGATATACTCGTCTAGAAATTGCAAGGCCCCAGGCCTTGCAAGCGCTACAACGTCAGATAACTCATTGATGTTGTTGGGCTTAACTTCTTGGCATACCCTAAAGTTTGTTTCTGCAGAAATTTGAAACAACCCAACTGGATGGTTGAAGTTTTGGAGGGTATCATAAATAAATTTATCTTCTTCATCTACCAGTTCTAATTCTAAACCTATCTTTTGGCATGTTTTATGAGCGATAGTCAATGTTCTTAATCCTAAGATGTCAAACTTAACCATTAAGTCTGCGACATCATTCATATCGTATGCAGTAACTAAATCCCCATCTTTTGTTTTTTGAAGCGGGACCACATCACCAATATCTCTAGAACAAATTGCGATACCAGAAGGATGAACCCCAGCATTTTTTGTTAGGCCCTCTACTTTTAGGGCGTTTTCGAATGTTCTTTTGTGTTTAACAGCCCAGTCTGCAAATTTTTCGCTTTCCTCTTCTGCTTTGTTTAGGGAAAATACTTTCCCGTGAAGCTTTGGTATCATATCACTAACCCTTCCTGCCTCTTCTTCCTTAGCTCCATCAAAATATTTGGTAGCCTCTCTAATGCACAGCTTAGAACTAAATGTATTGAACGTTAATATTTTGGCAGTTTTGCCTTTGTGTACTTCTTCAATATATTTAATTACTTGTTGTCGTTTCTCATAAGAAATATCAGAATCAACATCTGGAAGAAGACTGCCTACCAAAAACTCCTTGCCATTTTTGTCTATAACTTTTTTAGCCCTGCTCTTAGAAACGAATCTTTCGAAAAACAAATCGTGAGGGATTGGGTCTATGTTTGTAACTCCGAGTAGATAAAGCACTAATGAGCCCGCTGCAGAGCCTCTACCAGCACCAGTTGGTATGTTGTTTTCGTGACAATAAT
>Ga0208134_1000771_pt1 | contig 20506 bp, 20 predicted proteins | sample VirMetDEL_Mar_31_FD_184515 | JGI IMG/M metagenome (GOLD analysis project Ga0208134, IMG submission 184515) | Aqueous microbial communities from the Delaware River and Bay under freshwater to marine salinity gradient to study organic matter... | ecosystem: Environmental > Aquatic > Marine >... | reverse complement strand
TCAAACTGCTGACGTTATTGCTGAAGAAGCATACCGTGCTGCTGGCGCTCCTGAGTTCTATGGCATCAATGTTATTGAGCTTAACGAGTTTGGTGATGGTCAGAAGTTCAATGCTATCTACGGCGCAGCCGCTGGTGTTGGTTTCACCGCTGCAACAGATCAAATCGTTGTTGGTATCGACCGTAGCCGTGAGGCTCTTATCCGCCCTGTAGCTGTTGACAGCGAAAACGGTGGAGAGTTCAACCTCATCGCTGACGACCAGTACAGCATCCGCCAAAACAAGATCGGCTACTTTGGTGGTCTTGAAGAAGGTCGTGTTGTTCTTGACAACCGCGCACTCGTTGGTGTGACTGTTTAATTAACATTAAATACTTAAAACTAAGCCGTCCCATTTGGGGCGGCTTTTTTTGTGTAAATAGCTTGTTTCTGATTTAATATATATAATATATGGAAGATTTATCTAAAGATAACAAAGAAGACAAGCAGCAGTTGCCAGATTATATTTCAACTGCAATTATTGAAGATGAGGTGAGCTACCAAGAAGATAGCGAAATCCTAAAACCTGACACAAAAGAAAAAAAGCCAGATCTTTCCGAGTTGGAGTATTCCGATGGAAAAGAAAGGGACGAAGTAGATCTTATAGAAGAGCAAGAAAAACTTTACGGCACTGATACGGTAAGCCCATTTAAAACAGCAGATATTAGAGTCTTTAAAAGACGTATGGAAACAATGTCTAGAGATCAGATGTCTATTATGGCGGAAAGGGTCGCGGCAAGAATTTATTCCTCCGAGGAGGATCAAAAGGCAGAATTACTGAAGGCTTTTTATTCGTGGGTATCAACAAACGGCTCTATTCAAGCCAGTAATTCAAAAAAAGCAGAAAAGGGAGCATTATCTGATGCATTTGAGGAGTCTAAAAGTGTAAACACTTTACAGGATAAATTAAAATCTAAAACTCTATCAGAACTTCAAGAGACTGCGGCTCGCCTCGGTTTCAATCCAAGTTTCGATAGAGAAAGATTAATTCAAGCAATTACGCAAGAATATCAAAGACAATCATGAGCAACATTGGCGATTTAGCAACCTCTATATATATTAACGAATTCGATTCAAGTGGCACAACAGTCGAATCTATTTCTGGTTGGCTAGATAGCAATGTGGGACAACTAAACAACGTTCTTTATACTAGTTTTTCTGGAGTAAGTGGGGATGTGGAGGGGCTTTTATTGGAAGAGCAATCTATATATAAGCAAATGTACTTATACCACCATTATACAAAACAAACAAGAAATACGGTTAGAGGTATAGCTAATGACACAAACGGTAACATTCTAAGCGTCAGAGACGGCGATAACGCTATTACATTTGTAAATAAGAATGAGGTGTCCAAGGTGTACAAAAGCCTCGCTCAGGACGCTTACAGTGAGATGCAGAACTTAGTTAATAATTACAACAACTATCAGTCTAGCCCAAGGCAAGTGGGTGGAATTGAATCTTCTATAGCTGATAGTTAACTTATCCTCAGAGTTTATCTCTGATAGTGCAATCTCGAAAGGGGTTGCGCTTTTTTGTGTGGGCATAAAAAAACCCCCCTCAAATAGAGGGAGGTTTGTTTTAAATACGAGGGGCTTCTTAGCGTCAGCTCCACCCCAAAATTATATTATTAAGTAGTGCTACGGGCGTTGCCGAGAACAGCAGCCGAATTGGAGCCAGAGAAGAATACGTTGTTGACGTTATCATTTGGTCCACCAATTGATAGTGAGAAGTTCAAGTCTACGGATTTATTTGGGCCAATGCTTGAGCTGTACGACTCACTTTCGAGCTTGAGTTTTGTCATTCTGTAAACGGCTTTAGGGGTAACTCCATCTTTAAATGAGATTTGCACTGCATCAATAGCGGTGTCATTAGTAACCAAGCTTGATAAAGCTTTAGTTTGCGTCTCTGAGACGATAGCTGAAATATTCAAGGTTGGAGTAATTGGGAAATCAACAGTACGAGCGAAAGCAAATTTACTTCCCAATTTATCAATCGGGGTTCTACTCATTGGGATAGATAGAGAAACACTTTGAACGTGAGCAGCGCCATCGCCAGAAATATCGATAATAGTTTTGCTATTAGCGCCTGATATTGAAAGCTCTATATCGCCAGGGCGAAGAGCGGTAGGAATAGCTGTGCCAGTTCCTTGTGTCGCAGCTGGAAGTTTAATCCCCCCATCTTGCTCAGTGAGCGGGGTTCCATCTGCTGGGTTAACACCCACTCCAGAAATACCACTGAAACCAGCACTACCACTGCCAGAAACTCCAGCCGTACCGTTCATGTTGGAACCCTCAAAAGAAACACTTACTGTTGGGATATCACCGACAGAAGCGTCGAGACTGTAGTCAGTCAAGAAAGCATTTCCAACTCCGATGGTACTATAACCAGTATTAACGGTAGCGCCTGGTACGTCGAAATTAGCATCTATACCTTCGGGAGAGGTCAAAATATATAAATTATTCCCGCTCGTTGATGTAATTTGTCCAGAAATAAATCCAACACCAGTAAGGGTGGTTCCATTTTTGAACCCCAAAGCCATTTCGTTATATCCATCCCCTAGATAGTAAGAGGTGTCAAAAGAAACAGTGGGTGCTTCAAGGATAAGAGAATCGATTCTCGCTAGCTGGCCGTACTGATTGACGTCTTGGCGAGAAACATTCAACGAATAATTCGCCGATTGTACTCTGCGCAGTTGGACGTGTTGTGTTGCGCCTGTGCTGTTTGCGCCGCTGCTAATGAACAGCGCGTCTGATTGATAAATAACTCTGTTTGCCATAATATTTTAGTATTGTTTACAGTTAATGTGGTTGAATGTGAAATGTGAAGTTAGGTTCTTGGATGTCTGACTGTAGAAATATCAAAGTCTATAAATCCAACTTTGATATCTCCAGGGACTGACATTTGCGCTCTTTGTGAAAATTTAGAAACAGTGACGCTTTCAATAAAGTATGGATTGCTCTGAAAATACGTTTCGTGTAAGTTTTTATAGTTATATATTCCGTTTTTAACATCTCCGTATTCGGTAGACGGGTGTTCAGAAAATGGTATTTTTGCGAAGGATTTTCTGGCGGAATCGGCGAATATAGATAATGCCCCGTCTAATTGATATTCGTTTTCGGCCAATACAACAGCTTTTACTGTGCTTTTTGTTAAATCTTCTCCGCCGAAAGCAAAACCATTGTTCACCATGAATTCGCAATTTAAAAATATTGCAGGAACCATTTGGTCGTAGGGGTTTACGCCACTTATTGTTGAAATCCCATATCTACTATTTAGTGTGAATTTATTTTCTATAATTAAATCTTCTTCAGACTCGTTGCTCAGATAGGTATTAAAATCTTTTACAGCAAAAGATCCCGTTACTGTTTCAGAAGTATTAAATGACTCTCCAGTTTCAACTATACCCCCATTTTCAAAATCAATGATTATGTTCTCAGCTCTTCCGCTGCCCATAAATCCAGTGGGTATAATTGGATTAGTTTCTCCCGTTACAGAAGAATCATTAACCCATTGTTTATAGTTGCTTTGATATCTTTTATACTCAGAGGGCAATCTGCTGTCTTCGGAATAATATAAGCTGCCAGTTTGGTTGGAATAAGCTTCTCCTTTTTGTAATAGTTCGTGATCGAACCACAAAAAAAAGCTAGTCATCAACTCATGCTGGTATTGGGGTTTCATAAGTATTGTTTACACTATTATATCTGCAAATTCTCGAATTCTTTTTTATACTTTTTTAAAATAGCGGATATGTATTGTGTGTTTTGAAATTTTGCTCCTTTTTTTCTCACTTTTTTTGTTGATTGTACTCCTAAACCAGATCTACTGTTATCTCTTTTTACTTTTAAATAATACCCCAAACCAGAGATACCTGTTTCTATCCCTTTTGCCCAACTTCTGCCTGATGCCCAAGGCATTGGAGTTACCGCAAAAACATCTTGGGGTTCTGGAATATAAATAGAAAATTCTATTCTATTGTTGCCAGCCCTAGCAAATTCAAAGGCTGTTTGTTGTAAAATATCCTCTATCGCTTTTGTTGGGTCCTCTGACCCAGAATCAAACCCTATAAAAGAATATAAATTTGTTGCGCCCCCTAATGTGCCACTTATGTTTTCAGATGAAACGCCGTTTTTTATTTCAATGGTTATGGGGTGATTCAAAAATTCAGAAATCATTCTGTTTTTTATTTTCTGAAATACAGCTTTAGCTTGTTTTTGAACTTGGACTCTGGCGATTTTTGGGGCTTGTTTTTTTAAACTAGCTATTATTTGTGGGCTTAATGCCATTATTAGACGGAGGCGTCCTCAAGCCCTTTGAGCGGTTTTAGATAAAAATGATAATATTGTGGGCCAAATATACCAGTTGGATTTCCTTTTGTCGCTAGTTCGTACTTACCACCCTCAAATTCGCATCTTTTTGCTTCTTTTAAAATATTAAAACCAGCAGCATCAACCGTTATTCTAACAGAGCCGTCTGGGAGCGCTACTTCAATTTGGCTTTTGATTGATCCGTCTGATAAATTTTTCTCATTAGCGTCTATATATTTTATTCTAGCTTTTATTGTGTGACTTACTGCGCTTGTGGATGTGCTAGAACTGCCTGATGAAGTTTTCCCATAAATACCATTATATTGAGAACTCATGGCTATCAATATTTTTCTCCCTTCTTCATAGACAGTAATGTTTCTAGCGAAGGTCTCGTGGATATCATCTATTATGGCTTTGATTGCGTTTTTTTGTGGATCTGATATTAAAGAGGTGGCCATATCTACTATTACACATATTTAGTGTAATATGAATTGGGGATAAGGATAATTATGATTGCAAAAGAATTTTTAAATGATCGGTCAGATCATCATATTAGGTTTCTGTTTAAATATTTTTTACAGACCTTAGAGGAAATGCAGTCAATCCACGAAATTAATTTCGCCAAACTTTATGATAATCTACCCATAGAAAATCACCCAATAATTGAAATGGCAGATTATTTCGACGAAGATCATTATGAGTTGTATAGAAAAAAAATTCTTGACATTGGAAATTCTGTTTTGCGGGATTATAATAGTGAGTTAGATAATCTAACGGTAGAATTCAGGTTTAAACAATAATTATGACAAAAGGAAATATTTACAAATTTACTATAAATAAGGAAGAAAAAAAGCGGGTAGAGGTAGAGCGCAAAAACAAGAAAACTGGAGAAGTCGAAACTGTCCTTCAAGATAAGAAGGTAAAAACTCCATTTGAATTTACTATTAAACAACCCACTAGGCGTATTATCAACGAAGCTGAGGCTCAGTATGCTATTGAAATGAGTAAAAATATCAAAATGGGTATTGTTACAAAAGCTATGTTGGTAAAAAAGTATGCCGATACTGGTGGCGCTCTAACCGAAGAAGAAGTTAAGGATATGGTTAAAAAGATCCAAAAAAGTAATGAGATCGCCAACAAAATCCAATTGCTTTCAAGCACCAACAAAAAGGACAATGAAGAAGAAATTGAATCTTTGAGTGGTGAGCTTTTGGTTTTAAGAAAAGATTTAACAGACATTGAAATGTCTATGCAGGGTGTTTATGACCATACCGCAGATGCAAGATCCGAAAGAGCTATGTTGCTTTGGTACACAATTCAATTAGCTAAAAAAATAGAAGATGGTGAAGAAAAGTATTTCTTTGATGGCTTGATGTATGAGGATCAGTTGAACGATCTTTACGAAAAAGACGAAAACGGATCTGATATTGAAAAAGAAGCTTTGACTAACTTTTTGTCTGTGGTTTCGTATTGGTTTTACAATAACGAAATAACAGAAGAGGAGATTAAAAATTTCCTAGAGGAAAGAAATGGATAATGAATCCCTAGCGGATGTTATAGCAGAGATATTTGATGGGGTCACTGTCTTGAGTTCAAGCTTTGGCCCCATTTATGTTAGGCATTTTGGACAAATAGAGCTGAGGAGAACATTCTCCAAAAAAACAGAATATTTGGAGGATGCAAAAAACCGTGGACTAATGACGGAAAAAGAGTGTTTGGCTCTTTTGTATAAGGATGAGATGTGGAGCGAGGAGAATGAGAAAAGACACCAATCTCAAAAGGATCTTGTATCGAATCTCAACAAAAGCTTGAATAAAATAAAAATACCGTCAAAAAGAGAATTGCACAAAAAAATGATTTACGCAGAAAGTGCTAAAATAAGTGAATTTGAAAAAGAAAAAGAAGCACTGTTGGGTTTAACTGCTGAAAAATATGCCCAAACAAAAGTGAACCAAGATTTTTTTGAAAACTTATTATTTTCAGATAAAAACTTTGAGTATTCGGTTTTTGAAAACCTGGAATATAGCAACTTAAATAAGGAAAAAGAAATAAATAAACTTCAGGAAGATTTCTTTCAAAGAATGTCTGATGAAAATATTTCCAAGGCCGCGCTTTCTCCTTTTTATTCACCCTATCTTTCTTATTCTGAAGATGTTTATGGTATGTTCGGTAACCCAATAAAAGAATTAACTGCTTTTGAATTAAAGCTTATAACTTACGCTAGAACTTTTTTGAATATTTTCAAAAATAGCCAAAAAGAAATTCCAAGCCATATAGCTAGAGATCCAGAATTATTAATGGATTTTTATGATGCCCAAAAAGAACAAGCCAATAACAAAAAAGATGGGGGTTCAAGCGGTGATGGTGGGACAACTTATTTCGGGGCGAACAAAGAAGATATTGATGCTATGAAGAGTGAAGACCAAGATGCTGTAGATTTACAACAAGAAATGAAGAAGCGAGGAGGTAGCCTTAACATGAAAGAATTCATGGAACTGCATGGTGTTTAAGTGTAATACCATTATATGGCAAAGGCAAATATACCAGTAGAGTTTAATCCTATAGATGTTAGAAAAGTAGAGGCGGCGCTGGCGAGAATTAAATCTCAGGCACAAGGTGTCAACTTTGGCAAGGGAGCAGAATCTATAGGAAAACTCTCTAAGCCACTTGGGAGAATTAACGGTCAAGTTAGTGAATTTCAAAAATCATTAGAAGCTTCTAACGCTCGTGTTTTAGCTTTTGGAGCCTCAGTTCTTGTCATAAATAAACTTTCAGAGGCATTCGCCTCCCTTATCACAAATACTGTAAAGGTAGAGGCAACATTTGCTAAAATTAATATAATTTTAGGCGGTACAACAAAAGAATTAGAAAAATTTGGAAATGGTATTTTTAGAGTTGCCCAGCAAACCGCAACATCTTTTGATCAAGTTGCCGAGGGCGCTTTAGAATTAGCTCGTCAAGGTTTAGGTGTTGAAGAATCTCTATCTAGGGTAGAGACAGCACTGAAACTAGTCCGTGTTGCTGGAATTGATTCTCAAAAAGCTGTTTCTGGTTTGACTGCCGCTATTAAAGGTTTTGAGAGCCAAGGTTTAACGGTTGCAAAAATTGCCGACAAACTAGCAGAGGTTGATACTAAATTTGCTGTTTCTACTGAAGATTTAATTAATGGTCTTGAAAGAGCTTCTGCTTCGGCGCGAGTCGCTGGGGTTTCACTTGATGAGCTTTTAGCTGTAGTAACCACCGTTCAGGAAAGAACACAACGTGGTGGAGCGGTTATTGGTAATGCTTTTAAAACTATTTTTGCTAGATTAGGTAAAACTGATACACTAAAAACCCTCCAAGATCTGGGAATTAATGTTTTAGACACTTCTGGAAATGTCAGGAATGCTATCCCACTATTCCAGGAATTAGCTACCGAATTAGACAAGATCGGGTTGAGTAGTGTCCAAGCTGGGGATATAATTCAAAAAGTTGCAGGTGTGCGACAAAGAGATATTTTAATTAGTTTGGTTGAAGATTTAAACTCAGGTCAAAGTCAGTTTGCAAAAGCTTTATCAACTTCATCTTCGGCAGTTGGGTCACTAGACACTAAAAACCAAGCCCTCAACGACACTCTAGAAACTTTAATTAACAACCTAACGGTTGGTGGGCAAAAATTAGCTTCAGTTCTTGGTGAAACAGGTTTTTCTGACGGAGCTAAAGATTTATTAAAATTATTTTCAGGTGTAGTCTCTAAGATAACAGATCTACTTCAAGGAGATTCGCTTGGTTCTAAGTTTGCCCAAGGTTTAATCAAAGGTATTGGCGGGGTCTTGGGTCCAGGGGTTGCGATAGTGGGTGCTATATTTATTAAATTATTTGCCAAATTAACCACGTTCGGCGTCGGTGCTTTAAAGCAAATATTAGGAATAAACGCCGCCACTCAAGCCCAAGCGAGTCTGCAAAATTCAGTATTTCAAACACTTTTACAGAACGAGTCTGTTCAAAGAGAAATTTTAGCCCTTGAGGGCAATAAAATAGCTCAAGAGCAATTACTTTTAAAGATTTATAATCAGCAAATAGCCGCTCTTGCTAGAGTTCAAAAGATTTCAGCCGCAGTAGCTCCAGGTTTATATGGGGCTGGATTAAGGGGTGGAGAAAAGGGCGTCACAAGACCGAGCGGTAAGGCTTCTGGTGGGTATATTGCCAGTGAATCTCGCGACGTTTCTCGTGGAGTAGGTGGCGCGCCATCTAGCGCTAAGGTTGTTTCGATTCCCAATTTTGCTTTTGGCGGCGGTAAGCGTGGAACGATGGTCGCTAATACTAGCGAATACGTTGTGCCAAATTACGCTGGCGGTGGAGATGCTATATTTAATCAAGATATGGTTAAGACTATGGGTCTTCCTGCTGGAGCTAAGAAGTTGAATGCCGCTGGTGGGTTTATTCCAAATTTCGCAGATAAAAATATTTATATAAGAAGAGGTACAAAAAGTGAATCGCTTCGAAAAAAGGCTGCGGAGGGCGATAAAGAAGCTGAAGAAGCTTTGGCTATAAGGTCTGGAAGGAAAGGCAATGCATTTAATGCAGAGTCAAAAGGTATTGTTATGCTTGTCCCTCAAACTAGTGTTAGGGGAGCGCCTTTAGATACTATATTTCAAAAACCAAAATTAGGAAAAAAAGGAACTTACAATAGTTTTATCGGTAAGGCTTTTGGTATAGATCCTAACCTAAAAACAGATTCTAAATTTGGAAAACTTGTTGGTATAGATGAAGAGCTTGAATCAGCTATGGCTGGTTCTATAAATCAAATTATTGGAAAAGTTTATCCGTCTATAAAAACAAGTCCAACACCTCCGATAAGTGCAAAGGCGGCAAAACAAAAGTTCTTACAAGAAGGTGGAGCTGGAGCATTTGGTTCATTTAGAGGCGCGATGTTTGAAGCAATTATCGAAATGATTGTTGGGGGGTCTAATAGGGACGGTGCTGGAACTCTTGACGTAGCTTTTAATTCTGGAAATACTGCAGCTTTAAGTGAAATTTTTGGACTTCCTAGAAAGTATAACTTTGGTGATTATAAGAACAGCGTACTTTCTAAGGGTAAATTTATTGATCAAGCTATTTCTAATAGAGGAGCTGGCGGATACATTCCAAATTTTGCTGGCGGAGCTTTAGGTGAAGCAGTCGCAAGAGAGCAAGCTGCTGGTCTTCCAATAAACCAAATAAGAATTAATCAAAGCGGCAAACTACGCAACTCACAAAACCCTCAAGGTCTTGCTGTTACAAATACAAGAGACGAACCAACTGGAGCAATTCCAAATTTTGCGAAAGGCGATCCAGCTGGACTTGGTGGTGGTGGTGGTGGTGCGTTGACTACTATTTTCCTTATACAATCTCTTGGCGCAATGACTTCTAGTTTTACTGAAGCCGACAGCGCTCTGCAAAGGATGATAAATGCTGTAACAACAGGAATCACAGCGATGGCTGGATTATCTTTATTGGGTCCGACGATTCAAAAAGCATCAACTTCTTTATCTTTATTTGCAGCCAACGCCAAAAAACAAGCTGCGCTTGCTTCTTTAAATAAAAGGGGGGGAAAGGGGGTGGCTACGGCTGGCAGATCTTTAGCTGGGAGGGGTGCTGGCGTACTTGCTGGAGCCTTGCGTTTTGCTGGGCCAGCTGCTATGGTAGCGTCAATTGCTGTTCCATTGGTTTTGGAGCTGACAAAAGTTGAATCAGGATTTAAGAAATTAAATGGGGAGTTGGGTAAGGTCGATCTTTCTGGTTTGTCTTTAGGCTCGCCTGAAGCTGTTAGGGCTTTATTTGAAACCATAGATGCTGACATAGCTGCTAAAGAAGCCTCCAAAGAATCCGCAAAAAACTTAAACGCTGCCCCAGGACAAACCGAAGCTCAGAAAGTTGATGAGTTGGTTAAGGGTCTACAAAGACTTCCCAAGAACTTTAAAGGAGAGGGTGGAGAAGATGGTACAACATTTATCAGAGAAGCTATTAGACTTCTTGGACAAAAAGAAGTCCAAAAACTTATAGACAAGTCAAGAACCACTATCGAAGAAAAGACTAATAAAAAGTTTGAGGAGAGAGAGGCATTGACGGGTTTTTCGGGGCGTTATAGAGACGTTGCCGATTTTTTGGGATTTGGTGAGACTAAAGAGTCAATTAAAAGAGATTTAGTCTCACAGTACCAGGGAAGTCAGGGGGCGAATCTTTTTGATCCTAATGAATTTCAAAGACTCTTTTCTGAACTACAAAAGACCGATCCAAAAATTATTGATCTTTTAAAAACAGCTCCAGAAAAACAAGTAGCCGCAGATCCCACAAAAACTATTGCGAGCGCGGATGATCTAAAGCAAATACAAAGAGAGGGTCAAAATAAGAAATTTTCAGGAATAGAACAAAACTTCAGTAAAACAGGACTTAGTGTTGATTTGGGTAGGGTGTCGGGTGCTGGCTTAGACATACTAGCGCAGCAACAGAAGGAGCTGCGATTAGCCTCGGATTTAGGGCGTCTCCAAAGGGAAAGGTTGGAAGCTGATAAAGCTATATTAGATTCCAAAATAAAACAAACAGAGGCATCTAGAAAATTAGGTGAGCAGTTGGGGTCTGAGGTGGCAAAAGCTGTAGACGGTAGTGTCGTTGATAAAGCGTCCTATCAAGCTGTATTAGATTCTATTGCGGCTGGAGAAGATTTTGGGGTTGTGTTGGAAAAAGTAAGTAAACTTAAGGAACAAGGCAATATTAAAGACACAAATGCGGCTGACAAAGCAAATGAAATTGTAAGTTCTTATAAGGCGCAAAATAAAGAATTAGTCATTCAGCAAGCATTGTCTCAGCAAATTTTAGAAAAGCAGTCAGAAGTCGCTAAATTAAGTCCTTTGGAGAGAGCCAACATAGCTAGAGGAAACGAGTTAAAAGAATTAACTGAAGAAGTCCCCGCGAGAATGGCTGATAACTTAGAATCTAGTTTAGCATCTACTTTTGATTCTCTGGCTGACGGGTCTTACGATTCTATCGGAAACGCTTTCTTAAATATAGCTTTGGATTTTGGTCAAGCTTTACAAAAAGAAATGAGTGCTGCCGTAGCAAAGAGTTTAGTAAATTCTTTTACTAGTTCGGGAATTGGGGGCGGAATTTCAAAAGGAATAGGATCAATTTTTTCAAATTTTAATTCTGGGGGGCTGGTTACTGGTGGCGGCGGAGTTAAAGATGACGTACCAGCAAAGTTAACTGGTGGAGAGTTTGTTGTTAAAAAATCTGCGGTTCAAAAATATGGAGTAGGATTTTTGGATAAGTTAAATAGTGGCGGAATAAAAGGGATGCAAGACGGAGGTTCAATGCCGATGCAAGGTGCAGACAATACAAGAACTGGAAAGTTTTGGTCAAATCCTAAGGGTTATAGGGCTGGTGGCGCTCAATCCAACGCTTACTTAAAGGAAGCTAGAAAGAGGGATTTCTTTATACCTGGACAGAGGGGTTTTGGGTCGATTGTTGGTAAGGAAAATTTATTAGCTTTTTCTCAACAACAAGTGACTTCTGGTAGAACAGATGTTATGTCTAGCGGCCCTGGTGGCGCTTCTGTAAATTTAGAAGACCAAAGCGTTAGATTATCCGCTTGGGGGAGAAGGAGAGATAGCCCAGCAAGGAGAGCGTTAAAAGACGCGCAGGCGCAAGCTTTTGATTTGTATAATCAGTCTGTTGCTGAAGAAAACAGGGTTATTCAAGAAAACAAGGATGCTAAAAAAGCAAGAAGTTCTGCTTTAAAGCAGGCTATAATTGGTTCTTTTGTCAACGCAACTATGGCTGGAGCTTCGGCAGCATTTTCAAGCGCCAGCGCAGCTAACAAGCCAACAACACCGACGCCATCCACTAGTGTAAATTCTCCTACAGCTTATAGCGCCAGTGGTTCTGTAATACCTAACGCAAATAGGGGAACCCCGATGGCTGCAAGCGCGGGTTCATTTAGCCGTTATTATAGTCAAGTTAATTCTATGCCATCTCCAGCGGTGGCTCCAAGTTATGGTAGTTGGTATTCTGATAATTTAACCCGAGGCAGCGGAAATGTTTCGCCCAACATGTTTAATCGAGCAAACGGTGGGTCTATGTTTGGTGGTGCAAACGCTTTACTTATGGATGGAGAGTATGTAATGTCTGGGGGAGCTGCAAGTTCTTTGGGTTCGGAAACTTTAAATAACATAAACGCAACTAACTTCTCAAACGGTGGGTCGGTAAAAGGATCAACCGCATCAAACTCTAAATCTGCTGATGTCGGTCAAGTAAATATTGAAATTAATATCGACAACAATGGGAAAGCTCAAGCATCGACGTCTGATTCTGGAGGTGACGACTCGCAAAAAGCAAAAGAATTTTCTAGAAAAATCAAAGACGTTGTTCTTAATGTTATTAATGAAGAAAAGCGCGTATCTGGATCACTTTTTACTAGGGTTAAATAATGAGTTTTATTGATGAGTATAATTATAACAGGGACAGAATAACTGAAAATGTTGCTGCTCTTCCAGCTGTATGCACACCTACCTATGGATCGTCTATAAGTTTCACTTCATCTAATTCTTCTTGGCGCGGGTCTAATTATAACCAATTTGTAGCGCCTAATGGTATAAATTCAATTAATGCAGAAATGGATTTAATTTTTGTAGGAGGTAAATCTTATACACAAAGTTTATTGAAGAAAATAGAAAGCGTTACATCTGGGGTTAATACTGGTGATGTAGCTTTTTATGGGACAGAAAACTGCATTAATTTTGGAGAGGCGACAAGTGGCGTGGAAATAAGGTTGGATACAGATTATTATAGGAACTTTTATGGGTCACAAATTTCTGATTATAATTTAAAGCACATTAGTAGTGATGTTTATGAATTAAGTATTTCTCTATTTAATAATAGAATTTCTCCTGTTCTCAATAATGGTATGGGGTTTGTGGCAGATAATACCGTGTTAAATACTGGTAGTTTTAATCAATTTGATGTTGTGGATGAAAGGCCACGAATTACATGGAATGTTTCCCGTACAACTGGACAGTATATTGATTTATCTGATTATGCCCAAATAGAATCTTCAACAGATTTTGATGTTTCCTTTTCTTTTGTGGCTTACTCTTTTTCCAGTATTGATTCTTCCGCCACTAATCCAGGGTGTTATTTTTTCGTAGATAAATCTGGCGGATCAAGGTTGTATTATAACCATGTAGACAAAACGCTTAATATGACTCTTGTTGGTGGTAGTACGATGACCTGGCCCTCTGTAAATTTTAGTGAAAATAAAAAATATAACATAAGAATAGTAAGAAGTGAGGAGTCAAAAATAAGGCTATATATAAATGGCATACAGAATACATTCATTGGTACTTCCTCTGGGCATTTTAGATTTAATAGGATCATAGGTAGATGGAATGCAAATACCGCAGTTCCATCTTTTATGGGTTTTATTTTTGATATCTCTATTAAAAGCGGAGTAGATACTGTTTATGCCGCAAAAGGAGACCTTCGTACAGCATCTCTGTGGTCTTACAGGGGATTAACCGCATCACGTATTGGTTCTATACCTCCGCTCTCTATCCCTGGTGTTAGCAATCCAGGGGCTTTTAATAATTATTTTTATATATACGCAGATAGATCGCCAGCATTAACTTCTGCTATTTCTGGCTTAGCAACCTATACTGGTGTTGCTGACAACGCCACAAGAAGTTTCTTGTGGGAGCCAGATCAAGACGCGACCATTTCAGTCGATCACTCAAGTAGAGTAAATAATTTTAAAAAATCTTTTACTCAACAATTAAATATTTCCAAAAATCAAAATAGAATTGATTCAATTAACCTTAAATTTTCAAATAGGAGCCAAAAAGAAACTTATTCAATGTTGCATTTTTTTGAGTCACATCTTGGATACAAACATTTTGTTTATAACTATGGGGATGATGTTATTTCAAAGGAGAGGGTTTTCTTTTGTAATAATTGGAAACACACATTTAATTACAAAGATTCGAACACAATCGAAGCCACCTTTGTTGAAGTGGTTACTCCAATAACACCCAAATTCTAATGGCTATAAAAAATAACAGACCAATAATTACATACGAAAATGTGGCAATTTTAATGAGCGACGCTCCAGCTTATAGTGTTGACTCTAATACTGGATATAATCTTTCTTTTTTGCCATTTGTTCAATCTATTGATTTGTCTTTTGACGCCGAAAGAACAAACGTTGGATCAATTGGATCAAAAAAAATAATTGATAGTTCAAATAGATCAGCTCCAGATGTAAATTTTAATATAAATATATATGAAGATTTTGAGTTATTATTTTATAATATGTTTTCTGGTAGCGGTATTCGAGAAAATTTAAACTTAGATAGAAATTTTTACGCTATTATTGGTGACGAGAGGGGCTACGACATCTCTAATGGGGATTTATCTGAAAAAGATTTTTTAAGTTTTGGTAATTGTTTTTTGCAAAATATTTCTATATCTCAATCAATAAACAGTTTAATGAGTTCTCAGTATTCTTTTGTGGGTAGTAATATACAGGCCCAGAAACTAACACAAGATGGGGGTATATTCAGTGGAAAGTGTCCCGCTATAGACCTGACTGGAGGCCAAACCCAAAGCATTGATGTTAAATTTAATGATATTGAAAGTTATTATTCAAATGAATTTGGCCGTATAATAACACCTTATTCAACTAATGTTATTATTAGTGGCGAAAATTCTATTGGTAATTTTTTGATTGAGTCTGACTCTGTTCAAAGTTTTGATTTAAATTTACCAGTTAATAGAAAAACTATTTATGGTTTAGGGAAAAAATACCCAGTTTCCAGAAAAGCTTTATTTCCTAGTGTCGGATCGTTTGATTTTGCAAATAAAATTTCTACTTTTGAGGTCTCTGGGGATAGAGCAAATTTAAAAGATTTTTTAAATACAGACGAAAATTACACTTTAATAATTAGTGGCTCCAACCACGAAGGGCGGGGTTTTAATTTAAAAATTAAAGAGGCAAAACTTGGCTCACAGAATACCTCATCTTCTATAGGTGGTGAGTTAATTTCTAGTTTATCCTTTAGTTTTGATACAACTAATTGTGATACAGTTGTCCCAGCTTTTGATAATTTATTAAAATTACAAGATGATTCCGAACTACAGAATGCTGACGGTGGGTATGTTTTGTTAGAATTTTAAAACTAAAGCTCTATTTTAAGCCCTTTTTTTTCTGCTTTTTCTACTGCTTTTTGAAATTTTTCTTTTTGCTCTGTCGGGTGCATTTTCCCGTTTGTCTTTTGTTTGTATTCATTATAATACTTTTCTTTGATTGGATCTCTGCCGCCATTTTTTTGCGCTCTAATTGCTGAAGCTTCTGCCGCTCTATTTTGCAAGTCTCCGTATGTGTCATTTTTGTTTACAGTTGAAGCTACAAAAGATTTAGAATCAAAAGCATCCATCTTGGTATCGGATGATAGCCCAGGATTGACGTATACGCGCCTCCAGAGTCCTTTCTCTGTACCGCACTCACCTTGGTATTCGTGGACTTCACTCATCCCTTGAAGGATCTCTACAACCTCTTCTGTTTCTTTATTTTCGTATAAGTATAATGGCATAACAAATTATAAAAAAACCCCCGATCTTTTCAATCGGGGGCTTTGTTTTATTCTACAGAAATGTTTACTGCTTTTGAGTTTTCGGATTTAGGAATTTTAATTTCTAAGATTCCATTTTTTAATTTAGATGAAATTTTTGAAACGTCGATATAATCAGGATCAACTCTTAATGAAACGACATTGACTAGTTCCCCTTTTTCGTTATTAACGGAAACTTTCAAAATACTCTTGCGGACATGAGCCTCAATTTCTTTTGATTCAAACCCGACAATCACCTTTTTTACGAGATAAAAATCTGGTTCGTCTTTTATTTCCATTGGTCCAACATAACCTTTTCCTTCTTTTCGGAAAGAGTCATCGCTCTGGCTTTCATAGAAAGCATTTTCAATTTGATTTAGTAAGTTTGTATACATAGGGTTATACTCTTTGCATTCGCCATGCCAATGTTAACACATCTCCTCAATCCCTTTAAGCAAGCGGTCTACAGAGTGACTGTACGAAAATTGCTCTTTTAATTTCTCTCCTTCTGTGTTAATTTGTCCCTTTTTTTGTGACGCTGTCTCCATCGCTTGTGCCACAATGTCACTATCCCATGTGTAGATATTTCCTTGATTAAAAGGGGAACCTTCTTGAAAAAACTTGCCATCATAGCATGGCTCTTTTCCATTAGATTCTACAATAATAGAATTATCTTTTGAAGCCCAATCTTTATGAGATGTTTCATTTAAAACAATAGACCATTTCCCCAAACATGAAGCGTTAAAACTAGGTATATTCCAACCCTCAGCTCCACTAAGGCCAGTCAAGTCAATATCAATAGCATTGAGAAAATCATTAACTTCTGAGTTCGTATTTAAATAGGGTATAAAATTAATATTTGTATACCTTTTTCCATCTAAACAATTAGATAGTATAGATTGCATTTCCTCTTGTTTAAAAAATGGATTTGTTACGCAAACACTAAGTTGATATTTATTATTGTTTCCATATTTATGCAACCATAGTTTAATAATCTTTTCTGTGTGTTTCCTTTTTTCAAATTTACCCATCAACCCAAAGTGGGTAACGTCGGGATTTAAATACTGTTTGTTTGTTTTATGAAAATCTTCATCAAACCCTACTGGGATAACATCGGCATCTACTCCAAATTTTTTAAACGAATCGGCGGAATAATTGCTAGAAAACCAAACTTTATCTTGGTATTTAGCTAAATTAACCTCCTGCTCGGTTGGTTCGTCTACTTCATAAAAAGTGTACAAACCTTGCTTTGATCCGATTCTAGAGTGAGATCCGTTTAAATGCCAAAGTTTTAATGAGGGAATATCCTTTTTTAAATTTTTGTTTGCATTTTGTGCTGATTCTTGGAGCCACTTAGCAAATTCACTATCAATTTTGTCAAATGATTTAAAATCTGCATTTTGCCCTAGCGGGAAAAATACCACACTTACATCCTTCCGCCAAAGTTGGCGGAGGATGTTGTATGATACATTCCCAAAAGAAAGGGAATTGATGGGTGCTTCTACTATGAGATCCATTAGAATGGGATTTCTTCGCTTGAACCTGAGCTTGAAGAAGGCGCTGAGGCTACTTCTTGTTGTTTGTCTCCTTTGCTCCCTAGGAATTGAACATTGTCAGCCTTCACATAAAGCTTAGACTGCTTCTTTCCATCCTTTTCCCAAGTATCTTGAAAAAGACGACCCTCAACTAGAGCCTGACGACCTTTTGTTAGGTACTTTTGGCAAATCTCACCAAGCTTACCCCAAGCTTCTACGTCTACGTAAGATACCTTATCCTTAGAATAGGCATCGTTAACTGCTACAACAAGTCGGGTAACACTTGATTCCCCTGCTTGGCGTGATTCTGGATCTCTTGCGAGATTTCCTACTAGTATTGTTTTGCTATACATATTTTTCTTATTTCTATTAAATGTTTGTTATGGATGTTTATACACCCTTGTATTGATAAGTCAAGTCTTTTTGCAATTTTTTCCCAAGAAGTTAATTTATTTCCACTATTATATCTCATTTTAAATATTTTTTTAACCCTCCTGTCTGATATTTTGTCAATTATTGAGAGAATCTCTTTAATGCTTTCTTTGTGTTCTATTTCTATTGTATCTTGAGAATCAAATATTTTTTCATTAAACACCTCACTAATGCATGATTGTGGAAATTTAATTTTTTTGTTATAAATGTTTAAACACTTCCATCTAGCCAAATTACCTACATAAGTGCTAAATTTTGTATTTTTATTTTCGTCAAAATTTATAGCGGCGTCATAAATACAGAAAGACTTATCCTGTATAATGTCATTTTTATTAATGCCTTCAATTGAGTCTGGTATATACTTATTAACCATATCCACATAAATACCAGAGTGCCTTTGTATTAATTCTTTAATTGAATCGTTATCCTTATATTCTTTTACTTTTTTTATTAAATATATATCTTCTTCCATTTTTCTTGGTGATCCCCCTTTATCATTTGCCAAAGAATATCAGCGTGTGACCTACATTCATGCATTAAATCTGGAGAGTAAAGAGGCCACGTATGAGACAAATCAGCGCAAGATTCGACTAGCGGATCATTTAGTGCTTCAATTTCGTTTGGCGGCTTGTTACCTTGTTTTGTTATGTGAATAACTTGGCCACCATTATCTTGAATTAGTTTAACTTCAAAATCAAATCTTACATCAGAGATGATAGGAAATATCTTATTATCATGTAGGGCTTGTTCTATATTATTAGATAATTCAGAATACCAAACGTCCTGCCCATATTTTGTTTTCATGGATTCTCCATAAGCAACAAGCATAGGTCTTATTATTTTTTTATCCTCTGTATCTTCAGAGAAAGCGGAAATACCAAATTCTTTATTTATAAAAGGATTTATTTTTTCTTTTAGAGAATCAGCAAGAGAAAAGATTTGTACATCGATTTTCCAATCTTCTTTAATTATTTCCGCCAAATTACTGGCAAGGGTATCCTTACCAGATCGAGCTAGTCCGCCTATTCCAATCATGTATTTAAATTTTTAATTATTTCTGATAATGAACGAGATTCTTTATGCATCCCAATGTCCGCGAACACTTTGTCTATTCTAATCAAAATATCTGAATCTTCAAATTTTTCTTCAATCTTTTTTACCCTAATGCACGGAGAAACCTCCGCTTGATCTTCAAGAATATTAATTCCTTCTCTGATTGCTTCACTAGCCGCTTTATTTTCATCTTTAGCTTGAACGATGGTTGACCAACCAGCCGTTGTACAAAAATAAAAATCCTTCTTAGAACTGTCTAATTTAATCATTAGACTATAACTTAACTAATAAAAAAGAAAAGTCAAGCCAAATTTTTGGCTTATTGTTTATATATATTTATTAATCTATTAAATATTTATTAATATATATTTTAAAATATATATTTTATATAACATCTCCCTTTGCCTCAGCGTTCCGCTTCGTTAAAGGAAGAAAACTCATTATAACACGAAAAATCAGTAAGTCAAGTAAAAAAATTTATTTTTCAAAATTTGCTAAAAATAATTGACATAGCGGCTCAATCGTGTAAATTGATTCATATGTTATTTGAAGAACAAATCTCTAGAAAACCGAACCTCTATCCTTGGACAGAGGAATTTGTAAACGCCATGCATAATGGATTTTGGACTGATAAGGAGTTTAACTTTCAGTCAGATGTCCAAGACTTTAAAATCAATATGAATGATCAAGAAAGAGAGATGGTAAAAAGGACTCTTTCTGCCATTGGTCAGGTTGAGGTTTCCGTAAAAAAGTTTTGGGCAAACCTGGGGGAACACCTTCCTCATCCAGGAATTACTGATCTCGGTTACGTTATGGCCAACATTGAGGTTATCCATAATAACGCCTACGAAAGACTTTTGAGCGTCCTTGGATTAGAAGATGCCTTTGAAGAAAACCTTAAACTCGATATCATTAAAGGAAGAGTGGATTACTTGAGAAAGTACCTCGATAAATGCTACAAAGATGAAAAGAAACAGTATGTATATTCTTTGATTTTGTTTACTTTGTTTGTGGAAAACGTATCGTTGTTTAGTCAGTTTTATGTGATTAATTGGTTTAATCGATATGAAAATCTCCTAAAAGATACAGCCCAGCAAGTTGCATACACAAGTAAAGAAGAAGACATCCACGCAAAGGTAGGCACAAAAATAGTCAATGTCTTAAGAGAAGAGTATCCAGAGATTTTTGATGACGATCTTATTTCCCGATTAAAAGAAGAAGCCGTTTGTGCTTTTGAAGCCGAGTCAAAAATTATTGACTGGATTGTAGGTGATTACTCAAAAGAAAATATCAGTGCCGACATCTTAAAAGAATTTATTAAAAATAGACTCAATGAATCATTAAAACAAATTGGTGTGGATGAGGTTTTTGACGTTGACAAAGAAAAAATAAACCTTACAATGTGGTTCGATGAAGATGTTTTGGGCAATTCCGCTACAGACTTTTTCTTTAAACGTCCAGTGGAATATTCCAAGAAGGACAAATCATTCGACGAAAACGACTTATTCTAATGGAAAAATATTACTGG
>Ga0208134_1000769_pt1 | contig 20521 bp, 22 predicted proteins | sample VirMetDEL_Mar_31_FD_184515 | JGI IMG/M metagenome (GOLD analysis project Ga0208134, IMG submission 184515) | Aqueous microbial communities from the Delaware River and Bay under freshwater to marine salinity gradient to study organic matter... | ecosystem: Environmental > Aquatic > Marine >... | reverse complement strand
TTGGTGGAGACAAAACTGTATCAAGTGGAACTTTTACAATTCAATTTCCAACAGCAGACGCATCTAACGCAATTCTTCGGATAGCATAAGGAGGGACTCCTTATGGCATCTATCTGGGGTGGTGATAGTCCTTCAGTAGCCTGGAATGAAAATTCCTGGGCATCTAATACTCTTACAGTTTCTTTAACCGGCGTTAGTACTACAAGCACAGTTGGTTCAGTAGAATCTTTTAATGAAGAAGGTTGGGGTAGACAAGAATGGGGCAACTCTGGTTGGGGTGTAGAATATGCCGTACAACCGACTGGTTTAAGTGCAACTTCTAGTGTTGGAAGTGTTGTAGCTACTCAAATTATCACTGCAGAGTTAACAGGAGTTCAAGCAGCTACGGCACTTGGTTCACTTACATTAGATTTAACATCCATTGTAAGTCCAACAGGATTACAATCACAAACAGAACTTGGAAGTTTTGATAACGCAGGTACTTTAGTTGGTTGGGGTAGAAATGGTTGGGGTGAAGAACCTTACGGAGATTCATTTAATAAATTAGAACAACCTGCTGGATTAAGTGCAACATCTAGTGTTGGTGCATTAACTTTAGATTTAACATCGGTAATATCTCCAACAGGAGTTAGCGCAACAACTAATGTTGGTTCTTTAAGTTTTGTTATAGATTCTACGCCTGTTATAACAGGTGTTAGTGCAACATCTACTGTGGGAAGTATTTCTCCAGCTGATGTCATAGGATTAACCGGAGTATCATCAACATCAAGTGTTGGAAGTATTTCTCCAGCTGATGTTATGGGACTAACAGGAGTGTTATCAACTTCCAGTGTTGGAGATATCACTATCACTGAAACTCAAATATTTACACTAACAGGGGTGTCATCAACATCAAGTGTTGGATCTATTATTCCTGCAATAGGAGTTCCACTAACAGGAGTGTTATCAACTGCAAGTACAGGAACTATTTCTCCTACAGAAATGTCTATAGGATTAACTGGCCTAGAACTTGAAGCTAGTGTTAATGGTACAGGAATAGCTTTCCCAGGTACTTATGAAAAATTAACACCTAAGACTAGCACAGGATATACACCTAGAACACCAAAAACAAGCACAGGATATACAAGAAGAAACCCTGTATAATTATGTTTGACTTAAAGATAAATACACAATATAAATACACAATAATTAGGAGACAAAATTTATGGCATCAAGTTATTCCTCAGATTTAAAACTAGAGCTAATGGCAACCGGTGAAAACGCTGGTACATGGGGCACAAAAACAAATAATAATTTAAACCTTGTTCAACAATCTGTTGCAGGTTTTCAAGCAATAGATGTAGCATCTGGAGATGTTACTCTTGCAATGTCTGATGCTACAATTTCAAACGCAAGAAACATGACTTTAAAGTTTACTGGAACTCTTGCGGCAAACAGAACAGTAAATTTTCCAGCAAGTATAGAAAAAATATTTAATGTAATAGATGGAACTAATCACGCAGGATATACTTTAACTTTTAAAGTTACAAGTGCTTCAGGTTTCTTGTTATGTGAAGGTAATAATTATATCTGTCACTCAGATGGAACTAACATGATTAAAGATCACGAAACTAGATTTTGGAGAACTATAACAGCATCAGAAACAATTCAAGCAGGTGCTCAACTTTTTATAGATACAAATGGTGGGGCAGTAACAGCTACTCTTCCAGCATCACCAACTGTTGGTGATACGGTAAATTTTGTAGACTCAAGATACACTTTTGATTCTAACGCATTGACTGTTGGAAGAAATAGTTCTAAAATAACTAACGCATCATCAGACTTAGTAGTCAATACTGAGGGTGCAGCATTTGGATTGGTTTATTCTGGTTCAGACGTAGGATGGACTTACACGGAGAAATAATATGTCAAATTATGAAGCAACAAAATACGATTTTAATGGATCAAACCTTACAGGTATTGAAGGTATTCCTACGGCTACTATCGTGCCGTGGACTGCTTCATCAGTGCCAACAGGTTTTTTAGAATGTAACGGAGCAGCCGTTTCAAGATCAACTTATTCTGCATTATTTGCAGTTATAGCTTCTACTTATGGTGGAGGTGATGGGTCATCTACTTTTAATGTACCAGATTTACAAAATAAAGTAGCTGTTTCAAAATCAAACAATAAAGCTTTAGCATCGACTGGTGGAGCAGATACAGTATCAGTTACGCCTTCTGGAAACGTTGGTGGTTCAACAGCTAATGCTTCTTTATCTACAGCACAACTTGCATCACACGCTCACTCAGGTGCTCCTTCAGGTACAACTCAAACACAGCCTTTAGCTGTACAACCCGGTATTTTAACAGGTAGCACAAACACAGGTAATGCAGGATCAGGAACAGGACACTCTCACAATATGAGTGCAACTTTTTCAGGTACAGCATCTAACCCGTCAGTTTTGCAACCTTATTTAACACTTATTTATATAATTAAAACTTAGGAGAAAATATGGCAACAAATTCAAACTGGACAGTAATATTCGATGATAAAAAAGTCATCAAAAATAATGGAGCTGAAGCAGGAACTGGATACGTTATCGATGATAGTTCTTTTTGGTCTGAATCTAAATTTTCTAATATATGGGCTATTCAACATGGAACTTCAGTTACTTCTGACGAAGTAGAATATAGAGATACAACACCTCACACATCATACGAAGATGCAAATTTAGGAGACATTAGTCAATTTATTACTAAATGGGATGCTCATCATTTATCTGTACTTCAGTCTGAATGGGATAGTGACGTAATTTATACATATAATGAAGATGGAACAATTGCTTCTACTGAAAGTGAATCTGATCAGATATCAAGAAAAGGTTCAAGACCTACTTCTTACACATCATCTTAACATCATCCAAGAAGTCAAAATATATTTTTCTCCAGATAATGGAGGATTACCTCTATGCACGTAAGGAAAGGCTGCTGGCCAAATAACAATTCTACCAGCTTTCGGTTGTACTCTAACAGATTGATTTAAAAATTCTGTTTCTCCACCTTCTTCTACATCATTTAAATAAATAGAAAAAACAAAAGCACGTGCTTCGTTTTCAAAACCTTTTCCATGTTCTATATGCCAAACATGATAACCTTCTGTAGGTAATGTTTTTTGTATTTTTAAATTTGTAAAATTAAATCCTTGATTATAAGCTTCTGAAGCGCCAGTAGATTTAACATAATGTTGAAAAGCTAAGTCATAATTAACCATCATAGATTTTAAAGATTCCCACCATACTTCTAAATTATTACCTGCTGCAAAATATTGTTGATCTTGTTTTTCCGTTACTTTTGCTTGCTCACTATTTAATCTACTTAATGTTTTATTAAATTTATTTTCTTCTTCATATAATTTTATAGCTTTATTACATTCTTCTTTCGTTATGTAATTGTCGTATGTTGCTATGAAGTTGTTTATGCTAACTGTTTTTTCCATTTTTATAAAATTAAATTAAAAGACATTGATACTCTATTTTTTGTTTTATTTAAATTACATTCAACATAGTGACTTAAAAAGCTTGGAAAAATTAAAATTAAACCAGGCTCTCCTTTAAAGGACCATGTAGTAGATGTAAAAATATTATTTACTACAATACAAGGTGACTGAAGTAACCAAAAAGATGAGATTAATTTATCTGCAGGATTTTCAAACACTATGTTACCAGAATTTTTTGGAACTTTAAGATAATAGACACCTGAAAAAACACCACCATGAATATGACTTCTATTGTAATCTTTATAGCCATTAATGTTGGCCCATATATTTCCAACTTTTAATTTATTTTTAATGTTTAAAGAGTTAGCATACTCAAAAGCTAATTGTTCAATTGATTTTACAAGAGGTGATATTATTTTATTTTTTGTATCTAAATTTTCAGACTGCCAACCAATATTGCTAAACTTATTACCTTTATTATTTTTTTTTAATTTAGTAATATATTCAATAATAGATTTTTCATCTTCTTTTAATTTATTTGTGTAAATTCTAGTAGCAAAAATATCCATTTTTATATTAAGTTTTAGAGTTTAAAAAACAATTAATTGCATACCTACTACCTTTAGTAATAGGTTCTGTCCCATGAATCCATATTGGTTCTGCTGGAAATATTATAGCATCACCTGTATTAAATGAATGTTTTATTTTACCATCAAAAAATCTAAATTCTCCTCCTTGGTAATTAGAGTTTAAGTTTAAAGTACAAGACGCTCTAGTAGAAGAACTTACGTCTGTATGATCTTTGATGTATTGATCTTTTTCATACTTTAATAATCTTATAGTATTTGTAGTTGATATACACGTGCTATCAAATGTTTTACAAATATTTTTTTGTATGTGTTGCATGTACTTGTTAATCATTATTTCAATATATTTAAAAGCAACGTCTGCTGCTTTTTTTATTTCTTCATTATGGTTATATAGATTAGAAAGAGGTAAACATTTATAGTTATCTTTTTCTTCTTTTTTAGATTTATTTTTATAACTAAATTCTGCAGCAGCTAAATTTTTATATTTTTCAAAAATAGAAATTAAAAATTTACAATCTTTTTTTAATACTAAAGAATTTTCTCGCAATAATAAATCTGAAATTTTAGTATTTAAATTCATTTTAAGTTTTATCCTTATAAAAGATATTTAATGTATATCTTGCAGAACTGGGTCCTAAAGCTTGTAAATCACTATGTACTATATTAGCGCCATCAAAAAATAAAGCTCTATTTTTAACAAACCCTATGTAAGTATTTAAATTGTTTTCATAATAAAACCCTGTTCCATTATAAGTTACTTCTTCTCCCTTTAAATAAATCAAACAATTATAATTAGTATTTTTATTATCTAAATGTGAAAATACTTTTCCTTTGTTATGTCTAACATCAAACCTACAGATCACTATTTCTAAATCTTCATTTGGAAAAAATTGTTTTTTAATCTTATCAAATAACCATTTATTTTGTTCATCTGGTTCAAAAGGATGAGAGGCAGCATAGTTTCCAGTTTTATTTACATTAGGTAAGAAATAAATTTTATCTAAATTATTATATAAAATTTCGTATTCTTTCTTTGTAAAAAAATTATCTTTTATTTGTAGATTTAATGTCATTATGTAATTTTTAAATTTCCTGAAATAGAAATTCTTTCTCCGTTACTTTTAAAATGATTTACGTAATGTTTTAAGTCTGCAGGAAAAATAAAAAAATCTCCGACTTCTGGTACAAAAGTGTGTTGATTAATCCATCCTTCATCCAAACTTATTATAAAATTTATTGCGCCAGGTTTTGTGTTTGCTTTACATTTGTTATATTCTATTTTTAATTGTTTTGGAATCTTAGTGTAAATTACAAAAGATAGATCGTCATCATGTGAATGTAATGGATTTGATTCAAACTTGGTCATATAATTAACCCAACAAGATTTTAATTCTATATTTTGTCCTAAGTTTTTACCAGAATAATTTGAAAAAGCTTTTGAATAAGATTTAATATAGGGAAGTAATATAGGAAATATTTTTTTAACATCTAACATATGTTCATGTTTTATTAAACCTGCTAAATTTTTATTGTAGCTTTTTGATTTTTTACTGCACAATTTTTTTATAGAATCTAGTTCTTTTTGTTCTAATAAAGTTTTAAAAAGAAAAGGACCCCAATGAAAATAGCGGTAGTTTATGTTTTTGTCTTTCATTCTATATTTATTTAATATATAAGATAAACCAGATATTTCAAAGGTTTTATATGTTACAAAAATTAGGATTTTTACCCGGATTTAATAAACAAGTTACACCAACAGGTGCTGAGTCACAGTGGACAGGTGGTGAAAATGTGCGTTTTAGATACGGTACGCCTGAAAAAATAGGTGGGTGGTCACAATTAGGAGATAGTAAATTAACTGGTGCAACTAGAGCTTTGCATCATATGGTTAATAAAACAGGTATTAAATATTCTGTATTAGGAACTAACAGGATTTTATATGTTTATTCAGGAGGTGTGTACTATGATATACATCCTTTAGTTAATCCATCCGGTACAGCAATTACCAATGCTTTTAGCACGACTAATGGCCAACCTGCTGTAACTATAACTTTTTCTACATCTCATGGTTTTGAAGTTGGAGATATAATTTTGTTTGGTGACGCGTCTACATTTACTACTATTTCAGGTTCTAATTTTGTAGCTGCTGATTTTGCAGATAAAAAATTTATGGTAACAAGTGTGCCTTCAGGAACTACAATTACTATTACAATGCCTAGTAACGAAGGAGGAGCAGGAGCAAGCACTTCTGGTGGTATAACTTTTTTTAGATATTATCATGTTGGTCCAGCTGAACAAGTTGGAGTCTTTGGTTACGGTATATCACAGTGGGGTGGTACAGTTACAAACCCACAAACAACAACTTTAAACGGAGCATTAAATGCTGACTCTGCTGGAACGGGAGGAACAGGAACCACAATTAATGTAGCCAGCACAACTGGATTTCCAAGCACAGGAACAAATTTTATACAAGTAGATAATGAAGAAATATCTTACACAGGAACCACTGCTACTAGTTTTACAGGAATTACTAGAAATGTTAGAGGAACAACTAATGCTTCTCACAGCAATGGTGCAACAGTTACTAACTTTAGTGCTTACTCGGCTTGGGGCCAAGCAGCATCGACCACGGATAAAGTAGCTGAACCTGGTTTGTGGTCTTTAGATAATTTAGGTGACACACTTGTAGCTTTAATTTTTAATGGTGAGTGTTTTGAATGGGATTCAAATTTAACAGATGCCGTAACAACAAGAGCAACTATTATAACAGGTGCACCAACAGCGTCACGTGACATGCTGGTGTCAACACCTGATCGTCACTTAGTATTTTTTGGAACAGAAACAACTATTGGTGATAAATCAACGCAAGATGAAATGTTTTTAAGATTTTCGTCTCAAGAAAATATAAATGATTATACACCAACAGCAGAAAATAGTGCTGGTACACAAAGACTGGCCGCCGGATCACGGATCATTGGCGCTAAACTTGGTAGAAATGCAATATACATTTGGACTGATACATCTTTATTTACTATGCGTTTTGTTGGAACTCCTTTTACATTTGCTTTTGAACAGGTAGGTACTAACTGTGGATTGATTGGTAAGAATGCAGCTGTCGAAGTTGATGGTGCTGCGTACTGGATGTCTGATAACGGTTTCTTTAGATACACAGGTAAACTAGAATCTATGGATTGTTTAGTTGAAGATTATGTTTATGACAATTTAAATACAACATCTAATCAAATGGTCTATGCAGGAATTAATAATTTGTTTGGTGAAATTACCTGGTTTTATCCAGAAGCTAACTCTAACGTAAACACTCAATCGGTTACATATAGTTATTTAGACTCTACTGCTAAAAGACCTATATGGTTTGTAAATGCAAATAGTTTATTTATTAGAACTACTTGGCAAGACTCAGCTGTGTTTGGTTTGCCTCATGCAACTCAGTATGATGCAGATACAGATACATCTTTTGATGTAACAGGTAACACAGAGGGAATTTCATATTACTATGAACATGAAACAGGTGTTAACCAAGTAAGACTTGGAGTAACAACAGCTATTCCAGCTAACATTACATCAGGTGACTATGACATTACACAAAAAGTTGTAAGAGGAGCAGCTACAAATATGGCTGATCTTAGAGGTGATGGTGAAAATATTATGAGAGTTAGTAGAATTATTCCTGATTTTATATCTCAACAAGGAAACGCTATTATACAATTAGATTTAAGAGATTATCCAAATGACACAGCAATAAGCTCATCACTTGGACCTTTTACAGTAGCTACCAATACAACAAAAGTAGATACTCGTGCTAGAGCAAGAGCTATAGCTCTTAAAATATCCAACACAGCAGTGGATACTAGTTGGAAACTAGGTACTTTTAGATTAGATATACATGCTGGAGGAAGACGATAATGGCTAAAATAGTACAATCGTTAACTAGAGCAAGCTCAGAGTATGAGGAAGATGTAGCACAGTCTTTAGTTAGAGATTTAGATGCGGTGTTAGAAAAATTAAATACAACATTTCAAGAAGAGTTAAAACAGGAGATAGAAGCTAGAAGTTTCTTTTTAGATTAATGGCAGTAGTAAATCAATATAAGTTTGTAGGTATAGATAATAGCACAACAGGTAGTGCACTTACACCATTAGGTGCTAGTATTCCTGCGGTTAATGAAACTATTGTTATTAAATCAATATTAGTTACATCAGCAGGGACACCTACTGTAACGGTGACTAATAATAGTATTACAGCTATTAAATCTGTACAATTAACAGCAAACACAACTAAAGAATTATTAACTCAACCGCTAATAGTAGAAGGTGGAAAAGCCTTTACAGTACAATCAAGCACAACAGATTCGTTTGATGTAGCTATTAGCTATCTAAACATTAAGAAAGAAGTAACAACATAATGAAAGTATATAACGCAAAAGTAGAAGAAACTTACAGACACAAAGAGACTGGAGAGGTTTTTAAGGAAAGAAAAGACTGGGAAATTAAAGGGTACAAAGCAGAAGAGATGGCGCAAGACGTAAAAGTTATTATGCCTCCTCTTGATTTGTTCTCAAAAACAAAGTAAAAGGAGATACTATGGAAGAAAAAATTTCAATGAACGAATCAATACAAGCTGGAGCACCTGACATTAAATACAGTCAAGGTGATATTAGAATGGGTGGTGGTCAAGATCAACAAGGCATGGAAATTGCGGCAGAAATATGGTCACAAATGGAACCTGAACAAAAAGTTCAATTTGCTAGCTTCGAAGCATTTTTTCAAAGTGGTATCTGGAAACAAATTTTACAACAGTTGCAACAAGATCAATCAGGAATCCAATCTCAAGCTCCAGAAATGAGTATGAGCGAGAATGTTAACATGCAGGAACAAATGCCTGGTGGCGGAATAGCTGATGTTGACATGAGAGAAAAAGTTGCAATGGCAGCCAACGGCGGTTTGATGGGTCTCTACAACAGAGGGATGTAATCATGGCTGGTATAACAGCAATTAAAAGAAAAGGTTTTAAAGGTGGAGGTTTTGATGCTTCTAAAAAAGATTTTTCAGAATCATATGATAGGCAAAGTGTAAAAGCTGGTTTAGGAGATCCTAATACTAGAACAGGTGCTAGAGATAATAATGAACAATTTGTAGAATCAAATCCATTAACAGGTAGACAAATGAGAGATGCTGCAAATGCATATAAGATAGGTACGTTCAAACCAAAAGAACTTCCTGCTTTTATACCCGGTAGTTCTTTTTTTAAAATTTTAAGAAACGTGGTACCTGGTGATTCTAAAAAAAGAATGGACTACATAAATCGATTAGATCCAAAAGCAAGAAAAGCAATGATGGATAGATTAGGTCTTTATTCAGATGAAGATTATGAAACTGAAGAAGAATATTTAGCAGCAATGGGAAAAGATTTATCTGGTAGTAATGCATTAGATATTATTAATTACGATGGTGAGTATATGAAACAATTCGGACCTAAACTTGTTAACAATATTAATCGTGGAGATGTTTCAACACTTCCCTATTCCGTAAACGAACAAATATTACCTGTTGTTGATGACACAATTCCTTACAGACTTGGTGACCCTAATAAAGGAAAAGCATTAGATGTAAAACTTGGTAGATACTTTAATCAAGGTGGCAGAGTACCAAGAAACATGGGAGGCATTATGAATGCTGTACCAAGACAAGGATATTTTTTAGGTGGTATAGGTAAATCTATAGGTAAAGCTTTTAAAGGAGTAGCCAAAGCAGCAGGAAAAGTTTTAAAAAGTGATGTAGGTAAGATGGCAATCGCTGGTTTGGGAGCTTACTATTTAGGCGGTGGAAAAATGTTTGGTTTAAGACCGGATGCTGCTGGTTTTAAATTTGGTAACATAGGTGGTGGTATAACTGATATAGGTAAAAAATTATTGTTAAAAGATTCTACAGGTGATTTTACCAAAGACAATTTTAGTTTTATGAAAATGTTAAGTTTATCAGGAGCGTTACCTTTTCTTCCAGGTCTTAACGATGTTAAACAAGACCCTAGTCTTATAGCAACCAGAAAAAATACCGGGTTAATTGATCCATTAACAAAAGAAGAAGCAACTCCAGCTGAGATGAGAGAAAACATAGAACTTGCTAAACTAGAAGCAGCTGGAGATCCAGATAAACTAGATGCATTAAATAAAGCTTATAACAACATGTTATTTACTACTGAACCTTATCCAAATTATAGCACCTATGTTGCCAATGGTGGTAGAATAGGATTTGAAGAAGGTGGTGGGATCATGGACCTTGGTGATATGGAAAATATGATGATGGCTTCAAACCCATCACTAGAAGATTCAAGAAACGAGATGATGGAAAACATTGCCATGGAAGAATATGGTAAGCCTTTATCAGATTTAACTGAAGATGAAATAATTCAAATAGAAATATTTATGGAGCAAATGGATACTTATGGTAGCTCTTCTATAATGGACAAATACAAAAGATATATTCAAGAAATGATTAATACAGGTAATAAACCTCTTGATTTTGAAGAATTTAAAAAAATGATTGAAGAATCAGAAAAAACTATAGCAAAACCATTACCATCAGACCCTACAAAACCTATTAATCCTTTTCAACCTAAACCTACAGGACCCGTTTTACCTGATAGAGAAATGGCACAAGCAGGTGGCAGAATAGGTTACATGGGTGGTGGTATGACTATGGGTGATCCACGAATGATGATGCCTCAATCACGAATGCCTATGGAAGAAGGTGGGCTCATGGACCTTGGTGGTATGGAAAAAGATTATAGAGCTGAAGGTGGATTTGTACCAATAGGTAGAGAAGAAAAAGCAGATGATGTACCTGCAAGACTAAGCGTAAATGAATTTGTATTTACGGCCGACGCTGTCAGAAACGCTGGCGGTGGAGACATAGATAGAGGTGCAGAAGTTATGGAAAATATGATGAAAAATTTAGAAAATGGTGGTACAGTGTCTGAGGAATCACAAGGAAACACTGGCGCTCAGAACATGTTTAGTGTATCAGAGAGAATAGGAGAAGTAATTTAATGGCAATAACAGAAACACGTAGTTTACCCCCACAGTTTGTAGAAGATCTAGGTAGAGATTATGCAACTCAATTAACAGGTTTAACTTCTCAAGCATTAGATACAACAAAATTCCAACCTATGGTTGCTGGTCAAGACCAGGCAACTAAAGATGCATACACACGAGCTACAACACAAGGTCAAGGTATAGGAGCATATGCACCATACTTACAACAAGCAGGACAGTTTCAAACAGGAACAGGAACGTTTGCAGGTACGCCTACAAACATGATGGGTTCACAAGATTATTTACAAGCGCAAGGCGCTATGTCAGGCCCACAAGCTTACCAACAATTTATGTCTCCGTATCAACAAGATGTAATTGATGCAACACTATCAGAATACGACAAGCAAGCTCAAGCTGGTATAACTAATATTGGTTTAGGTGCAGCAAAGTCTGGTAATTTAGGTGGTGGTAGAGAAGGTGTAATGAGAGCACAATATAAAAATCAATCAGATATGAATAGAGCTATGTTACAAGCAAGAATGTTACAAGAAGGTTTTGGTCAAGCGCAAACTCAAGCTAATCAAGCATTCAATCAACAAGGACAATTATTTACAGGAGCACAACAATTAGGAGCCGATCAACAAAGAATGGCTCAACTAGTTCCAGGTTTACAAGGTGGAGATATTTCAACGTTGGGTCAAGCTGGGCGCGACCAACAATTATATCAACAATCTATTCTTGATCAACAAAGAGAAGCTAACAGACTTGCAGCTTACGAACCATACGAAAGACTTGGTTACATGGGTGCTGGTATGGGTAACGTTATGGGTGGTGCTATGGGTCAATACACTTCACAAGTTACACCTAATCAATCGCCGTTGCAGCAGGCGTTAGGTATAGCTTCATTAGGGTTAGGGGCTTACAAAGCTTTAACATAATATGTATAATAGAACTTTAAATAGACCGATGTTTAGACGTGGTGGTAGAGCCGGCGGTGGCATCATGACTGGTGTTGACAGACAGGGTTATCAAGGAACTGATAATGCTGCAGATCAAAGAGTAAAAAAACTTGATACAGAAACTTCATTTTTACAAAAAGCTATAGGAGAAAGACCAGAAATTAAACCTTATCCTTACAAAGGATCTGATTTTTTTATGGGACTAGGTGCTAATATTTTAGCTCAACCAGGTGGACAACCTATATTTCAAACAATAGGTCAAGCAGGAATAAATCCACTAAAAACATTAGCTGCACAAAATCTTGCTGATTATGGTAATCAACAAAAAAGTGAGTTAGGTAAGTATGAAGATAGAAGAGATCTTATAATGCAAACTTATAAAAATTTAAGTGACGAAGATAAAGACGCATTAATAAACAGAGCAGAACAAATGGTTAAAGCTGGTAGATTTGAAACTGTGCAAGAAGCATTACAAGTATTAGTTCCAACGTATAGAAAAGATGCTAGTCCAGAAGAAATTGCAAGAAAAGAAACATTAGATGCAGAAAAATTAACTATAAATAGAGTTGATGACCTTGTTAAAATATATGAAATAGGCAGACCAGATGCTGTAATTTTAGATCAATTCTTTAGTGATATTGAATCACAAAAATTTGAAGTGCCACACGATCCTGAACAATATTTTATTGATGACAGTGATGTAGGTAGAGGACAAACTGATGCAGAAAAAAGATTAGTTATTAGAGACTACAATCCAGAACAATCTGATTACAAAGAAGGCAGAGTATACATAGATTTTATAACTAAAAAAGCATTTGTTAAACAAGGACAGTATTTAATTCCATACACAGATTACATATCGGAAACAATTTCAACAGACTAGGAGGCTAAATGGTATTTGGATTTGACCCTCGTAAACTTGTCGAAGAAGATCAAGAGGATAAAAAGAAAGAAGTCAAAGAAGCTGTTGATTCTGTATTAACTTTTGAAGAAGAAGCAGAAAAAAACGAAGCTTTTATTCGTAAAAAAAGTAATATATCAAATGCGTTTGACACTGCTTTTAAAACACTAAGAGAACATCAATTTAAAAAAAAACATGGTGAAGACGCATTCATCGATGAAAAATTAAAAGAAGATCCAGAATACAGAGATACTAGAAAATTTTCTGATGCAGAAAACAAAGAATACTTTCGTAAAGAAATGGAAAGTATGCGTGGTATCATGGAAGGTGTTAAGTATGATTTTTCTACAGGTAATACAATTTATCCTGAAGACGATAAACTAAACGAAAATCAAAAGAAATTTTTTAAAAAAGGTAAATACAAAACACTTGCCAGTGAGGCAGGTGAAACTGATGAAGAACAACCGTTTAAATTTACATCAGAACAACCAGGATCTGGTGGTTTTATATATACTGAGTCAGCTGGTATACCGTTTGAAAACGAAGTAGGTATAACAGAATCTATTATATCTGGTGTTGGTTCTGGTGCAATTAAAATACCAAAAGGATTTGTAAATCTTGGAGCAATGGTCATGGATTATTTTGGTGAAGAAGGAATTCCTGTAGAACAAAGTAAAGTTGCACAGTTAGAAAACTGGTGGGACAAAACTATGTTTGGTATGATTGAAAAAGAATTAGATAGTAAAGCTAAAGAAAGAGCGATTGGTAGAATAACAGAATCATTAGTACAACTATACGGTGGTTGGAAAGCAGTTGGATCTGCTGGTGCTAAGGTAACTGACAAAGCTTTTGAAATGTATAACAAAGCTACATCTGCAATAAAAAAGAAAAAATATTTAAGAACTGCTGGTAACAAAGATGGTTACAAGCTAGCTAAAGAAGTAGAAAAATGGAATAAACTTTCAGGCAAACAAAAGTTTGTAGGATTGTTTGTAGGTGGTGGTGTTACAGGTGGTGTAGTTTACGATGCAGAAAACATAGGTACGTTTGGTGATATATTTTTTGATGAAGGTGAGCTTACAGCATTAGATAGAGATGGCAAACGAACAGCAAAAGATGATGCTATGAGAATGTTATATAATAAATTAAAATTTTCAGGTGAGATGGGTTTTCCAATTATACCTGCTGTAGTAGGTGCTGGTAAAGTTGCTAAAAGTATACTAGATGCAAACGTTAAAAGAGCAGGACAAGCAACAAAATTTGATAAGTTTGTAGAAAAATATTTTGCAAGACCGTTAAGATCAAGAGGACCTTTTCCTGAAGAACAGTTTCAAGGTATGCAAAGATTAGAAGGTAAAAAATCTTCTGCTAATTTATTGTCAACAGACTATCTTAAAAACATAGACGAAATTACAAAACAAATATCTAAATACTCACAGTCAGCAGCCAATACTTCTGGTATGACTACTGAGTTATCTGACTTGATTATAAAATTAATTAACAGAGGTAATTTAGGAATTAAAAACGGTAGAGTTGTTGTAAAAGGTTTTGATGATGCATCATTAGATACTTTTTGGACTGACATAACTAAAAAATTAAATGTAAAACCTGGAGACGCAACAAAATTAATTGATGAGTTAATGAACGTACACACATCATGGGCCCAGTTTCTTAATGCAGTATTAAAAGGTAAAAATTTAAACGTTGCACCAAAAGAATTTGTGCAGCTTATGAATGAAAGAATTAAAAGTAGTCTAAGTTCTGAATATAAAATTTTTGGTGAAAAAAGTTTAAAACCTATAAAAGAATATGCACCATCTAACAGTGTAATAGATGAAGTAGCAGATATATTTGTTAGAAGCGCCAAAGCTAATGGTAAAACATTAAAAAAAGAAGACGCACAGTTAATTGTACAAGACATTGTTAAAAACGTTGAGTTAGATCCACAAACATTTAGTCCTATCTTTAGATTTGAAGCATCAGACATTGCAAAAGACAAAGCACTAATTACAAAAAATATAGCAGAAAATATAACTGGTGGTGGTAAATTTAAACCAGATAAAAAAGGCGGGTTGATACAAACTAAATCAGACCTTGCTGCATTTAAAAGTTTGTTTGGTGAGTTTAAAAATGCTAACTCAATCATAGCTAATGTGACCACGGACCTTGCAGAGATAGCATCAAGAGATAGATTTTATAATGTAATTAAACAAGGATCAGATGATTTAATTAAAAAAGGAGAGATAGGTATTGTCTATCCTACATACAACTCAGCTAGAAAAGCATTTGGATTAGACGCAGAGATTGTGGATGCATCAAGAGGTTTACAACTACCACAAAAATTAGGTGAGCAAGCTTACACAGTTCCAATCAATGGTATGTTTACGACTAAAGAAATAGCCGATGGTTTAATAAGAGGCGCTGCTAATACCATGGGAAGTATTACAAAAAATATAGCATATCAATACGCAGTCATGGTGCCCAAAGGTTTAATTCAAGCTGGTAAAACAGTTGGTGGTCCTTTTACACATGCAAGAAATTTTTCATCAGGCGCAGTAACAACTGTGTCTATGGGGAACATTTCTCTGTTAGTTACAAATCCTGGTTTTATATTACAAACTTTAAAAACTGCATTCAATACTTTGCAACCACAAATACTTTATAGAAATAAACCTGGTGCAAAAAGTATAGATAAATACGTAAATGAATCTCAGTTTGCAGATGCATTGAAAGGTGAAGGTGGTCAATCTTTGTACAGATTTTTATTAGAGGAAGGTATGGTAAATCAAAGTGCTATTTATAGAGATGTAATGGGTTTGATTGAAGACACAGCTAAAACAGGTTTCTTACAAAAAATGTGGAGTAAACTAGGTAATAAAACAAGAAGATTTTTAAAAGGTGCACAAGATATGTACATTGCAGAAGATGACATATGGAAAATATTTAATTTTTTAGCAGAAGATTTTAAAATAGCTAGAGCATACAACTCTGCATTAAAAAAAGGTAAAATTAAAAAAGGTGACATGCCAAGTAGATTAGAAATAATGAAAATGGCAACTAAAAATGTTAGAGAAATGTTACCTAACTATGCATACGTATCAGAATTAGTGCAAGCTTCTAGAAGATCACCACTTGGTAACTTTGTATCATGGCCTGCAGAAATTATTAGAACATCAGGAAACATAATGTCTGGTGCTAAAAAAGAAATACAAAACCCAATCTTAGCTAGAATAGGGTATGAAAGAGCCGCTGGATTTGCAGCAACAGTCGGTATTCTTGGACCTGCAGCTGTGTGGGGAACAAGTCAAGCATATGGATTTACTAAAGAAAAACTTATGGCACTAAGAGAGTTTGTCCCATACTTTTCAGAAAACTCTACCCTTTTACCAGTGTATGAAGATGGTAAATATAAATACATAGATTTTAGCAGAGCATTTTTCTATGATGTAGTAACCGCGCCAGTTCAAACTGCGTTTACAGAAATGAATAGAAGAGAAGATGAAGCTGTAATACCTAGTCTTGCAATAGGTTTAACAAAAGCATTTGCACAACTAGCTGATCCATTTGTATCAGAATCTATTTGGATTAGTGGTGTAGCAGATTTATATTTTAGAAAAGGTGTAACTAAACAAGGTCAAAAAATTTGGAATGAAAGAGATGGATTAGGTACAAAGGTAGCTAAGGCTATTGGACACTTAACTAAATTATATACACCAGGTTCTGCAGTGCAACTTGAAAGACTATATAGTTCTATAACTGGTAAAACAATTAAAGGTACACAATATGAAGTGTCAGATGAATTGTTAGGTTTACTTGGATTAAGAAAAGCTCCTGTAGACATACCTAGATCCATGGAAATAATGATTGGTCAGTTTAGAAAAGCTGAAAGAAATGAAAGGGGTTTAATTTATGCAGGCACACTATCAGGAGATCCTGTAAAAGATGATAACTTAATTATAAGACAATTTATATTTGCAAACAAACAAAGATTAGAAACATTTGAAGTAATGAGAAGACAGTATGATGCAGCTAAACTTTTAGGTATGAAAGAAAAAGAAATTAAACAGATCTTTGACGACAGGGGTATGATGCCATTGTACAAAGCAATTAAACGAAATAAATTTAATCCGTTTGGTGTTACAGATGGTATGAAAGATGCTTACGAAAGATTAGCAGATAAGTATAAGATACCTAACCCATTATCTAAAAGAATATTAAAAAGAATTAACAAAATAGAAAAAAAATTAAAGAAACAAAGATTAAACAAAGATTATATAATAGATGAAGAACGATATCTATTTAACGAACAAAATATCTTTGAAAAAGGTATAGAATTATTTAACAAAGAAAAAGAAACTACACCATTACCAGAAGGGTTTAGTCAAAAACCACCACAACCTGTTGTAAATACTACGTCAGTTTCACAACAAAAAGATCCAACAACTAACTTGACATCAACGGAGACTGCATTACTATCACCAACAGAAAAGGTAATAGCAGGTAGAACATAATGGCAAAAAACGCATTACAAAAAATAGAAGATCATGAAAAGCTTTGCAGAATTATGCAAAAGCAAACGCATGACAAAATTCACAAAATAGAACATCAAATAAATAGATTAGAAAAAATTGTATTAGTATCAGCCGGCATGTTAATCATGGGTATGGCTAATATGATTTTTATGTTATTATCAAACACTCAATAAAAAATTATGCAGCTATCGCGAAATTTTTCCCTTCAGGAATTAACTAAATCAGACACAGCTATACGTAAAGGTATAGACAACGAACCTAACGCAGATCAAATAGATAAACTAAAAGCATTGTGTGAAAATATTTTACAGCCAGTGCGTGATCAATTCGGTAGAGTAAAGGTAACCAGCGGCTATCGTTCACCTGAGTTGTGTGTGGCCATAGGATCGAGTTTGACGAGTCAGCACTCAAAAGCTGAGGCCGTTGATTTTGAATGTATGGGAATCGACAACGCTGAAGTAGCAGACTGGGTTAAAATGAATTGCGAGGTAGATCAATTGATCCTCGAGTACTACACTCCTGGAGAACCTAACTCGGGATGGATCCACGCAAGTTACATACCTTTTAATCCTAGACATCAATATTTACGAGCATATCGTGAAGATAAAAAAACTAAATACAAACCAATTATTGGAAAAGCAGTCGAACTGGTTTAAAAAAATTCCAGCGCGCGTCGCGTATATATCCTATTAAATCCATGACCTTAATTCTTCTCCTAAAACTTCTGATGCTATATCTATTTTTTTGCGTAGAGCTTGCACGATTTTTTCATCCACTGTATCGTCCGCCATTAAATCAACATAAGTTACCGATTTTTTTTGGCCGATCCTGTGTGCTCTGTCTTCTGATTGTAATCGCTTTTCTAAGTCATAACCATTAGAATAGTAAATTACGGTGTTTGCAGCTGTCAAAGTAATGCCATAGCCGCCCGTAGAGGGCGTTCCAACGATAAACCGGCACTTAGGGTCATCCTGAAAACGCTTAATATTAGGTTGTCTTTCTTCTTGTGGAGTTAATCCATAATAATCGACAATGGACCCCGGACCATATTTTTCTGTAACAGCTTTAATTATGGTGGTCATGTCATATTGATAGTGAGCCCATATTATAGCTTTACCCTCTGTTTCATCTAACACATTCATTAATTCTGTAATTCTATTATTAGCAATTGGTTGTGTAACACCATCATCAGAAGTAAAATGACCACAAGTAATTTGTTGTAGTCTCATTAACTGTGTTAATGTATTTACCGTAGTAGATTGCTTACCTTTAAGAACAGCTAAAGCTTCTTGTTTCATTTGTTCATAAAGTTTACGTTGATCTGGAGATAGTTGTATTTCTCTTTTTATAAAAATTTTATCAGGCAAATCTAGACAATCATCTTTTAATACACGATACGAAAAAGGTTGTAATTTGTCAGATAACTCACCTAAGTTTTTAAAACCATTAACAAGTTGTATTTTACGACCAGATATATTAGCTGTTTTCATAATAGCATAACGCATTCTAAAAGAATAATAAGAGTCATGATCTAAATGAAATGGATCTAAAAAATAACATTGAGAAAATAAATCTAACGGATTTTTAGTTACAGGAGAACCTGTCATAATACGTCTATATTTAGCTGTGTTGCCTAAAGATAAAATGTTTTTAGTTCTTTTTGCAGAAGGTGTTTTAATTGTAGTAGACTCATCGATAGCAACTAAAGTTTCATGACAAGATAAAAATTTTTCTGCAAATTTTAATCCTTTGTCTGTACTAAAAGCTTCTACATTCATAATTAAAATATGTAAGCCTTCGCCTTCTGAAAACAATTCATCTAAAGATTGTTTTTGTTTTTTAGTGATAGCTGCTTTCCATAAAACAGTTACGTTTTCTATATGATCTGGTAAATGATTTGGTAATTCATTATTATACCAAGTACCAACCACACCTTTTGGTGCAATAATAAGAGCACCATTAACTTTACCTTTATCGTAAAGCATAGCTAAATTGTCTATTAATACTTTTGTTTTTCCTGTACCCATTTCCATAAAATAAGCATAACTTTCTCTATTCCATGACTTTTCTAATGCAGTCATTTGATGTGCATAAGGTTTTGTTTTAAATTTATAGTTCATAATTTTTCTTCTTTCTACTTGACAAGATAACAACTCACACCTATATTGTCAAGCATGAAAGAAAAAAAGGTTTATGTAATACAAGAAATTGCTGGTAGTGCTGACGGTAGACCTAAAATAAATATTATGGGTGCATCTGATTATTCTACATCCCGTGACTTTATTTTTTTATTACCTGAGTTATCACAAATAATTTTTTCTCCTGGACCATTAATTTTTAAACTTAGAAAAGGTTTAAAAGATTTTACTACAGAAGATTATTTATTATTAACTGGTGATCCTGCAATTATTGGAGTAGCATGTTCTATAGTTTCTGACATGACAAATGGTAAATACAATTTACTAAAATGGGATAAACAAGAAAGAAAATATTATCCTATAACAATTAACTTATATGAAAGAGGAAAGATAGATGAGTAGTATTAACTTTGAGGAAGACCAACAAGACCTTGTAGATAAAACCGCAAGTATACAATCTCTAGCAGATCAAATACAAATGTTAGAAGGCTTAATTTCTAGAATAGAAAAAAGTGAAAACAATTTAAAAGATTTAAAAAAAGAACATGACCGATTATCTGGAGAAGTAATTCCAACCATGATGGCTGAAATGGGATTATCACATCTTAAATTAACAGATGGATCAACGGTAGATGTTAAACCAAATTACAGTGCAAATATTTCTGTAGCAAACAGAGAGAAAGCATTTAACTGGCTTCGTGAAAATGGCTTAGGTGATATAATCAAAAATGAGATATCCGTATCATTTGGTCGTAACGAGGATAACAAGGCAGCTGATTATGCTGCTCTTGCAGAGGAACGTGGGTTTCAACCGACACAAAAGTTGAAGGTTGAGCCCATGACTCTTAAAGCGCTAGTCCGTGAGCGTTTAGAGG
>Ga0208134_1000764_pt1 | contig 20588 bp, 22 predicted proteins | sample VirMetDEL_Mar_31_FD_184515 | JGI IMG/M metagenome (GOLD analysis project Ga0208134, IMG submission 184515) | Aqueous microbial communities from the Delaware River and Bay under freshwater to marine salinity gradient to study organic matter... | ecosystem: Environmental > Aquatic > Marine >... | reverse complement strand
CTATAACCCTTTTAATATTTATATATATATCCCTATAAAAAAAACAAAGAATATTATTAACAATCTCCCCTATAAAAAAAACAAGTAAATTTTATTAGTATATTCTTTCTATAATTTTTCATTCAATCTATTCTAATTTTATTTTTTTTAATTTGAAATATTCTTTTGTTATAGTTTTCATTAGTGCCCAAGATTTATGAAAATCATTATTTACTGGTACATTTTTCCATATTAATCTCTCCATTTTTTTTACATCATTATCAATTTCCTTAGGAACAAATAAATTACCCCATTTCCTACCTATTTCAATCTTAGGATTTATAATATCATAAGCAACATCATCAATATCTACATATATTTGTTTTTTATTTTCCATTATATAAACCGAGACTACATTATAATCTTCTTCATTATAATCTTCTTCAACACTTTCATAATCAACGAGAGCCATTTTGTTTTGTTGTTGTATTCTTTTGGAATTATATTCATTATCTTATTTCTCAATTCAGTTTCAATTTTTTTACTTTTTCTACAACTTGTAGATTTTCTACAACTTTTACGTTTAATTCTTTCATTTGAAACATTGTGGAAATTAAAAATAATAAAAAAATTGAAATTGTAATTGTGAAATAAATATTAATTATAACTCCCCACAAACCTTTCAATATGTCAGCAAATAAAGAGACAATCGAAACCGCCAAGAAATTTATTAATGTCTGTGATAATCTTGGAAATACTATTTTCGAGGTTTCCGACGCACTCACATCAAACGACTACTTAACTTCTTATAATGATATAGCATCATTACGAGAATATATAAGCAATATTCACACTACAATTAAAACCCTAACTGAAACTATCACATCACTAAAAAGCACCCAAGTTTATAAAGTATATCATAAGCAAACTAAAATGAAATATCGCGATGTAGCCCCTGTAAATTTAACCGAAGAACAAAAACTCAATCACTCTAGTGATAGATATGCGATGTGTGATAAATGTGATGGTGTCATATTGAAAGACGGTATGAACGAACATCAAGATAGAAATATATGTAGAAAGAAATTCCTAGCAAAATTGAGTGCTAAAAATAGTGGTAAAATACAAGGTAAATATAGAAAAGAAATAGTAATTTTAGACAATTTACTCCAAACAATTGATAATCCAGGTCGTAATGTAGATATTATTTAATTTACTTATTTTTTATTAAATTTTTTTTCTAGATAAATTATAATGAAAAGAAAATTGATATATATGGCTAAACCAGTATATGGTGGATGGGTAAGTTTTACAGCACATTTATCCTTATTAAAGGATTATCCAGTATTTAAAATAGGAAAACGGACTGAAAGTAAAACTAGAGAATTTGGATATGATGTTATGTATCAAAACCTTAGTATAGATGATATATTGAAACAGTTCTCCCCAGAGGATATTATGATAACGTGTATAGATAAAAAATACTATAAATATTTAGATAAATTCCCAGATAATATAACAATAGTTATACACGACCCAACTGAATTAAAGACCCCCGTTATTCAACATTTACCTAGATTTAAAATTATAACTATAAGAAAAAGTGTTGAGAAATATCTGAAAGATAAATATAATATAAATAGTGAATTTCTGGTTCATCCATTTTATCCATTTGAAAAACCTAGTAAATATAATACTGTGGCTAAAAATAGAAATATTTCTATTAGTCGTGTTGATTTTGATAAAAATACTGATATAATCGTTGAAGCCAATGATAAATTAGCCAATATCCCAGGTAGCAATACTGTAGAAATATACGGTGCTCTTAATGACCTATATGTATATCATAAACTTAATAATACGAATTTTAAAAAGTATTATAAAGGACGGTTTGGTAAAACATTCAAAGATTTAATAGAATTATTATCATCTGGAAAACATATGGTTGATTTATCATCTATAAAAAATGATGGTGGAGGTACCCAATATACATTTTTAGAAGCAATATATATGGATAATATATTGGTTTTAAATAAAAAATGGGTAGAAAATAATCCTGGTCCATTTATTCATAATATCAATTGCATTGTCGTGTCAGATTCCGATGAATTAGCAAGAGTATTAAAATCTAATGAAAAAAATAATGAATTGATAATAAATGCTAGGAAAATATTAACACCACATATAGACGCTAAAGGATATTAAAATAAAAAATAGACATCACAGTCATTTATCACCTAAAAACTCCTTTCTTTTTCATCTGCTACAAGTATAGTTAATGTGGATTTACCAGTTAGTCTAACAGGGTTATATTCGGTATCTACAAGTCTCAGAGTAAGATTACGTATATCAAGTGGTTCGCTATTCAATATATCCAAGAATATAATATTTGGTTCAGTCGATATAACCTCATTCTCATCACTCGTAATAACACTACTTAGGATATTGCGTCGTTGTTTCTGGCTACTATCATAACTATCAATATTAAATGTAATTATTTCTAATATGAAATCTCGTGAGTTTATAGATGGAAAAAATAGATTTTCGGCTTGAAAATTAACAAATGCGATAGATGGACCATCAGTTGGGAGGAGGTATTTGTCTTTAGAATATCCAAGAAAGTTGGCGAAGGTGTTGCTTGAAAATTCTAATTTTTTTTGTGTAATTTTCACATTTGTAGGAACTTTGAAAACCCTTTGACTACCTGTTGCTCTATTATTTCTTCTAGCACTACTTGACCTTGCTGTAGCATAAGGGTCTAATGTTGTTTCTGGAAAACTTGCTTTTGTATATAGTTCATTACTATGGAATACTATAAATGGGTATAAGTCGGTTGCGGATAAGTGTGGGTATGTCCGTTCAACTACTATTGGTGCTGCTCCTGCGAGAGAATAACATAACTGTATCGCACTTCCATTAACTCTAATCTCTAAAACGGTATTTGTAATATTGCCTTCACTTGCGTAAGTTGGTTCAACATTAAAATTATCGAGTATCCCTTCTTTTTGTCCATACATAACGAACTTACTTCCATCCCAACCTACACCAATACCATAAGTAATATCGCTTGATGTAATATCAGCAGGTTTTTTATCACTTAAAACTGTTTTGGAAAGTCCAATAATAAATCCTTGTGCGTTTAATCCAGCACCAGCAGCACCATCTTGAGCCAATTTATTTATTTGAAAACGAAAATAACCTACACCTTTAGCGATATTATAATTAGAGTATATACCATTAGTGTAATCCTGTGTTGATGCTACAGTATCACTCATTCCCCACACTGTACTTGGTGATGTAGGGGCAACTATCGAGGCACTACTATTACTTAATGTTTGACTTCCAGCCCAACTAGTTTGATTACCTCCTACACGTAATTCGATATTAACTTTTTCATCTATAACCGCTGCTCGAAATTGATTTCCTAATAAATATGCTTTACTATCATTACTATCATATAATAGATTTCCATTGAGACCATTTGTGATTTGGTCTAATAGACTTCCAAAATTGTTTCGTGTATAAATATCATTCGTAATAGTAGCAAATGTGTCCTCGTCATCTAAATTAGAAACGGTATTATATGCGAATTTAACATTTTCAGTAATACTATCAAATATAGTAGGTTCGAGGTTCGCACTAATATTATTCAATCCAATTTTCGACATAGGTTTAATGTTTATCGACTGATTAAATTGTGTTTCAAAAATCCCATTATCGTCATCACTAGTAATGCGTATAAGTTTCATAATAATATATATTGAGATATTTATTCTTTTTTTTATTCTTGAAAGGGATATAGTGATTTAAATTCTTTATCCATATATCTTTCATTTATAGGTCTATCAATATTTATAAATAGGAAATCGTGTTTAGAGCCATTTGTAGCATCACGAAAAACTTTATAGAAATCTTTACTGTGAGGTAAGTAATTCCAATCTCCCTCCATCAAATCCACTTGCTTATTCGTTGCTCCAAAGGTAATTATGGCGTTAGCATTTTCTCTCAAAGAACTGGAAATTGAACTATACTTCTGGGCAAGTATAACGATGGATATATTGAATTTACGACCATTTTGGAAGACCTTCGACATCATACTATCCTTCATTCTTGAATTCGCAAATTTATTAGAATAGAATAGGTCATCGACAATAAATAGAACGTCATTTGGTCGCTCCTTATCTTCTACTTTATCCTTCCAATCATCGACTAACTCATCATATACCTCACTGACCTCAGTATCAAACCATTCGTGGCGGACATTGCTAGAGGGTATTTCTTTAAAATCAATTAACTTATTTATCTTATCATCACCCTTGGAGCCTGACCATAGGTATATATTATCTCCTTTGAAATCTGAGCCATACCACGTAGGTAATGCTGTTAGGCACGACAATATTGAACTCTTACCACTTCCACTTCTACCAACTATTAACATACGAAATGGGATATCGGGTAATATATCCTTCTTCGTTACGAACTTGTCGCTAATATCTTTTGCTTTCAATACTTTTGGAGGCATCTTTATATTAGTATAATAAAAAATTATACAATATTATTCAATAATATTCAAGTAAGTTTGTTTATATGCGATTGCTTCATCTAAGGTTTGGAAGTTTTTTCTATTTTTTTTAATTTACATATACACGTAGCATTTTCTCGCACAATTCCAGATTTTTCTTTTTTCTGGTTTAGGTGCTGATACTTTTACTGGTTCTACTACTTTAGGTTGTTGTGGTGTTGCTACTGGAACTGGTTTCGGAACAGTATTGGGTTTTGCTACATATGTATCGTCTATAACCTTTACTGGCTTTGCTGGTGCTGGTGCTGGTGCTGGTTCTTGTCTTTTACCTAATTGTGAAAGTGTGTCGTTTAATATTCTAATATTATCTGTAAGACTATTAAAATGACTGTAGTCGAAAATAGGTTGCCGAGGTTCGCTTTTGACTGGACTATTTTGTGGGACTTTGGTTGCTGGGCTTTCTGGAGTATTAACAACTTGATTGACGACTTCCTTTGCGGTCTCGGTTTTTTTCAAGGGAGAACCGACTAATTCTCCAGCAATTTTCAATTTCATTTTCTCTTCCATTTTCTTCTTGCGACTTGCTCGCATACGTTCTACAAATGCCTTCTTGGCTTCTGGTGTCATAGGTTTTCTCGGTTTTCGTGCTTTCTTAACTACTGGAGCAGGTGAGGCTTCTTGGGGCATTTCAAAAACGTTTTCCATTCTCTATATAATTATATATAATATAATTTATTTCTTGTATTAGCGTATGGGAAATTCGTGTAAGAAAAAAGTAGAGGAATTCAGTTGTAAATCTTCGTGTTCTATAGAAAAAGAAATTAAGGAAATAAAAAAATATTTTAAGGAACTGTCAGTAGACGACTTAATCCACCTCAAAGAATATATGGAAAAACGAAACGAAGGGAAAGAACTTAAAATTAAAATAGAAAGTCTATTGTAATTATTGGCGTTTAGCCCCACTCCTAAGGAGCTTTTCTTCTAATTTATGTTCTTCAGATTTAGATAAAACTATTTCTTTTTCTTTTTCTAATTCATTTTTAATCTTATTTTGTTGTTGCTGGCGAGTTCTTACTAATACAGTTTCCAAAATTTCATAAACTCTATCTAACCCATACAAAGATATAAGGCGTTTGATATTATTACATTTCTCGCAATAGTAGGCAAATGTTCCTCTATCATTTTCACAGCACAAATAACAAACCATTTCGTCGTGTATTTATATGAGATTTTATTTATTCTTAATATTATATAACAACAATATGCTTTATGGGAGACTAATACAGATTGGAACTATTTATTATAATAAAATTATTGATGTCGATGGATATTCTTATTTTGTAGCCGTCAATAAAATAGAATTACCCTTTATAAAAATATATACAATTGAGTTAGACAAAAAAACATATGTATATGGCGATAATGTAATACTATCCAGAAGCAATCTACTTTGTAAATTGATTGACTTAGATTTAATATTATCTCATACTCCATTCGTCAAAGAGACAGAAGGGCAATCTAATAAAAAAAATTATTATTTAGAAGCAAAACAAAAACGGAAAAATAATGGAACAGTAGGAAATGGCTACACAATGGAGCATAAATCTGGATTTTTAACTTTCGAATAAAAAAGGCTCTGTGATTTTATTTTAATAATACTTATATAAATGTGAATTTTTCACAGGACAAAAAAAATAAATAAAATTGATTTTTTCTTAATATTTTTTTTATTTAATAACAATTGAAAAATGACTACAATTGAAGGCTTCCCTAATTATTTAATATTCGAGGATGGAGGTGTATTCTCTATAAAAAGTGATATGTTTTTGAAACCTGGAGATGACGGACAAGGATATTTAAGAGTAAAATTATGGAAAAATACGAAACAATATACTAAATGTATCCATAGATTATTAGGTGAAACATTTATACCAAATCCCGATAATAAACCCGAAATAGACCATATTGATAGAAACACTAAAAATAATGATTTAAGCAATTTGAGGTGGGCAACTCGAAGCGAACAAGAACAAAATAAAGGCGATAGATGTGATAATAAATTAGGAATAAAGAATATTAGTTATGATGAAAAATATGATAAATATGTATTTCAAAAAACTATTAATGGAGTTCTACATAGAAAATATTTTAAAATAAAAGAGGAATGTATCGCTTATAAAGAGGAATATTTACAATGATAAAATGCGAGGTATAGCCGTGTATAATATAAAATTACCTAATCCAGCAGAGTTAATATTTACTTGAAGATTTTTTCTATTTGCGGTGGTAGGCAATGGCATCGCGATTATTTGATTTTGTCCTGCTGAGTATAATTCTAACTGGTTAGCCGCAAACAATGGATTTTGTAGATTATTCACAACATAGTCCGATTTAGACATCGCGGCTACAAAACGGTCATAGTATAGAGGCGAGTATGGAACAACTGAGCGACTGTCGGTCAATTCGACGTTATTACACGAGATACGGAAATTTGATACTGCGAGTGTAGCATCAATACCATTAGCATTTATAGGCATTATCACCGCATTTTCGGCTTGTCCCGCAATTTCAACTACATTAGTGTATCCAGTAGCACCATTACCAAGAAGTTCATAAGTATCGAACTGGGTATATAATACATTCTGGACGGCTTCTGCTGATTGAGGCATTTGTTTCAATACACATTCCATTCGTGTGAATTCGGCTGTTTGAGTTGTTGGTGCGACATTATCAATAGTCATTCCAGTAGCACCTCCTCCAGTTGTAGTCAATGTGAATAATGTACCATTGAAGGTAATTAGAAGACTTCCATTTGCGTTCTGGCTTATTGCTGTAATAGTTCTAAGGACTTGTGCTCCAGTTGTCCCATTAATCTCGCCAGTGATTTGAAGTTTTTGACCTACCCAATATCCAGATTGGTTCAAATTGGAATATTTTGCGAGTGTAGTTAATTCTGTTATAGCAGTATCCGCAGCAGGTTGGGCAATATCAACCATCTTTTCGGCGTTGGCGAGTTGGCCTGGTTCAATCAATTGTGCTTCTACATTTTCGAGGTTTAATTCTAAATGAACTCTAGTATCCCCCATAGCCATAAAATCAATTACATCGACATTACAGAAATCGAGAATATCACCAAGGCGTATCATAATAGGTGTGTTTAGGTTATTGACTGAACGGACAGAGCCAGTTTTATTAACATCAGTCCAAAGTCCATATTTTTGGCCGTTTGAAAGATTGAATAAACTATTAGCAGACATATATCGGTTGCTATCAACGTTAGTTTGTGATTGGCGGGAACTATCCATATTTTGTCGAAGGACATCTGTTCTACGAACGCTTTCAATCATACCTTTATTGGCTGATGAGATATGAGCGTTTCGGATTAATGCGACGTTGTTAAAATGGTTATTGTAATCGACACCAGCGTTTTTCCATCTTAGAGATGCTTGGTAGATACCTTCACCATCGGGAGCAGCACCACCATCTACGGTGTTCATCTGACAATATACTTGGACGAAACTGTCTTTTAATGATACCTTACCATATGAAGCAGGAATTACGAAATCTACTCTATTATTTGCTGGAGTAAATAGACCATTCTGCTGTGATTGGAGTTTAATGTATTTTTCGGAAGACATAGTTATATATGTCTATAATATAAAAAAAATAAATGATAAAATAATAAATTTATAATAATTCTAATGCCGATACACGCAATAATAATTCCTCTATAGTATTCTGTTGCTCTGTCATTTGTGTTTCTAATGTTGCTATTTTGGCTTTTTCTTCATTTAACTGGGAACTTAATTCCTTAGTAGCGGAAATATGATAAGCATAAATATCATTATAATTTAATCTTAAAGCCGTCTGGTTGCCTTCGCTATCTACTTCTTCACCCATAACACACCAAGATAGTTCTGGTATTTGTTGAACTTCTTGTGCTATTAATCCCGCTTCATCCATCCAGGAATATTGGTCTTTAACTGTAGGCCATTCGGCATCTGTAGGTATCCAATTTCCAACTGCTTCTGCTGGCTGTTCTATTATCTTTTCATATTTTTGAGGAGATAGTTGATTTATTAAATTTAGAGCGGATGATGAATTTATAACTTGTTCGTTATATTTTATTCTATCGTCGGAAGATGTAAAACCTCCACTTGAATACGTTCCTCCATTCACGGATAACATATAACCTGTGCCTTTGAAGCCATAACCAATAGTAGTATAGCCATTTAGTCCTGCTATTACTATACGAGAAGGAGAATTATCAGTAGTCGTATTTTGGTTGGCTGTTTTAAGATGGAGTTCTGTGCTATCAGTAAAAGAATTATTTGGATACATTACATTAATTTGAGGACTGAATGCATTACCCATTATAATTTTATTTACTGTGTTAGCACTACCAGATGTATTATTACCTGGAAGTTCTGTTGATTTATAAAAAGTTTGGTATCCATCTACGTGTAATTCAGTGCTTGGGGCATCTGTTCCTATACCAACCAAACCAGCCGACGTAATTCTCATCTTTTCGGTTGGACTAGCATCACTTATAGCCGTCCAAAAGGTCATCGCAGATGAACCATCAGTATCACCATCACTTTCTCTTACAACCGCTAACTGTCCTCCCAATTCGCTTACATTACCTGGCGGATTACCTTCAGCGACGTGGAAGTTGATACTGGGCCCATCACCCTTAACTAAATTTTGATTACTACCTTCAAAGGCTTGTAGCCTTAACATTTCAACAGGCGTGCCTGATGTGGTAGTCTGTTTTTTTAAATGTAATAAAGTTCCTGGGGCATTGATACCAATACCTAAATTTGTGTCTATAAATGTATCTCCATTGGTTTGTATTTCACATTTTCCATTAGAATTAAAAATTATATCACTTGCTCCAGAGCCTCCAGATGTTAAATCAGTTTCCGCTACATCGAATGACTGCCAATAGATTTTACCATCGGATTTTGTGTATAGCCAACCATTTCCATCTACTGGTGCTGTAGGTGTCGCCTGTTCTTCATTAAAACAAAATTTACCATCTATATTAGTATCGCCAGTAGTATCTATCTTACAATATCCACTATCATTGGATATTATCGATTTGTCAATAAAATTTCCTGAAAAACTCATGATTTATAATAATACAATAAAATAGTTTTGAAGAAATTATTAGTTTAGAAGAAACTAATATGTAAAATACGACACATTCACATTATTGGCTGGTGTCTGGAAATAGACTTTAACATTGTCAGTTAAAACATTCGATACCGTCAAACAAAATGTATATTTAGTCCCATCGTAATATAGGTCAGCGTATTCTGGACTCGCCCAATAATTACTATTATGGTCTACAAATGCTATACCGATTTTTGCGGTAGATGTAGTTGTTGAACCCATTATAGATATTACCCTATCCTCTAATATTGAAATATCGCTTGATGCTGTGTTCGCAGATGATATAGTAGCATTTGTATATAAATCATCACCACCATTCCCAGAACTCCCAACAACATCCACGAAAAGTTGTGAATTTGAATTTGCCTGTAAATCTACTGATGAAGCACCGAATTTACCTTTAATTTGAATACCATCCGTGAGTGTTGAATCAATGGAAGTCAACGATGCATTTGCGGGTGCCTGTAAAGCACTGGTCGAGAACCCTGTAATTTGACCAGATGTTAGAGCAACATTTAGAGACCCATTAGTTTCAGTTCTTAGATTCACTTGGCTTCCACCTACCGTTTCACCTGCGACCTTCAAACCAGTGTTCGTTTCATCTACATCATTGATAGTTATCTTTAAATGCCCTGATGGGTCTATATTGACTGGTTCTAAATTATTCTGGTTGTCCATACCGTAGCACAATACTTGCTGTAATCCACCAGCACCTGATGCGATAGATGTATCTTCACCTTTACTAACCTTCGAGTTTAGTGTAGCCAATGATGTATTTCCAGTAGTTTGTAGAGCACTTGTCGCAAAACCTGTAATTGCTGGTGTAGCTCCTTCTTGTATAGAAACTTTTAAATTTCCATTAGATAAAGCAGATGGTAAAATAACTTTGTTATCTATGGAAGCCAATGAAGTATTTCCAGTAGATTGTAGAGCAGATGTAGAAGCGTTTGTAGGTAAAACCGAAGAACTTACAACTACAGCCCCAGTATTACACGCTGTTATTTTTCCATCAATACTTGTGGTATCTCCTTTAATTATTCCCAAATCAGTAATCATAGTATCTTGTTTAGCAGATGTGGAAGCGTTTGTAGGTAAAGCCGAAGAACTTACAACTACAGCCCCAGTATTACACGCTGTTATTTTTCCATCAATACTTGTGGTATCTCCTTTAATTATTCCCAAATCAGTAATCATAGTATCTTGTTTAGCAGATGTGGAAGCGTTTGTAGGTAAAGCCGAAGAACTTACAACTACAGCCCCAGTATTACACGCTGTTATTTTTCCATCAATACTTGTGGTATCTCCTTTAATTATTCCCAAATCAGTAATCATAGTATCTTGTTTAGCAGATGTGGAAGCGTTTGTAGGTAAAGCCGAAGAACTTACAACTACATCCCCAGTATTACACGCTGTTATTTTTCCATCAATACTTGTGGTATCTCCTTTAATTATTCCCAAATCAGTAATCATAGTATCTTGATTAGCAGATGTAGAAAAACCTGTAATTGCTGGTGTAGCACCTTCTTGTATAGATACCTTCAAATTTCCATTAGATAAAACAGATGGTAAAATAACTTTGTTATCTATGGAAGCCAAAGATGTATTTCCAGTAGTTTGTAAAGCAGAGGTGGAAGCGTTTGTAGGTAAAACCGAAGAACTTACAACCACAGCACCCGTATCACAAGTGGTTATTTTAGAATTCATAGATGTCGTTTCAGTTGCTATAGTAGCCAATGATGTATTTCCAGTAGTTTGTAAAGCAGATGTAGAAAAACCTGTAATTGCTGGTGTAGCACCTTCTTGTATAGATACCTTCAAATTTCCATTAGATAAAACAGATGGTAAAATAACTTTGTTATCTATGGAAGCCAAAGATGTATTTCCAGTAGTTTGTAAAGCAGAGGTGGAAGCACCAGTAGCCAAAGCAGTACTTGAAACTACAACCGCTCCAGTATTACAAGCCACTACTTTAGTATCTAAACTCGTGGTATCTCCAGCAATTGTGGCTAACGAAGTATTTCCAGTATCTTGTTTGGCTTCAGTCGCTAACCCTGAACCTGAGGCACTTACTACCGCAGTTGTTTCTAATTTTCCATTAGCATCAATAGAAAGCGATTGCCATTTATTAGATGTATTGGAGCCATAAACGCCAACGGCTTGTAAACTGTCTTGATTAATTACTGGTGTTAGTTTCTGAATATTACTATCACTGTCTACAGCAGTATTATTCGCTATTTGCTGTAGCCAGTATTTATCACTTGACGCTATCAGCCTGGTTGATTGAGAAGACATATTATACAATAAACAGATAATATTATATTTGATAATAATATTATTATGTATTCGTCTGAACTTATAAGTGATAGTGCTAAATCTAGCGAAAAGAAAAAACCTAAAATAAAACTAAGTCAATTGTTTATAGGGATGCCGAAAATATCAATAGCCAAGGCAAAGCGTCCAAAGAATAGAAAAAAGCCATAATAGTGTTTCAGTTTAGTTAGTTCTAAAATTCCCGCTGAAGTGCGGAAGTTTAGGTGGCGTTTATTATGTTCGCACTTTCAAAGGCAATTATGGAGGCAAAATACCCTATCACCCTTAATTATTATAATATCTATTACCATTAAAATATTAAAAGGGGTATAGGGTGACGGGTTATAGGGTATTTATAAAAGTATTCTATAAAATGAGTATAAAATAATATTGTGAGACAACAATAATATTTAGTATATGTATATATGAATAGTTTTCAAAAACAGCATTAACCTATAACCCTTCACCCCCATTTAATATATGAGGGTGATTGTTTAAAAAAAAAAAATAAATTATAAAATCGTCCCTTTATTCTTATAAATTTAATATTTTGCGTATAGTTTCATTAAAATATTTCTCAAACATATATAATGTAAATTGTTTGCCTTTTTCTTTCTTAATTTTCTTAGTAAATCCATCATACTTACCTATTACTTGTGGGAATATATTAAAACTTGGAGGTGATTTTGAATTTTCAAAATATAAGTCCCACACTTCTCTTAATTTATTTGCCTTTATTGAGAAAATGAAATCGGCAGTCTTATCTTTCATAGACCATTCCCCATACAGTTTATATTTATCCCTTGCTGTTTCACCTTGATGCGTCAATTCATCATTTCCAGTAATATCTAAAATAAATCTAATAGATGCTGGTAATGAGTATTCTTTTGCTTCTTGTATTCTATCATCTAAAACATCTTCTCTATGACCTTGTGGTGTATAATCATTATCCAAATTGTCGATTAAATATTCATATACACTATATAGCCAATCCTCATTATTCATATCTTTATATAATTGTTTCCAATACGCTTTATTTTCCTCACCTAATTCCTTTTTGAGTTTAGCCGAAGGTTCATATAAAACACTCCTTCTACAATTATTCTCAATATATAAGTCATTTTGCGAGTTGATTACATATAATTTAGTATTCGTGGTATTTATTGGTTTTTCATATTTTTCTTTTATATTGATTATTGGATTAGTTGTAATATCTTTCATTTTATTTATATGTTTCTTCATATTACCGAAATCGATTTCTTCAGTAATAACAATGGTGGATTTTAACATACTTAAACTACAAGAGTTTCCTACAATTTGGTCTAAATCATTAACGGACGAAACCGAACCATCAAACATAATTTTTCCCATAATTTCCCAAATGGTTGATTTTCCTGTTCCTGTGTGTCCTACCATCATCAATAGTATTTCACACATACGCTCAGGATATTTCAATTTAAATCCCAATAAATTTCTTAAATAGTTCGTTTTCATTTCGTCATAATTCGCAAGATTTTCAATTAACATCTTAAAATTATCGATATTAACAGTTGCCGCATTTTCAAATCTATGGACTTTATAAGGTGTTGCTAGATTGAATATATCAGAATTACCATTATATACTTCTGTTGAAAATGGTATAAAATCAACATTAGTGTATTGGCGTTTTGTTGTATCTTCTAACCATTTATCCCATATATTTGTGATTTTTAACTTTTTCTCCACATAATAAGAATACTTAAATTCCTTTGCGTAATCACATAAATCACCACGAGAAATTTGGAATGTCTTATCTCCGTGAGTTCTCCAATAAGCATTAGGAATTATTGTTTTGAAAATTTCTTTTTCCCATCTTTCTTTAACAATTTCATAAGGTTCGAACTCTATATCGTCTTCTACATCAATATCAAGTGGTTCAATACATTCAATAGGTTTCTCAATCAACTTTAGGTACTTATACCCACGTTTTTCCTTAATCATAGTTGTAAATTCTTCAATATTACATTTCTTAGTTGTATTGACCCCATCAAACATAGGCACCGACACATTTTCCTTTCCTATAAATTCAATAAGTTCATCTACTATAATTCTTTCTTCTTTTCTAAGTTCATTTCCAATCGCCTTGCTTTTATAATTTTTTCCTTCTACTAAATTGAATTCCATTTCAGCAATAATGGTGTCTTTTATAATAGCGATTTCTTTATTAAATTTATCGAGCCATACCTTTCCAGTTCTATAATTTAAATCACGATTTATTGCTTTAATAATATCGAACTTTTCTAATTCATTATCGGCTAATATTTCGTCCCTATTATTAATATAACTTTTAAGATATGATGTGCTACAGCCATCAATATTATTTCTTTCAATATATTCTAATAGTAATGTAGGCTCACAATTGACTATATCATAATCATAATATAGACCTTGAGTGATATAATTTTTAACGGATTTTATAAGTCCTTGTTGCGATACTCTATTACCGTGAGCGTATAATCTAGATGTTCCTTCAGTATCATTCCTACTAGGTTTATATCCAACATTAAATTCATAATTATTTTCTTTTAACATATTAAGGTAGTGTTCGATACTATCTAAATAATCTTTCGTTCCTTTGATGAGGTTTCCAAACTCATCATAGCAACTATCACCAAAAAACGTAGTTTTAAAATCATTTCGTTTTTTTATGAGTGTTAGACACTCCTTAACTTGCTTTTCGTTTGCTTTTTCTACACACATCATATTAAATCTATTTGCCGTCATCCTGATATAATATATACACAGAAAATAATTTTAAATCAATTTTTTTTATTTATCTTAATTATTTTTTTTTTCACTTAAAAATAATTTCTCTGTATATATTATATGGATGCTAGTAAATGTATATATTGCGACAAAAAAATGAATATTATAAAAAATGATTGGAAAACACGTAGGTTTCATAAAAGTTGCTACAAAGATTTCAAAGAAAAACAAATACTATCGTGGAAACTTCAAGGGTTAATGCCTATGTAATTTTCTTTATAAGCAATGGCTTCTTCTATAACTTGGTATAGCAATTTCGTATTTCATATGTATCTATGATACTATCCTAGAAAAAAATAGTATATTAAAATATACTCTTAATGTATATAATGAGCGATATAAAATCAGTAGTAATTAAAAAAAGTGAGCAACCAAAGAAACGTTATATGGCGATATTCACACGTGAAAATGGTAGAACAAAAACTATTAACTTCGGTTCTAAGGGGGCGAATACATTTGTCGACGGTGCTGGAGACAAGGTTAAAAGTGCGTGGGAAGCACGACACAAGGTTCGTGAGGACTGGAATAACCCAATCACGGCTGGAAGTCTCGCAAAGCATATTCTATGGGGAGAAAGCAACAATATCAGTAGGAATGTCGTAGCATTTAAGAAGAAATTTAATTTAAAGTAAGTTCATATTTATTTATATTGTCATATTTTATTATGTCCGAGTTCGCAGATAGTTATTTCAATCAAAGTCGCACTCAAGATAGTTATAATGAGGCAGTAGCATCAGCCACAGGTCAAACACAAATGGGTCAAGCGAAGTTCGATAAAAACTTATCTAAATACCAACAGGAACAAGAGAAAGAAGCAAAAAAAGAGAGTGCTGTAGAAGCGACTACTGGCGTTATTGGAGGTGCTGTTTTCACTGAAGGACTTAGAGATTTAGTTGGAAAAGCAGGTAAGAAAGTAGTTAAGAAAGTAGTAGAAAAAGTAGGTGAAAAAGTTGGAAATGTCGTTGATGATATTGCTGATAGAGCCACAACCGCAACTAAAAACATTGTTAGTAAAGCGGCTGATAGTATAGTAGATAAGGCTAAATCGGCGAGTTCCACAGCACGAGATTTAATGAAACTTCCTGATGCTGATATTGAAGGGACTGAGAACCTAGTTAAGCGGAATGCTTTAAAATCACTACAAGCGAAAACTGAAAAACAATTTGGAAAGTTTGACCCAGCACAACAAGCAACCGACGCTACTGATAGTGGAGATTTAGGAGAACAAGCCCTAAGTGATGCTCGGGCTTTGACTAGTTCTGGAAATAATATACCTGCTACATTAGAGGGTCAAGAAGTAGATGATATTAACCCACTAGATTTTTTCAAGAGTTCTAAAGGATTTGATGCTGGTGGCGAATTAACACGTGGAAAAGTTGATAATCCATTCTCGGTCACGAGTCCAGAAAATAAAGAGGCTCTAGAGGGGGTAAAAGAAGTAAAATTATTTGGTACAAATGCCGAAGCACGTAGCGCACGCTTGGGAGACCAATTACAACCTTGGCGTGATATGATGGGTCCAAAAGGTCGTGGAGATATTAAGCCAAGTGAAATAAAATCATATAATCAAGCCACGGTGGAAGCACGAGCCAAGGCTAACGTCCCTAAACCTGACCCAGATGCCGATATAAAAGCATCTCTACCTGATGTAGATGAATTGGATACTCGCCCAGTAGCCCAGCCTCCTGCTCCAGAACCTACTCCAGAACCTACTCCAGAACCTACTCCTGAACCTGATGCCGACCTTGTTGGTAAAGATAGAGACCAAGATACTCAAGAAACCAATGTAAGTGATGATAGCCTTGCTGAAGACACTGGTGCCGAAGCGGATGCTGATGCTGATGCTAGTGAAGTGGAAGAGGGAGGCAAGAGTGGTGTAAGTGAAACTAGTTTTGGTGCTGATGCTGGTGCTGAAGCTGGTGCTGAGACTGGTGCTGAGATTGGTGCTGACGCAGGTTTAGAAACAGGTGAAGTAATAGCAGATACAACGGCGGCTGCCGAAGGCGGTTTGAACCCAATAGCCGATATTGCCGCGATAGGTTTAGGGCTAGCAGGCGTCTTAGGAGGCATTTTTGGTAAGAAGAAAGCATCACCACCACCTAAACCTCCTCCACCTCCTCCGTTATTAAATCCAGCCGTAGCATTGGGAATATAAATGTTTGTTAATAGTATGAATTATGAAGAACTATATTGGAAATATATACTAAAAATATTAAAGGAAAAATACCAAAATAAAAAATCTAATATATAGTTAAGATGTAGTCTGCTTCGCCAGTATAACGATGTGTTAGTTAAACCTCCTCCCATTTTTTTTTTCTTTTTAAATTAAAATCAATAAATTAAGATTAATTTATTTGTTAATATTATAAAATGTCTCAAAACCAAATCGTCTATCATAGCGTTATAGCGGAGAACAACCGTGAAACTTATGGCGAATTCGACGTTGTTGATTTTCGTTGTCAGTTCCCTACACGTTCAATGAATTTAAACAGTGTTCGATTAACAGGTACATTTTCAGTCAAAGACGAAACTGGTTCCCAAGTAGTAGCACAGTCTTGTCAAATGGACGAACTTGTAGGTTCTCATAGTTTCTTATCTCAAGTTCAAACTTTTGTAGGTGGTGTATCCGTCGATAATATTTTAGAATATCCTAGAATGGTTAAGATGATTACCTCTGCTACAGAAAATCCCGCCGATATGTTTAACAGTGGAAATATTTGCGAATTGAAAGCACCTTGTCAATCCGTAGCCGAAGAACTTTTGCGTCAAGAAGGTATTAAATCCCAACAAGGCACACCAGTCAAGCGTGATTTAGATTTTTCGTGTAAGCCTATGATTTCATTAAATCAAGTTGTAGGTGATAAACGCACACTGTCATACACTAAGAGTGGAGATGTCCGTATGGTATTCACACTCGCACGTAATAACGCCGTTCTATTCGGTTTAAATGTTGTAGAAGGTTTCTCTTATACACTGTCCGATTTAAGGGTTGAATTCACATCATATCCCGATGATGGCGACACATCTACACCTATTATGTATAAACGTCGCCAAGGATTAAAACAATCTTTCGCTTCTACTACCGCCCAATTGAATTTCAACTTCCCTATGATGGCTAACAGGGTATATGGTTCTTATTTACCTCAAGCAGACGAAAATATCCCAGCAAAAAATAATCTCGCTTTGGCTAAACCTCCAAGTGTTTCAACAATAACCTTCTTCTGGAATAATGCTACCAATGAGTACATATCTTATCAACTCCGTAGTCAGCCAGAAATCATTGAGCGTTATATTGACGCTCTTGGTGATAATGGCTCTAACAGTGCCTCATTAATGAATATCGCAAACAATAATGCTTATGGATGTGGTTTAGACCTTGGTGAAACTGTTGATTTAATGGCTACAAAACTATCAGTAGTGATTGAAAGTGGATTACAAAGCGACACACCAATGCTTCTGTATCTATATTCCGAAGGTATCGCACAAATGTAGATGTTTTTTACTTTTTCTATGTTTATTTAAATTATATTTTTGTATAATCACACCACATTCACATTTAACTGTAGTATGATATTCTTCCCATTTTCGTTCATATTTTTCTCTACTTGCTTCATTTAGTTTATCTTTATTTTTTTCATACCGTTTCTTGTTTTTTCTAATACTACATTCTTGTTTAGTTTGACCTTCTAGTTTTTTATTAACACACTGGAAATTTTCTTGATAATATCGTTCTCTTTCATTTCTTTTATCTTCACTACATTCTTCTAATAAATGTATTTTAACATTTCCAATTTCATATAGAACTCTTGAAGAATATTGGTTTCTATTTTTATATTCATAATTATGGGATGATTTTCTACTTGATAGTGGTTGTGTTGTAGAACCATAATAAATTAATTCTGGGTCATCACAAGTCAATTTATATATTTTCACGTTTTCAGTCATTTTTTCTTATTTTATTAAATATTATTAATTCAGTTTAATTCAATTTTTTTATATTTATATATGTTATAAAATGTCTCAACCACAATCTCAAGTTCTCTATATAGACCCTTCCTACAATCAATCTAAGTTTAGATCGGAATTCCGTCTACCGAGTCAAAACGGTATCTATATGTCTAATCTTCGCCTTCTCAATATCGGTGTATCAAAAGCATCTGCCGACGACCGTTCTTATAATGAACTTACAGGTGCTTTAGGTGTAATCGACAGTATTGAATGTTATTCAGGCTCTCAGTTATTAGACCAGGTTCGCAACTTTTCTCAATATGTAGCACTTAAAAATATATTGAATTCTAATTCAGCAAATCAGTCAATTCACCGTCCATTAAAACGCAATAAATTAGGATATGTCGCAACAGGTTTAGATGCCGTTGATGGAACTACTGGAGCAATTACTCTTGGTGTGCTACAAAACAATGCCGTCCCAGACCGTTTCAATACAATTACAGCAACGACCGCAACACCAGAAATTAATTGTGCTTGGATTGACCTTCGTGATTGTTTAGGATTTCTTCGTGGTTCAAGTTATATTCCTATGAATGTCTTTCCAGACTTTAGAGTTGTAGTCAATTACAAGAATTCCGCTTTGGCTGATATTCTTAGCGACCGCACACCTTCTAATTATGAAACTGTAGAGCCATTGATGGTATGTGAATATGAAACAGACCCAGAAACAGCCGACGCACTTATGCGAGGTTATCAAGGACACGCATTCGAATGTGTAGAACACGACAGCGTCCAACTCTTAGCAGCATCACCAGCAGTAGAAACTGTAGGAGAAACTCAAGAGCAAACCTACGTAGTAAAGGGATTTAATGATAAATATATTTCTAAATTGGCTATCGTTAATACTGGTACTGACGCATCCACTTGGACAGCCGCAGGTTCTAACACAAGTTTCTCAAATCAAGGTAGCGTTTCACAATTAGATTGGGGTTATCAAGCACGTGTTAATGGTGCGAATATGATGGCGAGAAGTATATATGAAGGTAAAAATAGACGCCTCGCCCAAATTACTGATGCTTGGGGAAATATGAATATTGCTGGAGGGCAAAATATGTGTGGAGTTGCTGGAGGGGCAGGTGTAATGTTCGACAGTCGCATCACCGATACTGTAGGACAGTGCGATTACAGTGGCTTCCGCATCGATAATGTTATTAAGGAATTAAAATTAACCGTTCAACGTAGTCCAGTGGGAGGATTGACCGCATCACCAACAGATAACTTGGAACTTAGACAAGCACTAAATCTAAATCTTTATGGTATTTCACGTAAGCGCGTAATTCCGACAAGTTCAGGTATCGTCGTGCAGTATGTCTAAATTTTGTTCTTTGAAGGCAATGGCTTCATCTAAAGTTTTAAAATATTTTTGTATTTTCACACCATTAATTTCCTTTTTATACGCATAATGTTTTTTTAAAGGGATATAACTAATATTCTTTATTCCAGAAGTATTGGTATTATATAACCCAGTATTTTGACCGTTTTCACTAGCAGTAGCCCACCTTAAATTTTCAATATTATTATTTTTAATGTTTCTATCAATATGGTCTACAAATGGTTTGTTTTCTGGGTTGGGTATAAATGTTTCTGCTAATAACCGATGAATTGATTTATAAAACCTCTTACGTTCTTTGAATAAACAAACTTTATTATATTTAACACCATTTCCTTTCAAAAACATTTCTTTTTTTATACTAAATACTCTACCGTCTTCGTAAATCAAATAATTAGGGAAGTCGTTTATTGCCGTCATTTTTCAAGTTAATTGATACAAATTATTGAATTATAATAT
>Ga0208134_1000763_pt1 | contig 20590 bp, 23 predicted proteins | sample VirMetDEL_Mar_31_FD_184515 | JGI IMG/M metagenome (GOLD analysis project Ga0208134, IMG submission 184515) | Aqueous microbial communities from the Delaware River and Bay under freshwater to marine salinity gradient to study organic matter... | ecosystem: Environmental > Aquatic > Marine >... | reverse complement strand
TACGTAGTAGTAGGCACAGACCAGTGTAATTTTTGTACTAAGGCAAAGCATCTTCTACGAGAAAAAAGGGTAGGCTTCACGGCCTACTCTCTAAGTTCATCAAGTAGTAAGTGGCTGTTGACACTTATTAAACAAGCAGGTATGACTACCGTACCACAAATCTGGGACAGCGAGGGTAAGCACATAGGTGGTTACACTGAGTTAGTCCAACATCTCGAAGGGAAATAAACAATGAACGCATTCGCTTTTTTTGTAATGGCTATCTTCTTAGGATCAGCTACTGCTGAGAATAAAGTAGTTGAAGAACCTGCTACAGTTGAAGAGCTAGTCACTATCACAGTAACAGAGTAAGACAGGAGGCTCAGCGTTAAGGCGCTGGGCTTTCCTTTAATATGGAGGTAGTATGCAGTTAGATCTTTTTGAACGCCTAGAAGACACAATAAAAAAAGGTGAAGTGCGAGTTTGCATAAAATGCGATAGAGAGTTACCTATAGACAGCTTTCGTTGGCGAGGTAATGAAGGCTTTAGGCGTACAGAATGCAATAGTTGTCTGAAAGTATTAGATGAGCAGAGAAAAGCACTTCACAGTACAACCCCAAAACCAGAGCCAGATTACGCCTGCCCTATATGTAATAAAAAAGAAGCGGAGGCGTCAAAAACATTTAGGCAAAGTAAAGGGGGAAAGAAACGATCTGTATTTGTTTTAGACCACGATCATAGCACAGGGGAGTTTCGTGGCTGGCTGTGTGACAAATGCAATAGAGGTTTAGGTGCTTTTAACGACAGTATAGAGTTATTAAACAATGCAAGAAAGTACTTAAATGAACAATAATATTGAACCCCTAGCTAAACCAACACGTACTCGCCGTAAGACAAACTACAAGGGTGCTGCTGCTAAGCCTACCTCTGGTATTCTACCCAAGACAGAGAACCAAGGTAAGCTCATTGACGCCATCACTAACAGCAAGCAGGTACTCATCCTTGGTCCTGCTGGTACTGGTAAGACTTACGTTACAGCTACATGTGCAGCAGACTTGTACACACTCAAAGAGATTGACAAGATTGTCATTACACGCCCTCACGTAGCTGTAGGTAAAGACATTGGGTTCCTGCCAGGTACACTAGAAGAGAAGGCACAACCGTGGGCGTTGCCTGTGCTTGACGTACTGGTGAAACACTTGGGGCGTGGTGCTGTTGATACAGGACTTAAGAATGGTAACATTGAAGTAGCTACACTAGCGTTGATGCGTGGGCGTAGCTTTGATGATGCTTTCATTATCGTTGATGAAGCGCAGAACATAGATGTGTCAGAGATTAAGATGCTGTTGACTCGTGTGGGTGAAGGCAGTACTATTGTACTCAATGGTGACATCCAGCAGTCTGACTTAAAGGGTACGTCTGGTCTAGCTAAGATCATTCATCTCGCTAAGAAGTATATGCTTGATGTTCCTGTAGTAGAGTTTGGCGTTGATGACATTGTGCGTAGTGGTATCTGCGCTGAGTGGGTCAAAGTATTTATGAAGGAAGGTCTGTGAAGTTAGAACAAGAAGCGAAAGCACACGTAGAAGGTACACGTATCAAGTTCTATGATGAGTTAGCTCAACATGCTGAAGCATTAGAGAAGCATATCAAGAGTAATCTATGGCAGAGTGACGAGAGGAACAAAGCACTAGAGCATCTTATAGCTACGGTACTATGGGCAAGACACTGTGTTAAGAAACACGGAGTACAATAAAGAAAAGGGGAGCTTAGTGGCTCCCCTCTCTCGTTACAGTTTAAGATAGTAATTTATTAAACCAGTAATTCTAATATCCTTTTCATCACGGTTCATCTCTTCATCAGGTATAGAATTTGTTTCCTCAATATGCTCCTCTAGGGTTTTACCTTCCCAGCGAGTACCTTCTGCAAAGACTGCAAACATAACATCTCTTGCTTTTCGATCATTACTAGACAGGGCCTTTAGTCTGCCTCTTGTCCAGTTAAAATAATCCCCTGTGTACTTCTCATCTGTTGCCATTTGTTGTAGCAACTCTTTAGCATACTTACGTTCTTCAGCAATATAATCCTTAATGCCACTGAACCCTTCTAAAGAATCTGTCGTTGCGTTGCCACCAACCAGAAGCTGTTTCTGCTGTGCAGGTGTAGCATTTTTATACATAGGAGATTCCATCACCTTCATCATGTTGTCATACAAGTGTCCTTGTAGTAACTGCTCTGTCAACACAGCAACCACAGGGTTCTTCTCACGATAAGGGTTGTACACGGTAAAAGGATCAATCTGCAAACGTACAAACTCTTGCTTTAAAGGGTTCATACGAGGCTCACCCACAAGACCAATGATCTGTTTAATTGCAGGGTTAGTTATACGTAATGGGCCTTCACCAAAGATGTCCATACGAACAGCGTCATAGCCCTCGTCTTCATTACCCTTAAACTGTGTCTGAAAGACAGCCTTTGTGGAGGTGTTAAAGAACTTAAGTAAGCCTTCCGCTTTCTTAGGGTCAATATCAATACCAGACATCTCTTTAAGAGTGTTGGCAATGGTTCGTGCATTAAAGTCTGGAAGCTGTCTAGTTACTCTCTGAAAAGAAGACATAGGCATCTCAAACAAACCTAAGTTAAGCATACTCACAGTAGCATCTCGTGTTTCAGGAAAGTAAGAAGAACGAGGGTCAAATTGTCCGTAGAAGTCCTTAACTACAGCCGCTGGATAAGTAAAGGCACTAAAATAATTACCTACTAAGTCCCACAGAGGTTTAGTATCACCAGATTCAACTGCACGTATAGCCTTGTCTACTGCTGTCCCTGATGGACGGAACTCTGTACCAATCGCAATCTTAGCAATGTCTCTTTTGATCTCTGCATTACTTTTAACTTCTTGTCCCGCCATGACACGTGCAGCTAGGTTAGCTGTATACGCATGGAATGCACCAGGGCCAAGAGCGGCCTGAGCATTATAGGTTTGACCATCATCCGTCTGTGCATGGAACCACTCAAGATTATTAGCAATGTTATCTTTCTGTACTTGATATAAAGCACCAAATGCTGCAGCCCCAGTCATAGCCTTGCCAAACTCTTCATCTGCTATAGATCGGCCTGTCGCCAAGCGCCTAATAAGAGTAAGACCTGTATAGTCACTAATAAACTTAGCCTGTGATGCCATATAACGAGGGAAGGGTATCAGTACGGTGAGGCCTGACTTGTTAATGAGATCTACAAGCTGCTTAGTTGCCTTGCTCTCTGCAGAAGAACCTTTACCACCAAATTTACGTTGAAAGGTGAAAGCCAAGCTCTCATCTAAAGCATCATTGAGCATTTCATTTGATATGTTACTTAAGCGCCCAGCTTTCATCTCCTCCATAAGACTGCTGCCTTTAGCTTTAAATTGCCTATCTAAGTTACCTGCAATAACAGCTTTCTTAAATGTGTGGTCAGAGATAGTGTTAAGCGTGTTAAAAGCTTTACCTGTTCTAGCAAGCCATGAGTTTGACACAAGAGCGCTCTCAGCCATGGCAGCATCTTGAAATACACGAGACAATGTTTCAGGTGCGTCTTGTTGTAATGTCTTAATGAGTGCTTCTGCTACAACGTTGTCTTTCGTAAGATATTTAAAGGTGTCAAAGGTACCTTTCATAGTAGAGATACCCTGAGAAAAACGCCCTCTTAACATCTGACCGATACCTGTGTTCACTTGATCTAGCATATCAATGCCTGTCATAGCTGCACCAAAGATATTGTTTCGCATAGTTGTAGCAACCTGAGAAGTCATCAAAGCACGTCTAGCAGATTCAATCTCTTTAAAGCCACGCCAAGCCTTACCTGCAATGCCATGTCCCGCTTCAGCACCAGAGTCTAGTGCACGTTTAGCTTCAGAAGGATCAACACTAGACATACCTGCATTATACAAACGCTCTATGTCATCCGCAAACTTCTTACCATCGACAGCACCTACAAGCTTAGCACCGCCTTTACGAACAAGCTTAGATTGGTCAGCCAAGATCTTAGCCGCTTCTGATACCTCTGCAGCATATACAGCGGATAGCTGTCTGTTACTTAAGTTATACTTTTTAGCTACTTCTTCAAAAGCATCGCTACTACCGTCTTCACCTATAGTCTTAGCAAGTACTTCTGTTATACGCTGACCTGACTCTGGTTTAATGCCTAGACTCTTAGTAAGATCAAAAGAAGCGGCTGTAAGTCTTCGTATAGTATCACGATCCAATCCACCGATTAGACCATCAGGAAGTGTATCACTAAGGATGTCGTGCTTGGCTTCCATACCCTCTTTTACAAGTGCAGGATCAATAGCCTTAAGCAGCCTATCAGTAGTAAAGGTCATACGCTTCTTGCCTTCATCCGTAGACAGAGCCTTCTTGATGGTCTCTTCCGTAGCCGCCTTAGCCTCTTGCAGTGCAGCTACATTAGCCTGTCTGCCTTCCTCTAAAGTTTCTACGAGCCTACCAGATACTCTATTACGGTTGAATGCAGGAATGGCATAACCAAGACCCCCAGCTGCTCCACCAATAGCCCCTGCTAAGGCAACGTTACCCATGTTTACATCGTACTCTTCGTCAATCTCTTTACCTGCAGTTTGTTTAATACGCTCTAGGCCAAGCTGAGACCCTGCAGCAATACTACCATCCACTGCACCTGCAAAAGCAGCACGTCCTATTAGTCTATTAGCCACTTTACGTGTGGCTATAAGAGCGCCTTGCTTAGTCGCCTGTACAGCAGCCCCGCCAGCACCACCTGTAAAAGCGCCTGCAGCAACAGAAGCATACGTAGAGGGGGCACTAAGAAAACCTTTAGTATAGTCAAAGATAGCTTCACCACCACGGTCAAGCATACCCTCTCCTTTTGAGTTATCAAATGTAAATAGCAAGCGCCCATAAGCCTGACGCTCTTTTTCATCTACTTTATCATCATTAACGTAGTAGTAATCTTTAGCCATAGTAATTTCGTTGGCTGTACTCATACGAAAATGTTCTAGTACTTCGTCTACGACATCATCAGCTGAAAGATCTTGAATGTCTTCGTCTGTAAAACCCTTGCGTTTACTCTTTAAAAAAGTTAAAGCATCTGTAAGGAAGGCAGGATCGTTTTTCAGATCGGATACCTTTTTATCCTTCATGTTTTCTGCTGTATAATAGTCCATGGTTGCTCCGATTAGCGTTTTATAGATAGGTTATTGGTGTGTTCCTGTACTATATCACAAACCCATTTCTTTTTGCACTAGCGCTATGCCATATTTCTCAACTAGTGTTTCCAGCAGTCCAGTGTCTTTGCCTAATTCACGAGCTTTCTGCGCTCTCTTAAGACGAGCCCTGTCACTTGAAGTCATCTCTTTAGGCTTCTCAGCTCTTTTAGGCTTAGCCATTAGCGGCTTAGGCTTTGAAGAATCTTCTTCCTTTTTAGAGCCTATACCTATACTAGATAAGAACTTCTTAGTTGTAGAAAGAATAGATTCGTTGATGTCATCTTGTAAAGAATGTAAGCGCTCAGAGGCCATTGCATCCATAGTTGGATAAGGATCAATGTCTTTCATATCTACAGATACACGTTTCGGGAAGAGTGTCAGTTCACCTAATTGCTCTTGTAGTTTAGCAAATGCAGCAGCACGGTGTTGCTGGCCTTCATTCTTCATGATACGCTCTTCTAGTGTCTCATCTCCTACAACGGTGTCAAACATCCGTACTATAAGATTATGTATAGCCTCTCCTATGTTAGAGGGGGTTACAGTTTCAATAGCATTATCTACTTTTACATTAACGCTTTTTTCAAACTCTTTTAGAGCTTCATTCATTCTTCTAACAGCAGGCCCTGCTTCTGCTATATAGTCAGTAGGCATTACCCCTGTACGAGCTTCAATAGCAGCCCTTAGATCATCACCTGTATTTACTAATTTCATATCAATGAGAGGTGCTTCCTCTGGCTCTGAAGGCGGTGTTATTGTACGTCCCGCTTGTGGGGAGTTCTTTTCATCTGCTATGAACTGGCGATCATTGTCTTGGATTCTCTTAAGTGTAGCCTCTTCTGCACTTCTCTGCGCTTCTAGTTTATCATCTATGGCATCAGAACGGGCTAAGGCTTCAGCAATTATAGCGTCATCACTATCGGAAGTTGGTTCTTCTGTAGTAACGCTAGTATCACTAATGCTGAGATCCTCATCTGTATCTGCGCTAGATGCTACAAGCTCTGCTACCTTAGCATTAATAGCATCATCTGTGCTCAGAGGAGCGGGTTTAGCATCAGCTGCAGCGGCAGTAGAGGTTTCAGTTAAAGGGTCAGTACCAGCTGCATCTACAGATGTCTCTTCTTCAGGTTCTACTCCTGGAATAGGCTCACCATTTAGTACGGCTTCAAGTTGTGTATCAGTAAACGTACCATCAGTTTCAATAATAAGCTTTGTAAAGCGTCCATCTCTTTCCGCCGCTACAAAAGCCTTTAGCTCCTCTGGAGTGTCAATAGAACGAATTAACCTAGACAGAGCGCCTGTACGTTTTAATTCGTTACCAAAGCCAGCCCCGTAACCCTTAAAGGCTATATTGCTCTCAAGAAAAGCCATATACTCTGAAGCAGTCTCAATGTCTTTGAATACATCTATTACGCCATTAGGGGTTTGTAAGTTTTTAGCTAGCGAAGCGTCAATATCTGTTCCGTCAGCATTTAATACCTTAAAGTTTCTAGCAAATGTTTGACGAGTTTTATTTTGTGTACTACCAAAATCAGATGACTTATAGTCTTGGTCAGGTAATGCTAGGGGTCCAGCTGTAACCTCAGGGAATATATCACCACGTCCTGCTGAAGCATTAAAGTTACGTAACTCATCCATGCTAAAGCCTGCATACTGCATACTCTTAAGCTGCTCTTCTGCAGAGGCTCGTGGGTTTAACGCTAAGAAGTCAGCCATAGCTTTACCAAAAGCACCACGCTTGTTAACTTCAGACTTAGGGTTATTGCTGGCGTTAAGGTTCTGAGTTGTATTAAAGAGGATGTTTCTCAAGCCAGACTCAAGTGTCATACCTTTGGGCATAGTTACACTAGATGCCATATTGAGAGAGCCAAGTATAGTACTTTTATCAAAGCCTAATTCACTTGCATTAGCCTCTGCAGCCATCTTCTGCTCCATGAGGGTTTTGTGAATTGCGTTTAGATCGTACTTACTAGCCATAGCTACAATCTCAGAGTCGGTAAAACCAAAAGAATCTTTTAGTTGTCGAGCCTGAGACACGGTAGCTTTATACGCAGCTGTAGTTTCTGCGTACTTAGGCGCATTAGCCTTGGCAGAAGCAATCATCATATCTTCGTATTTTTCTGCTTTATCTGTACGGTCTTGGATCTTTTGTACAAACGTATCGGCAAAGCCGCCAATCATACCTGCCTGAAATGCACTTGCCATAATTAAACTTCCTTCGCCATAAGACCTGCAGGTGCGGCAGGCGTCTCTTCCATAGTTTCTTCCGCCATTTCTACAGGCTCTTCTTCCATAGGTTCGTCAGATTGCATAGACTCTAATACGTCTTGCTGCATTTGTACGCCAGGATCATCTGCTTCACCTTTGGCGATCTCCAGTTCTAGCTTAGTTGCCAGCTTCTGACGCATACGCTCTTCTTTCTTAGCATCCATGTTAACATAGTCTGCCATAGTGAGTTTGTAATCAACGCCAACAACCTCTGCAATGGTTTGGATCTGTGTAGCAATTACACCTTTTAGTAGTAGCTTAGTGTCTACTGAATGCAGACCATCCATAACACCACCGGAAAGCATTGTATCCACGACAATACTAATGGGGATTCCTATATCCAGCATGTCAATTAACTCATCCTGAGATTCAGGATCAGCAAGACGTTCCATGTACATCTCAAGAGCATCCATAGGATCTGCATACTTAGGCGGTTGCTCCCAAGGTACATTCTTAGGTTCCGTAGTTAAAGACTGACCGGGGATTGGTCCCTCAAATAGTGTTGGCTTTGCCATGATAATACCTTACTTAGTGAAACCTGCGCCAAAGTAGAGACCTACGATAGCTGAAACGATGTGTGTGTCTAGCGGGGTGATTACGAAGCCTCTAGCTGCCTGCCACTTTACTGTGCCATCTCCGCCAAAGATCCAGTTAAACAGGCCGCCCTCTACTTCTGTGTAGCCTACAATAACGCTTACCTCAGGATACCACACAGCCACTGCTTTTGGCAAGACTATAATTGAGAAGATTGCAGATAGAGCAATAAGCCTGCGTGTCCATGCAAAATGCTTATCTGTCTTGCCGTGCTCTCTGGCCTGCTGCATACCACCAATCATCATCTCTTGTTGCTTGGCTTTGTTCTTAGCGTTCTGCCCTATCATAGACATAACCCCACCCAGTACAGTGGAGAATAGCATAGTGATAAGCTCTAGAGGTAAACCAAACATTAGGTACGTGCCTTTGGTTTTGGCTTAATCCAGTTCTTACCATCATATCTATTGTCATCATCTGCATTACCGAACAGGTGATTTCCTATCTGAAGGGTACCACGTTTACGAGACTTCATATCAGGTAGCCAATCAGGTTGATTAACAGCTGTGTTTACATAATGAGTAGCGCCGTCTGTAGGGTCTGTATAATCTCCAGTAAGAATATCACTTGCAGCTTTATAGGCTTTTGCGCTAGGCTTAAGAGCCAGCATATTTTTACCTTGTTCGCCTTTAGCGTGCCCTGTCCACGAGTTCCACGGAGAGAACTGGCCTTTCTTTAGAATTACACCCTCTATATCATCACCATATTTACCAGCTGCAGCACGGTTAGCTATTACAGAACCTACCGCAATCATACCTTCATAACCCTCTTGTGCTGCTTCTGCTTCAATGGTACGAGCTAAGATCTCTAGCTTAGACATCTCTTTAGGGCTTTTGTACACCTTATACTTTGGTATATCTAGGTTCTCTGGTCTAGTCATCATATTGGAACTTTTAGACATAAGACCCTCAGAACCTGTAGCCTCTACTATTGCTTCCTCAATGTCGCTATTTGTTTGTGTAGTCTCTGGGATTGTAAGCTCTTCAGGTCTAGCTCTAGGACGCACAGGCTCCTCTGGAGTTAAAGCAGATACATCATACTTTGATAGATATATCTCTGGCTGTTCTTCTATAGCAATGTCAGCTTTCTGGCGAAGGCTTCTAATAGTATTAGCTACAAAGTCATCTGTTGTAGGAGCAGCTGCTGTTGGCTTATCAAATAAACCCTTACGCTTACTAGTACTATCATCACCTGTAGAGGGTTTTTGTGCAGAAAGAGCACGTTCCTTAATGCGAGACATCATGGTAACGATGTTATCTGTCTGTGATTGTGATAAAAGACCCATTGTAATTATACCTACTGTTAACGCTATTTTAACCAAATGCCCAGTCCAGAGCTTTGTCTGCAAACGCAGCAAGTAGCTTACCTGAACCTGCACCTGCTGCTGTATCAATCTGAGCTTGAATTTGCGATGCAGCTGTTTCAGCTTGAATAGCTGCAACCTGTAACCTAACCTGACGATCTGCAGTACTCTCAGCGGCACTAAAAGCATAACTAATCATATCCCGCTCTTCTTGGATTACATTGTTGTATGCAGTCATTGTGTACTGATTTTCAGCGATTGCTGCATCACGGTTTGCTTCGTTCTGCGCTGCTGTTTCTGCTGTAGTAATTGCCTGAGACCATGCAGCATTAGCTTGTGCTACGATAAGCTGGTTGTTTGCATTAAACTGATCTCGTGCCGCTCTCTGACTTACATTAAACTGATTTACTGCATTTGTTTGACCAGAGTTAAACTGGTTCATGGCATTCTTTTGCTCATTATTAAACATAGACACCTGAGATGCTAGATTAGTAAAGAACTGATTAGTCTGGTTCTCACTAGAAGCATTAAATTGCTTAGCAGCATTCTCAGCAGCTTGGTCTGATAGCAAGGCATTAACCAAACTCTGTGATTTAAACATGGTAGCCTGTTGCTCATTAGACAAGTTAACCATGTCCATATCCAAGAAAGACTTAGCGTTTTGTACCTGCGCCTGCTGACGGTTGTTTAGGTTAGTAAGATCTAACTGTGTCATGGCAGCTGCATCAGCCATTACTTTAGCATTAGCAGCACTAAGGTTAGCTAAGTCTACAGACTGTGCCATACGAGCATTCTCAAGAGCAACCTGCTGTTCAGCAGTGAAGTTCATGTTAGCAATCTCTGAGATCTTAGAAGCGTTAGCTACACGAGCCTGGAAGTTTTGGTTAAACTCTAGCCCTAAAAACTCAGCACGTTTCTCAGCAGCAAACATAGCAGATTGTTGTTTATTGCTTAGGTTAGTTAACTCAAATGTAGCAGAAGTCTGCGCATCCTGTACAGCGATAGGCATTGCTGATTCCATGGCGGCTTGAATAGCAGCCTGACCAGCCATAGAAGAAGCAGACAACCCACGTGCAGCCATCTGTGCAGCTGCAGCCCTCATAGCACCAGCAGCCCATGCAGGAGGTTCACTACCCTCAAACTGCTCCATCAAGCCCGTAAGCTGACCCTGTACTGTAGCATCTGTAGAAGGAGCACCTGTAGCAGCGGCGAAGTTAGTCTCTTTCTTGACACGCTCCATGTCAACAGTAGAGCCTTCAATAAGCTCCCCTTCCTGCAGAGTACGAGCATCTACAGGCTGCACCCTACGTGCTTCTGATAGCTGTGCAGCGGAAATACCAAGCTGAGCAAGCTTATCTGGTGACATAGATTGTGCATCAACTAAAGCTTCTGCGCTAGGTTTACCTGTAGCAGCCTCTAAACGATCCAGTACATCTTTTGTTGTAGATTCTACAGAAAGAGGCTCATAGGTAACTGCATCTGTCTTAGTGGGTGTCGTAACATCTGCTGCAGTTTCTGCAGTATCTACTGCCATATCTGTAGTAGCAGCTACGTCTCCTGTACCTGCAGCGATCTCTCCTGCAGTCTTATCCTCTTCTGATATAGTAGCTACATCAGCTGTCTTGGTCATCGACCCTGGATCTGTTGCAGCTTTTACATTTAACTCTGCGCTTGTAGGGACTTGTGTAGTTTTATAATCAGAATAAGCAAGAGAATATTTTTGTTTGGCATTGTTTACATTTGTTTGTGCATCTGTAACAGCTTTTACTAACTCTTCATTTTCAGGGTCTGCTTGTTGTGCATTAATGGCATCCTGCAGGGCAGTGTTTGCTGTGGACACCCCTTCTCTCGTTGCGTCAAGAGGATTAACAGCGCCACCCTCTGCATAGCCTTTCTTAGTAGCCATGCCACCATAAGCCATACCAATACGATTCTGCGCTACCTCTGCCATCTTACCGACACGAGCAGCAGCACCAGGCTGTGACGCTAAGTAAGCAGCTTGTTCATCAGCCTGCATACCCTGCATTTCAGGTATAATCTTACCCATCTGTTCTGGTGTGAACCCTGCAAACTTCTTAGCCATAATTACTTATTCCCTAACTGCATCCATACTGCACCAGCTATGAATGTTATAATTGCGATTGTTGTTACCTTTACAAATGTATTCCAGATACCTTTACGTGTATCACGCCACACATCTAATAGGTCTCGCATTTCGTTGATGTCTTTGGCTGCATTAGTATCATGCAAGCCTATAGCTGACAGGGCTTCTTTAGCGCCACGTCTTGCAGCCCTGTCTAGCATAGCTTCTAGCTCGTCTGGTGTCAAGGATATAGATGTCATTATAAATTGCCTTATGCTGAAGGTGCGACAGGCCAAGATACAGTACGTGGGAAGCCAGCTTGTTGTGGTATATCTAACAGAGCCTGACGATACGTAGCCCAAGATGCCTGTGTTTCTGCAGACATAGAGGCCCAGCGCAGAGGGTTAGATACAAGCATATCTACCTTAGATGCAAGTAGGAAGTCACGCTCTGCACGAACCTCTGTAGCTTTCCATTCATCATACACCGCATCAGAGGGTGCCACCCAAGCTCCACCTTCGTAAGTGTGCAAGTGAGATGGACGTTTCGTTACTTCAATGGTTCCTACTGGGTATGTAGCAATAATCTCATCCGAAGGGTCTGATAAGGTTTCCCAATAATCCCCATTAAGATTTATAAAGTGTTTAGACATTTTAACTCCTATGACAACATTGTGGCGTAGTTATTGGCACTGCCAGTTGTTCTATAATAGTGTGTATTAGGGACAATAAAATAACCATTATCCCATGTACCGCTATCACCGTCTGGCCCACCAACAATAAAGCCGCCACTAGCGGTTGTGCTGACATAAGCCGCCCCACCGCCAACATTTAACTGATAATAAATTGCAATGGCACGACCTGTAGTGTTTTGATACCAAGTATTTGTAGTCAAAGTTGTACTTGCGTAGGATTGGTTTACGCCAAGTGTATCTGGCACTAAGCTATCTACAGCAGCCTTAACCTTAGCTGGTGATACGAGGCTCTCAGTAGTCCCCGTACCAAGCTCCCAAGTAGCTTCTGTCTGAGTAGTTGCTTCTAGGTTGCCGCTTGTGTCTATCTCAAACTTGTTAACACCGCCATAAGAGATGACAAGGCTATTATTAGTTCCGTCTATCTCAAACTTCCAGTCATCTCCACCTGCAGTCATGATAATGTCATTACCTGCTGTAAGATCATTCCCAGCAGTAATATCTGCTTCAGCCCAAATGTCGTTGTCTGTAGGTGTAATTACGCTATTACCCACGCACAAACCGTTAGCAATATTAACACCTGACTCCCTTACATACATTTCTGCAGTTGTACCAGCTACAAAGCCTATAGTGTTTGCATTATAGAGATTGATGGATCCTCGTTTGGTGCCTCGGTAGGATAAATCAATCAGCTGACCAGTGTCTAAAATAATATCTTGAGTATTAGTATTTAGCAAAAGTTCTGCGTCTGCGTATATCTCTGAATTATTAAGTACCAGTTCGCCTACAGTAAGCGAAGAAAGTGTACCTAAAGATGTGATATTTGGCTGCGCTGCTGTAGTTACTGTACCTGCTGTAGTTGCCGTAGTTGCCGTATCAGCATTGCCTGTTAAGGCACCCTCAAACGTACCTGCTACAAAAGTCTCGCTACCTACAGTCCACTTATCGTCTGCTTCGTTCCACACAAGTGTTTTGTTTGTATCTGTGCCACGCTCAATCTCAATACCACCATTCTGTGTAGGTGTGCCTGTCTCATTAGAGTTGAGAACAATCTGGTTATCTGCAAGGTTGAGTGTCTCAGTGTTTACTGTTGTAGTAGTACCGTTTACGGTAAGATCGCCATTAACTACAGCGTTGTTAAACGTAACATTAGATGATGTACCTACAGCCTGACCTATAGCTACAACACCATTTGTAATGCTTACGCCTGTACCACCACTAAAGTGAGCACGTGTTTCAGCTGCACTAGGGCCAGTGTATGTAATAACACCCTCATCGTAAGTTAAGCTACCGTCACCGCCATCGTCAGTGACACTAATAGCAGCCTCAGCAGCTGCAGTAGCACGTGCATCTGTGTAGTATAGGTTAGTTGTGCCTTCTGCTACAGTGTCTGTATCACCCTGTGTATATGTAAAAGCACCTGTAGCAGAATCATAACTTAAACTTCCACTAGCAGAAAGGGTATCTCTAGCTCTCTGATCTGTAAAGTATAAGTTTGTAGTACCTTCAGCAATATCATCTGTGTCATGGTTTGATACATCCGATACTGTACCAGTTACATTACCCGTAACATTACCTGTTACATTACCAGTGACACCACCTGTTACATTACCAGTGACACCACCTGTAGCTGTTATAATACCTGTAACACCAAGAGTACCACCTACTGTAGCATTAGCTGATACAGTTAAGGCATCTGTGTCTACAGTACCATCAAACCAAGCATTCTTATATTGTACAGAGGCTGTACCTAAGTCCAGAGTGTTAGTAGTCTTAGGCGTAAGAGCAGTACCTGAAACAATAAGGTCTTGCGCTGGGCCTACCTTAGTGATGGGCGCACCTTCACCTGCAGTACCGTCATGAGCGTGACCAGTAGATGCGTTAAATCCTGCCTCAATGGCATTGTACTCAGCATCAAAGTCATCCGCATCAATAACGTTACCGTTAGCAATGTTGTTTGCTGTATCCTGACGTGTATAACCTGCCATGTTTTAGTCCTTACTGTCTATCGTTCTGTCTAAACTCTAGCAGGGCTGTGTCTAGAGTGAATGTAGGGTTTATAGAATTGTCTTCAATACGAATGGCTATAGTCTTACCTGAGCCAATAATATTTGTGTTGTAGATCTTGTCTAACTCACCGCCGTATGTAGAGGTGTTAAACACAGAGTTAGAGTCCCCAAATATGAATACAGATGTACCCGTACTTTCTACGCTCTGTGTAGCGGGTTGTATAACACCTGTGTTTGTAGTTGAACCAAAGTCATACTTAACGTTAAGATCCAGAGACATACTTCCAGTAGGTTCTGCATACAATGTCATCTTGTAGAATGACTTACGCATCTGAGGATCAGACAGAGGCATATAGGGTGACTCGTAGATAGCCTCAATAGGTAGCCCATCAAAGCTTGATCCTGTATCTAACTCATACACATAGCCATCTGTATTAGCAAAAGCAATAGTCTCAGCTGTATCTGTGTATCTACTGTCTGCTACAAAAGCTTTTATACCATACGTAGTAGACCAGCTAATACCCGATGCACCCTGTGACACAAACTTAGTAGCGATTAAGCCTTTAGCTGCTTCATGTTGTTCTGACTCGATATAAGCAAAGATACGATACTGAGCTTTCTCTCTCAGAAGTACAGAACAGAAGTTAGGCGTACTGCCAAGGAACGTGGTGGCATCCTTAGCGATAGGATCAGAAGCAATATCCAAACCAAAGTCACCAATACGATCCGTAGCACTCAGCAAGCGGATACCATCAGGAGCAAGGTACATAATGTCACCACCAACTTCCTGAATAGTGTCACCATTAACACAGCCAATACGGTCTGTAATAGGTGCTACCTGAAAGTCTGCTGCGGTGTTACCTGTTATGCGTTTAATGCTGTCAGTAGTAAAGACTATAAGCTGGTCACGGAAGACAGCTAGACCTGTTATCTCATTAGCTACGTTGATAGATCCAGCGCCATTAGCTGCACTAAAGTCATCTACAGTAAAGGGTGCAGTAAAGTATAGGTTGTTACCCTTAGCGTAGAATGCTGTATCCTTAAACACTGCTACATTCTCTGCACCTAGTACGTCTGTGCTGCCTGTAATAGCTGTGAGAGTATTGCCTGATGTGTTGTACGTAGCAGGGTAGTTATTACTATCTACAAAGATAACTTTATCATCACCGTCTAGGTTATATAGAACGTGCTTAGCCTTACCACCAAGCAAAGGTCTTGCACCCATGGATGTCCACGTAGTACCTGTGCCGTAGTAGTACTCTGTTACGTTAGAACCGTTCTGTCTAGCTACAACAATACGCCCAGAGCTTATCACTTTGAGCGCTAGTATAGGGCCAGACCCAGGTACAGCTGTAGTGCTGAACTTCACAAAGCCCTTAATCTTAGAATAGCCACCCTCTTTGCTAGACTCAAAGTTCTGCAAGATAGTAGCAGAACCCACAGCATTACTACCCTGTTGTAGAGGGCTAAGGTTAGAGATGAGACCACCTCTAAACTCAATAGGGAATGTCTGCCACTGTGTAGCCATTAGTAATATACTCTCGTGTCTCGCAGGTATTCAGTGCGATTAATATGTAAGCTACGTAATTGTTTAATGCCTTGCTCAAACTTTTGTAGTGCTAATTGTGCTGCCTGCATGTCACCACGGAACTGATATACGTAGTACATAGCGCCATCAACGATGGTATAGCGGTATTGCTCAGGGAGTGTAGGTACATCTGTAGGTGACTCTAGATCAAACCCTGTACGGAAATACTCATATACTACTTCATACTCTTTATCAGGTGGTGGGGAGAAGATAAGTTCTCTACTAGGTGTACGTACAACGTAAGTAGGTATTCCTCTAGTGCTTGCTTCAGAGTTATACTCATAATCAGCGAACTTGTCAAGCCATTCTTCATAAGATAAAGTCTTTAGCTTCACTGTTTCTACATTAAGATCCGCATCACGTTTGATACGAAAGGTATTCATGTTTATAGTCTTACTATCGTAAGGCATACTGTAGCGCACTTCACCAACAGCTAAGACTTCTGTTTCTTCTACATGGTTCCAGGGCCACTCAAACTCTTCCTGATTGATGTGGCGAATAGCTGCGTTAACAGCATCCTTAGCAAAGCTGTAATAGCCTGTAGCTGCAGGGAAGTTAGCACTCGTAAGTTCTACTTCATTAAGGCGGCGGTTAATATCGTTAACTAGGCTAATGTAGTCGTATGCCATTCTTACTTCTCCTTGACACGCATAAAGATGCTGCGCTCATATTGTAGCCCAGAGCCTGTCGTAATACTACAGATAATAGTATATCTAATGTTGTTTGTGCCTAAAGAGAAACGTGCAGTAGAAACCTGTCCAGACAGTGTACCAGTAACAAACTGTAAGCCATTGATTACACTAGAGTCACTAAACTGTGTCTTAACACCCGCTGCATCTTTGGCATACCATACAGCAGCAGCCAGTGTGTCATCCTTTAAGAAACGTGACCAGTCAACACTGTAGTCTACGATCTCATCTTTATCTTTATCGGGCCATTTATATGACATAACTATTCCTTACGCTGCAATATAGACAGTGTTGCTACCTTGTTGTTCTTGTATGTAGACTGTGTAATTTTCTTCTGCAATGTGTACTGTAGCGCTACCCTCATATGCAGAAACAAAGAGAGTTCTACCTGTGTTGTAGTCATCTGCAAAGTCTTGATACGGGAATATCACTGTTACAGGGTCATCTAAGTTGCGATACAGATTAGCTAATGTACCGGAGAAGGTAGCTTTAGCTCCACCTAAAGCATCTAATGTAGATACGTTTAATAAAGCAGATGTACTACCTGTAGTTATAAGTGAATCAGCAGAAAAGTCAACACTTGTTGCATTTGTTACTGAAACAGCTGGGGGTATAAACGCTCTGGCCTGTGCATCCTCATCAGCAAAGTCACCGATATAAATAGTAAGGAAAGCAGACACTGCAGAAGGTACTACGTTTGCCTTAGCGTCTACATCAGCAAAGTTATTCACAGAGGTGTTGCTGCTAGTACCTGTAGGGGTAATGTTAGCCTTAGCATCCACGCCACCAAAGTCACTAGCAGTACTCGTTGCAAAAGCACCTGTTGGCGTTATGTTTGCAGTAAGTGTGTAATCTAGTGTACCTGTATTAAAGGACGCAGTTACAGCAGGTTGTATTATATTAGCCGTTAAGTTGTATAAGACATCCTGTACTACAGCACTAGAGGAAGACCCTGTAGGGGTAATGTTAGCCTTAGCATCTACATCACCAAACTGATCTGCTTCACCTGTAGCTACAGCACCTGTAGGGGTAATGCGTGCTAAGGCTTCGTAGTCTAACGTACCTGTAGTGAAGCTTGCTGTAGCAGCGCTGGGCGTTACAACAGCCTGTGCCTCATAGAGTACATCACTAATGGCTGTGTTTGCTATAACGTCTGCTGTAGTTATTGCAGCCTGAGCATCAAACAGTATGTTAGCCGCTGTGGATGCAGAAACACTAGCTGTGGTATGTAAGGCTTTAGCATCAAAGAGCATAACTCCAGGTGTAGACTGCCCTAGAGTAGTAGCTAGGAAAGCTAAAGCTAGAGCAGAAGTAGTAGACTGTGAGAGAGGTGCTTGAGAGAGTGCTGTAAAGCCTAACATTGTACGTCCTTACTCAGGCTTAGTGGGCCATGTAATGTCGTGTGGAAATCCAGATTGCTGTGGTACATCTAGTAACGCTTGACGGTATGCAGACCATGCAGCCTGTGTCTCAGTATCAAGTGCAGCCCAGCGAAGTGCATTGCCAGCAATAGCATCTACTTCTAGGAGTCGATTGTCACGTTCAGCACGAACCTGTGCGGCTGCGGCTGCATCTAGCTCTGCCTGAGTAGGCGGAACATATGCTGCGAAGTCATCACCGATCAAAGCCATGACTGCATCGTTGTCGATGGTTGTATCTGTGTCGGCAGAGTCTAGTGTGTAGGGTATCCATCCGTACTGTGGGTGGTTAATCTCTACGTCCATACGAAGGTTATCCGATTGGAGGGATACCGCATTGCGGACTTGTGTGATTGTAATGCTCATCTTATGATATCCTAACCCAAATATTAGTTGAGTAATTTCTTTGATAACTCTGCAAAGGGTAGTCCCCCATTAGACGCCAAGTTCCACTAACAGCAACATTCTTATTGCCGTATACGTAATTGGCATAAACGCTAAGACCCCCTCGTACTAAACTAGAACCGGCTAAAGTGTCGCCAAAGTCTCTGTCATCAGTGTAAAAAACTGGCTCATAAAGGAGCGCATAAGTGCCAACAGCACCTGCGGTTGTACTACCAACAATAGCACTATCAAAGTTGTCATCACCTCTAATTACACTAGCCATATCATTCCACCGTTACGTTAGGGATGGGCTGGATTGCTTTGAGTTCAGCAGGAGTAGTAGCAGCGTCAATGCTTGCTAGTGAAGGTGCATCACGCAAGGCTTGCTTGTCAGAGATGATCTGTGTCGTGTCAGCGCCTGTCTCAAGTGCCTTCATGTAGGCTGTGTCTAGTGCAGCCAATGGCTCAATACGAGCTTGACGTAGCTTGTCACGCCAGATGTCCTTGGCTGCTGCCATGTCTACAGAGATTACCCCTGCGTCAGCATTAGCTTCCCAAGCACCACGGAAGGTACGTTCTGCTGGTACTTCATAGTCTGCGGCGTTATAAGATGTTGCGCCTATCTTGATAAAAGTCTGTGTCATTTTGTTACTCCATGGGAAGTGTTCGGGTCTTCAAAGATTACTCTGTAGTTGCTCATCTTGCAATCTCAACATAGCACAAACCAGCATCAAAAGATGTTCCGCTCCACGCCCCTACGAATCTCACAGCAGTTGAACTTTGAGTGTAGGGAGTTTCGCCCTCATCGGAAGTTGCAAATACCGTTAAAACCCGCATAGCGGCGTTCTTACTGTTACCAAGACACCCTAGGAAGGCGTAGTTTGCATCTACCAAGGCATTGGAGAAATTCGCAGTGTAATCTCCTGAACCGTTATCTGTAATGCTGCTCACATTACCATCAGCACGAATAGCTACTGTATTCCTGCCGTTGAAGTTGACCCAAGCCTTAGCAGGATAAAGATCGGTAAGGGTTGTGGCCCCTCCTGTTGTGCTTTGCACTACGTTTGCTTTTATCGTACTCATGCCGCTAACCTCCACGCATTACGGAATTGTCTGTCAGACGGTACATCTGCTGTCTTAACAATCTTAAACATTGGCCTGTTGTACTCCACCGACCAGATATGACGAGGAATGTCTTTCATGATGAGATACTCAATAGCTTCTTCTTCTGTGAGAGGCCCGATACGGGGTGCTGTCCACTGTGCTGCATGTTTCTCTGGGTCATGCTTGAAGGTGTCGTGGCGACCCTCAGCTATGGCTTGTTGCTCATCGTCTTGCAAAGCCCAGTAAACTGAGATGGGTGGCAGTAGCCCAGCCTTAGCTTCTTCAAGCCAGTTGTCACTAGGAACAAGCACCATTGCGGGTTGCTCTGGTTGCTCTGGGTCTTCAAAGATTACTCTGTAATTGCTCATTCTGTAATCACCGCAGTAACTCGAACAAAGTCAAATTCGGCATAACCACCGAAACCCATATTAACAGGGACGGAAGAAGTAGACCTGACCAGTGTTAGGTTCCTTTCGATGCAATGCACATCCCATCGGCTGCTTGTATAATAAGTATTAACAGAGCCGTTAAACCCGTAGTTAGCATCACTCTTGGTACTACTAAACCCAACCGTGGCTAGGCCAACACCGTTATCTGTAATACTAGAAACGCCTCCATCGGATAAAATAGCTACCGTTCCTGTCTGACGCCAGTTTACCCAAGCCTGTACACTACCCTCACCACCTAAAGTACCAAGGTCTACATCTTGGTCAGGTAGTGTAACAGTCCGTGTAGAGTTAGTATTGGGCGCTGTGAGAATTACACTGCCCGACCCACTAGCATTACCCTGTAGTTTAATAGTAGCCATTTAGATAACCGTCCATGTTTCGCCAGCACCGACTGTTACAGTCACACCGGAGTTGATTGTAATAGGGCCAGCACTCATTGCGTTCTTACCATTAGTGATTGTGTAGTTAGAAGTAACAGTCTGACCGTTCTCCCAGAATATATCATCATTAGCACCACTTGCAATACCCGTCAAGCTAGAACCATCACCGTGGAAGCTAGGGGCATGGATAGGCTCTGTAGAAGTAATCTGTGAGTTGTTTACCTCAAGACGTTCTGCACCACCTGTAACAACACGCCACTGGTCTGCTGCGTGGAACTGCATGTAAGTGTCAGTGTCACCCTCGTGGATGATTTGGTCAACGCCGTAAATGTCGTTGTTGTTCATGTCTAAGTAGTGGCTGTTCATTTGGATGTTAGCAGCCACCCAAATATCTGAACTATTGACCTCAAGACGCTCTGTACCACCGCAAACAACACGC
>Ga0208134_1000760_pt1 | contig 20643 bp, 25 predicted proteins | sample VirMetDEL_Mar_31_FD_184515 | JGI IMG/M metagenome (GOLD analysis project Ga0208134, IMG submission 184515) | Aqueous microbial communities from the Delaware River and Bay under freshwater to marine salinity gradient to study organic matter... | ecosystem: Environmental > Aquatic > Marine >... | reverse complement strand
AGCGCAATTCACCGTTTCAGTAACTGCAACGGGTGGCGGTGGCGATATTGAATTATCCAGCGTTTCAATCGGCAGCGGGGATACAGTTGCAATTTCCAGCTATACGCACACGCAGCCAGCATAAGGTCAAAAAATGGTAACGCTCGTCAACCGCGCAAAGATGACCACGGCCACCACAGGAACGGGGACAATCACCCTTGGCACTGCTGAGGCAGGTTACCAAACCTTTGCAGATGCAGGTGTGGTAAACTCTGATGTGGTTCGCTACGTCATCGAGGACGGCACGGCGTGGGAGATCGGCACAGGCACCTATTCCGCTGGAACCTTGACGCGGGTGCTGGGTGAAAGTTCTACGGGGTCTCTGCTGGTCCTAACGGGGGCCGCGAAGGTGTATGTATCGGCAACGGCTGCTGACTTCACCCAAAGCATCGACGGTGGATCGGCGGCTACGATCTACACCGCGCCACAATCTATTAACGGAGGTGCCGCATAATGGCTGACCAAATCCAACTTCGCCGTGACACGGCTGCTAACTGGACGAGCGCAAACCCTACCCTTGCATCCGGCGAGTTTGGCCTAGAGACTGACACCGACCAGTTTAAGGTTGGAGATGGAACAACCGCTTGGACGTCTTTGGGGTACGGTGGTATTCAAGGCCCGCAGGGCATTCAGGGTATCCAAGGTATTCAGGGTGAGACTGGACCTACAGGGCCGCAAGGTGAACAGGGTATCCAAGGCATTCAGGGTATCCAAGGCGAGACAGGCCCCCAAGGTCCACAAGGCGAACCCGGTGAGGTTACAGCCGATGGTGTGTTTACACTTACCAACAAGACCTTGGTAGCGCCAATCCTTGAAGGCACCGTTGTCGAAGAAGTCTACGCTTGGGCTGCAAGCACTGGCGCTGTGACTACGGAATTGGAACCTGCCAATGGCTCCATCCAAACGGTTACTCTGACAGGCTCGATTACGTCACTCACGGACAACATTGCCGCTGGTGAAGCTATCACGCTCATCATTGACGATGGGACTGCCTACACAATCACATGGCCAACGACGACATGGGTGAACAACGCTGGTGCAGCCCCTACGCTTGCCACCGATGCCGTGACAGTCATTGCACTGTGGAAGGTATCCACAACGCTCTATGGCGCACTTGTAGGGGATGGTTCCTAATGTTGTGGTCTAAGGCGATAGGGGCTGGTGGGGCTGGTGGGGCGGCTGGTATCCTTTTTGGGCCAAGGGGTGTTTTCGGTGGTGGCAATCGCAGCCCAAAGTACGACATCATCGATTACATAACCATTGCTACTCTAGGGAACGCTATAGACTTCGGGAATTTATCCGTAGTTGTGACAGACAACGCTGCTACTAGCGATGGTTCAAGAGGTGTATTTGGGGGTGGAGACGACAACATTATTGGTCTTACGACTCGCATCGAATACATCACCATCGCCACTCTCGGAAACGCCATAAACTTCGGTAGTTTGACTGCAGCAAGACGCGCTCTCGCGGCAACAAGCAACGGCTCCAGAGGTGTCTTTGGCGGGGGGACGGGGGGGACGGGGGCGACGACTCTCATCGACTACATCACCATCGCAACCACAGGCAATGCCATCGACTTCGGCGATCTGACTGTTGCTAGGTATCATATCGCAGCAACAAGCAATGGGACCAGAGGGGTGTTTGGCGGAGGCGCTCTGTCGATTAACGTCATAGACTACATCACTATCGCTACTCCCGGCAATGCCACAGACTTCGGCGATCTGACTGTCGGTCGGTTTGCTCTGGCGGCTGTGAGCGATGGCTCAAGGGGCGTGTTTGGCGGAGGCTCGGAAAATGTCATCGACTACATCACCATCGCCACTCCAGGCAATGCCACAGACTTCGGTGACTTGGTTGCCGGTCAAAGGGTTGAGATTGCAGGCGCGAGTGACGGCACAAGGGGTGTTTTTGCGGGAGGTAATGTTGGTTCCAATATCATAGACTATATTACCATCGCCACCCCATCCAACTCTGTTGATTTTGGTGACCTAACTTATGGTAGAAGCGTCACAGCAGGAACATCGGGTGGATAACATGAGAACAGAAATAACGACCACGCAGAGCAACTTCACCGCGCTGGCACCGGCCAAGGCGGTCGAACTTGCATCTGCACGGCTTCCTGAGATGGTTGCCAAGACGCAATCGTTCGGGCGCAGCAACAGCCAGACGACGACGAGCCTGATGAGCCTGACCATGCTCACGGGCCAAGCGCCACATCGGCAGGTGCGTCAGGTTCTCGCGGAGATTTCCAAGCGCCAATCCGCGTTGGCAGAGGCACAGGTCAGCTACGTCGAGCTTTTTGAGAAAGAACCTGATCCTGATTGCTCCGAGCATCTGCACGAAGCCAAGCAGCGGCTAAAGTCTTTTCAGTTGCAGCAGATGGAGAACCACATCTCCGGTGCTGTCAAAGACATCGCGGTCCTGATCGCCGCATATGACAACCTTGTCACCACGCACGGCATGGAGAATTGGACCGAGGAAGACTTCGAGCGCCACGAGAACAAGTTTCACGTTCGGCGCGGGTTTGAACTCCTGTACCGCAATCTTGTGGAACTGGGTCGCGGCAAAGAGGCGTCGATTGAATACCTCCAGCAATTCGGAGTGCATATCCAGATTGCCTTGCGTGAAATCACAGGATACATCGCCGCCACTGACGAGAGCATCACCAACGGTGCCCGGCCCACGGCGGCAGACCTTGAGGACTTCCTCGACCAGATGGCTCTGAAGTACGAACACTGCGCTGTGGAAGTCACGCAGCGGATGTTCGGCGTTGAGAGCATCACAAAACCTGAATTTATGTCGCTACCCAAAACGGAGGCTTAAATGCCACACCTAAAGATCACAAACGGCCAGCCTGAGACATACTCAATCGGGCAACTACGCCGTGACAACCCGAAGACGTCCTTCCCGAAAGTGCCAAGTGATGCGCTTCTGGCAGACTGGGGTGTCTACCCCTACACCGTGCAGGACCAGCCTACGGTTGACTACATGACGCAGACGCTCAAGCAGACTGCACTTGCAGAGGTCAATGGCGCATGGACCCAAGGCTGGGAGGTAAGCAACCTGCCCGTCGAGGACGCGGGGCGCAACATCAGATCGCAGCGTGACAACCTACTGCAACAGACCGACTGGATGGCCCTGATCGACGTTACGATGGAACCATATTGGCGTGAATACAGGCAACAGTTGCGCGACATGACCGCTCAAGAAGGCTACCCTTATTCGGTCATCTGGCCCACCAAACCGGAGTAAACCATGCTAGGATTTTCCCCTCTCGCCTCCGCTCCGTTAGGTGATGATGGGGTTGTATCTGCTGAGATTGTTTACCTTCTTACTGGTGTAGGTATCACTACAGATAGCCCTACTGTAGGTGATTCTGATCTAACTCAAGAACACGATCTAGCACTTACAGCTATTACTACAGGAACGCCTTCTGTTGGTGTGCCTATTGTATCTGAAGTTACAACTTTTTCCCTGTTAGGTATTACTACTGGTTCACCCACTGTAGATTCGGCAGATTTTACGCAAGTACATTCCATAATTACCGTTAGTATTACTACAGACGCTCCGGTAATTGGTACTGTAAATATCTCTGAAGGTGGTGTGATTGTTGTTGTAGCCATCACTACAGGGGTTCCTGTTGTTGGCACACCTATTATAGCCCAAAACCAAGTTATTCTAGCCGATGGTTTGACAACAGGATTCCCTGTTATTTCGCCGTCAAGCTTAACTCAAGCACATTCATTAGCTGCTGCTAACATCAATGCAGAGCCTCCTGTTATTGGTTCGCCTATTGTATTAGAAACTACAGGCTTAGCTCTTGTACCTATTACGACAGGTGCGACTTCTGTAGGTTCCTCGAATTTATCCCAAACGCATGACATAAGTGCTAATGGTGTGGTGTCTCAAGAGCCTACTGTAAGCCTATCCGTTATTACTCAAGTCCACCAACTAACCTTGGTTACTGTAGTAACAGGCAGTCCTGTAGTAAGTGTAGGATACATTGACGCAGCACAAGGTCGGGCAGTACACGTATCTGACAGGTCTTACAGTATAGTATCAGTAGTCAATAGTATAAACTTTTGTGTATTGTCATCTAACACCCCGAACAAAGTAATAGTAGAGAACGCTAATGAGGCTGCATAATGAAGTTTTACGTTAAACAGAACGACACAAGCCCATCTATGTTAGCCACGCTACAAGACGCTAACGGGGTAGCTATCAATATTACAGGTGCGATTGTTAATTTCTACATGGGGAACATCAATGGAAACATTGTAAACTCTACTGCTACTATCGTAGATGCTGAGGCAGGTCAAGTTAGATATGATTGGGTAGCTTTAGATACTGCTAATTCTGGTATGTACCAAGCAGAGTTTGAGGTTATCTACGCAGGTGGCACCAAAGAAACATTCCCTAATAATGATTACATCTCAGTAGTTATCAAGCCTGACCTTCAAGATTAAAAAGGAAACCTAGTAATGGTTGACAAGACCCTATCAGAAGGTAAAGCTAAGGCCATTCTTGGTGTATCTGGCTCGAATACTCATAACGGTCAAATCCGTGCTGATGAGTTCCTGCCTGAACTCCGTGGTAAGAAGGCCATTCGTACCTACCAGCAGATGCGTGACAATGACGCCACTATTGGTGCTGTCCTTTATGCTGTAGAGCAAATCCTCCGTGATGTAGACCTCAAGGTAGTACCTGTAGACAACACAGATCAGGCTAAAGCTGAGGCTGACTTTGTAGAGTCTGTCCTAGAGGATATGGAGCATACACTTGATGACCATATTAGTGAGGCACTATCTTTCCTTAGTTTCGGATTTGCTTGGTTTGAGGTTGTCTACAAGCGTAGAGATTCTACAGACACAATCAATTCTAAGAAGCGTACTAAGTATCCTGATGGTCGTATTGGCGTCCGCAAGTTGGCATCACGCGCTCCTTGGACTGTATCTCGCTTTGATGTAGATCAAAAGACTGGTGACATCCTTGGTATGTATCAAGACACTGGGCAAGCATACTCTGACGGTAAACATTTCATTCCTACTAAGAAGTCACTGTATTATAGAACAACTGTAATCAACAATGATCCTTCGGGTAGGTCTATCCTACGAAATGCTTATACTAGCTACACATACTTAAATAACCTACAATCTATTGAGGCTATTGCAGTTGAACGTGAACTAGCTGGTATTCCTATCGCTCGTGTACCTGCTGAATATCTATCTGCGGATGCTAGTGCTGACCAGCGTTCTTTCTTAGGTAGTGTACAACAAATCCTACGGGATGTTAAGTTTAACGAGCAAGGGTATATTATCCTTCCTTCTGATAACTATCCAGACAAAGATGGTGCGCCTTCGGGTACTCGTTTGGTAGATGTAGAACTTATGTCTTCTAATGGCACTCGTAATATCGACATCGACCCAATTATTCGTAGGTATCAGCATGACATTGCCCGCAGTGTTCTTTCTGAGTTTCTTATGCTTGGCGGTGGTTCAACAGGATCGTATGCGTTATCAAAAAGTAAAACAGACTTATTCCTACGTGCGCTCGAAGCATATATTCAGACAATTGTAGACGTTCTTAATAAGCAATTGGTAGAACCTCTATGGCAGTTGAATGGTCTTGACCCTAAGTTAATGCCTAAGATTATTGCTGGTGATGTTGCTCCACATGATCTTAAAGAGTTGGGTTCTTATCTTCGTAACCTTAATGGTGCAGATATTAACCTAGCTTCACAACCTGATATTGTAGATGCACTCTTGGCTAACGCTGAACTGCCTACTTTGGACAGGGAACTTTATGAAGCTGATCTTGAGGCTGAACGTAGGCTTGTCAATGCTAAGGCTAACCCTCCTGAACCTACACAAGAGGTGGGTGGTAAATGACTACTTGGTCCAGAAAGAACTATGAAGTTTCAGATGCTAGGTTAGTACAAGCAGAACGGGAGATTTACCGTACCTTTGGCGATGTAGTGTCAATAGATGCAAAAGGTAAATCTCTCATTAAGTTTGGTAAATCAGCCCCTCTCACCGCTGATACTATGGCTACAGTTTGGACAGTTAATGCTGCTCACGAGACTTACGTATCTACCAACACTATTGATAGTATATCCTCTAGCTCTATAGCTGACGGAGAAGAAATATACATCGAGGGTCACACGGTAACAGGTACAGGGTTTGACCAAAAGTTTACCTTTGTAACTCAGATTATTAATCTTAATGGTCGAACAAGAGTAGCATTGCCTATTCCTTTAGCTAGGGTGTCTATCACCATTAATAACAATGGTAGTCTACTTCAAGGTCGTGTTGTAGTTTATGAGAATACTGCCCTGACGAATGGTGTACCTACAGACCTCACCAAGATACACATAGACATCCCACTAGGGTTCCAAGAATCCTTCAAAGGGGCTACCACTTTCAGTGACACTGACTATTATATCCTCACGGGTGGCTTTGGTGGTGTGTCAGGTAAGCAAGCTGCTGCTGTAGACTTTTACCTAGAAACCAGACTAGCGGGTAGGGTATTCGTTCAAGGTGCTGCTGTATCGGCTAATTCTGTAGGTAGTAACTGGGTTATTCACCTCGATCCTGCAATCATAATCCCTAGAAATGCTGATATACGTATTATAGCTGAGTCTGACTCTAATAACGCAGTCGTATTTGGTAGCTTTCAAGGTTACTTAGCAAAGGTTGTAGGATAATGCCTTATGCTTCAGTTAATGACGTACCTTCTAATATCCCCGAAGGTAAGAGAAGTCAATTCCGACAAGTATTCAACTCTGTATTTGCAGATACCAAAGACGAAGGAAAAGCTATGGCTGCTGCTTACAGTGCAATTAAAAAGGCTCAATACGCGACTGACATCTTTACTACTGAAGGTGAAGCCAAGGCTCGTAGTATGGACATGGGACTAAATGGCGCTATCCACGTTAGTACATACGATGGACAGGCTGTATATATGCCCGCAGAGAGCCAAGAAGCCTATTTGGCATACTACCTACCAGAAGGTGAGGTTGAGGCTCCAGATGGCGCTACAGAGGCTCCTGTAGATCGTATGGAGATTATGGAATATGCACTCACGGCGGTAGTAGAAGCCATTATGGAGTTTGTAGTGGAAAAGAAACACAAGGATGCCTTTAAGGTTATCAAGATTGATAATGAACAACGTATTATTTACGGTTGGGCTTCTGTCACTACCTACAAAGGTGAGCTTGTAGTAGACCTACAGGGTGATGTCATCAAAACAGATACGCTACACAAATCAATCAATGAGTTTATGAAGGGTGTACGAGTTGGTAAACTCAATCACTCAGGTGAGCAGGTAGGGCAGATTGTCCACTCCTTCCCCATGAGCAAAGAGATTTGTGCAGCACTAGAAATCCAGTCTGAGAAGGAGGGTTGGATTACTGGTTATCATGTAACTGATGACACTCTCTGGGAAAAGGTAAAAGCTGGAGATTTCGCGGAGTTTAGCATTGGGGGCCGCGCCCAGAAACAGGAGTTCTAATGCCGACTGAACTTATTAATCTTGAACTAGACGAACTTAGTTTGGTTCCTAAAGGGGCCAACCAAATGGCAAAGGCTCCTATTTTTAAATCGCATCCCAATGGAGATGACATGACAGAAGAACTAGAAAAGATGGAACCAGAAATGGATGCCAAGGTTAAAGCCTACATGAAAGAGAAGGGTTGTGATCGTAAGACTGCAATGGACGCTCTTATGAAGTCTTTTGATGAAGTTGAAACCCTCAAGGCTGATGCTGAAAAGATGAAACTTGAGAATGAGCGTCTTCGTAAGGCTCTTATTGACGGTGGCTATACCATTAAAGCGGATAGCGTAACTAAAGCTGCACCTGTTGAGTACGTTGAGTACAGCGGTGAGCAGATTAACAAAGCAGACATTCCAGCACCAATCCTTAAAGCCCTAGAGGCCGCTGAGATTGAAAAGGCTGATAATGCACTTACCAAACGTGCCGAATCCCTGTTGCCTCACTTTGATGTAGCTACAGCCAAAGGTTTGCTGTCCGCAGTAGACAAAATGGATGAAGTTGACATGCTTGTGGCTGCACTTGAAGCTGCTGATAAAGCCTTCGCAGACAAGATGGAAGAATTTGGTAAATCGTCCACTAAGGGTGAGTTTGCCTCGCCAAAGGATGAACTTGACGCTCTGGTTAAAGAGTACAAAGAAACACATAGTGTAGACTTCCACAAAGCCTATGCTGAAGTAGCTAAGACCGCTAATGGTAAGGCACTTATCAACAAAACTTACAAAGACAAGGAATAATTAAATGGCTGTAATGCAATCTCGCGATACACGCACCTTTGAAGCTGGCGGCAACCTCTCGACTGGCCAATTCAAATTCGTAACTCTTGCTGCTGATGGTCAAGTAGACATCACTGCTTCTGCTGGTGGTAATGCCATTGGCGTTCTCCTGAATAACCCTGCTGCTGCTGGCCGTGCTGCTACTGTAGTAGTATCTGGTTCGGTAATGATTACTTGTGGTGGCACTGTCACTGCTGGGGATCAACTTCAGGCTAACACTGACGGTACTGCACTGTTGGCTGCTACTGGTGATGTTGTACTTGGTTATGCTCGTGAAAGCGGTGTAGTTGGTCAGGTCATCGAAATGGAATTCATCACTGGCGGCAACCTCGCAGCCTAAGCTAATTAAGGAATAACAATATGCCTCTTTTGACCCCTAGTGCTGTCCACATTGACCAGCCTTTGACTAACCTGACGATTGCTTTTAACCAAGAGCCTTCTAACTTCATTGCGGACCAAGTGTTCCCAATGGTGTCGGTTCCTAAGCAGTCTGACAAATACTACGTCTACAACAAGGACGATTCCAACCGTGCGGGCAACGTCAAGAAATTGGCTCCCCGTACTGAAGTTGAGCGTATCGGCCTGTCGGTATCTAATGATGCTTACTTTGCAGAAGTCTACGGCCTTGGTGCTGACTTCTCCGAGCAGGACATTGCCAACGAAGATACCGCATTGGAAGTCCGCGCACAGCAGGCTTTTGACGTAGTTAACCAGCTTCGTATCCACCGTGAGAAAGCCTTCGCTGACACCTTCTTCACCACTGGTGTTTGGGGTACGGAATACACTGGTGTTGCTAACGCTGATAACGACACTGCACCTGAGATCACCCAGTGGTCTGACTACACCAACTCTACTCCTATCGTAGACATCACCACTGCTCGTCGCACTTCGTTCTTGAAGTCTGGTGGCTTTGATATGAACACGATGGTTGTTGATATGGAAACCCGCGATGTGTTGATTAACCACCCAGACATTCTGGCACGGTTGAACGGTGGTTCTACCATCACTAACACCGCATTGGTTACTAATGCTAAGTTGGCTGAAATCTTTGAAGTAGAAAACTTCTTTGTTATGAAGGCTATTGCTAACACTGCTGCTGAAGGCTTGACTGCCGTAAACGGGTTCATCTCGTCTAAGAAGGCTCTGTTGGTACACGGTCCTCGTCGTGCTGGCCTGCGTACTCCTGCTGCTGGTCTGACCTTCTGCTGGGACTCGATCCCCGGTGTTTCGGGCATGGGTATCACTGTTGAAACCTTCTCGGATGATGCCTTGAAGCGCCAGCAGATTGCTGAAATGATCCAAGTTAAAATGGCCTATGACATGAAAGTCACTGGTCCTAACCTTGGTGTCTTCTTCAACTCGGTTGTAGCCTAATCAAACATAGGGGGTTGGCTTAAGGGTTGACCCCCTAACTACTACACATACGTGTGTCAATAATAATAGAACATAATAGCATCTTATAATATGAGAGAGTCACAAAATGAAAGACATGACACCTATTCACCCTGTTTACCTTGGGTGGCAAGTTGATTGGCCGCTGTTCGTTAAAATCCCATTCTCAAGTGGTGGTCGTAACTGGATTAAGGGCGAGGAATTTAAATGGGCTGAACTTGGAGTAGATCAAGATCGGGTAGCTAAACTCTACTCAATCTCCTATGTACACCACAACCCAGAACTAGAGAAGCAGAATAAGGTTGGGGACCGTCTACATGAGATGGACGAGGGACAGCTAAAGACTTTGGTTAACTTGCTTAATGCAGAACTTAAAAGTCGTACTGTATCTACAAAAGATTATCAAGAGAAGCGGTGCCGACAGTCTCGTATCTCTATGAAACAACGGGGTCTTATCCGTAGGTTCTTGTACTCTAACAAGTGGTGTGAAGAGTTCTTCTATGAAACCAGAGATAAGATTCTAGGTAAAGACTGATAACATAAGTTAGGACGCTATAAATGGCATTTACATACGATGATACTGATCTGGACACTACTACAGCTTCAGGGCGTCTTAACTCAACACGGTTGCTCTTGGGTGATACTAACTCATCAGAACCTCAAGTACAGGATGCAGAAGTAGTATTCGCCTTAGGGCAGAACGCTAATAATGTGTACCTAGCTGCCGCTTGGCTTGCTCGTGTAGTCTCTATGAAGTATGCACGAGAGGTTGATATTGACCTTGATGGTATTCTATCTGTTAACTACTCCCAATTAAGTAAAGCCTATATTGATCTAGCTGAAGACCTTGAGTATCAAGCTAAGGTGGCTGGTGGTAAATTGGGTATCTATGGTGGTGGTATTACCAAGACAGGTATTGCTGCTGTTAGGGCTAATACTAATCGCGTAGAGCCTTCGTTTCGTAGGGACCAATTCTGGAACCCACCTAACTACGATAGCAACACCCTTGATTACGAGTGAGGTAATAAATGTCCATACTCACAAGTAACAGACTAAAAGCTATGATTGATAGGTATGGCGTAGAAGTAACATTAGTTAAACCTGCCTATGGTGCGTATAACCCTGCTACTGGTACTGTTTCTTCTACTACTAATACTAACTACACCACCAAGTGTTACTTTGCAGACTACAACCTTAATGAATTAGGCAACGATAGTATTGTAATGGGCGACCGTAAGGCTGTCTTTTCTTACCTAGACACTAGCGGTAATACCCTACCTGAACCTGATGCAGAAGATAGTATCACAGGCTTTGGGGATGCAGTTAAGATTGTATCTGTACGTAAGTTGTACTCAGGTAGTAGCCTAGTTTGCTATATCTGCCAAGTGAGGGAATAACATGGTTACTCAGATCACCTTTAGTAAAAGGTTTAGTAATCTTGGTGAAACCTTTAATGATCTAATTACACCCAAATTGGAAGAGAAGATACACAGCATAGGTAACTACGCTATTGAGATTTCTCCTGTTTGGTCTGGTGCCTTCGTTAACTCTTGGTCCATTGTACCTGTAGGCTCTGGTGGAGGTAGATCAAGGATTTCATCTTTTGGCAGAGATGGTGCAGGTCTTACACACTCCCAAAGGTCTAACCCAGAAAGCGAAAAGGCCACAGCGAGGGCTGCACTAGCGGGTGATGTAAAGAAGGTTGCAGAGAGTATGATGAAAACAGGTGGCGCTACACTGGCTAATAGAGCGCCTCACGCTAAAGTGGTAGATCAGAAATACCTAACAATTACCCGTGTCAGAGATAGGTTCAGATAATGGCTGCTATATATGACGACATTCGTAGGGTACTAGAGACTACACTAGCTGGAATAACGGGTATACCTGCAATTGCATGGGAAAATGTATCCTTTAGTCCAACCACAGGAACACCATATGTTAGGGCGAGATTTGCACCTACTATGCGTGAACCCGCTGTAAGAGGTCTTAATCCTCAGATGTACTACCAAGGAGTTTTCGTGGTAGATGTATGCGTCCCAGAGGGTGTAGGTCCAGCAGTGGGTGACGATCTAGCAGACACTATCATTGATGCTTTTGATGCCCCTAACGATTTAACTGTAAATGGTATATCTATTACTATTAGGTATGCCGAAAGAGAGTTAGGTACTATTGAGGGTGCCTACTACACAATCCCTGTCAACGTTGGTTGGCTGATATACAACTAGGAGATACCCTGAATGGCATTTGCCCAGAATAGCCGTAGCGGCCTTAGCTACATCGTAGAAAGTACCTTTGGCACTACGCCAGCAGGTAACTTCACAGCACTACCTTATAACACTCACAGCCTTAACCTGACTAAAGATCGTGTTGCAGGTAATGAAATCCAACCTGACCGTATGCTTCGTGTAGACCGTCATGGCAACCGTCAATCCGCTGGTGACATCGTAGTTGACCTTCGTGATGGTGACTTTGATCTGTTCCTTGAGAGTGTCATGTTTAACACATGGGACGCAACTCCTGTAGCTGCACCTGATGTACTCAAGATTGGTACTACCCCTAAGTATTTCTCTATCGAAGATGCTGCCAATGATATTTCTCAGTTCCGCCTGTTCACAGGTCAAGCTGTAAGTTCTATGGCTGTCTCCTTGGCACCTAACCAAATGGTTGCCACTACCTTCTCTATGGTAGGTAAGGATATGACCATCTCAGGTACAGGCAAGACTATTGATGCTGCCTCTGCCAACCAACCTTTCGATGCTTACTCTGGTGACTTGAGTATTGGTAACGTAGCGTCTGCTTCTGCTGTAGCTATTGTTACTAGCCTTGAGTTCACCCTTGATAACGCACTGTCGCCAACCTTCGTTATTGGTACAGACTCTACTCCACAACTTGAGTATGGTATGGCCTCTGTAGAAGGTACTCTGACTGCATACTTTGAAGATGGTGCCTTGTTGGCTCGTTTCATTGATGAAGTTGAGAGTGAATTGATCGTGAGTGTCAATGACCCAACTGGTGCTAACCAATACACATTTGGCTTCCCTCGTATCAAGATCAATGGTGCTGATGTACCTGTTGATGGTGGCACTGGTAGCCGTGTTATCTCTCTCCCATTCGTTGCTCTCTATGATGCTACAGAAGGTACGAACTTCTATATTGAGCGTCCAGATAGTAACGCATAAGTAATCCCAGCAATGGGTATGGCAGGAGTTCTTTCGTCGGGTGAGGCTCCTGCCAGCTATAACCACCCGACTTAAAATAATAGGAAACCCCGACAATGGACTTGATGAACCTTATCCCTACTACGGATGCTATTGAAGTAGTATTGAAGCACCCTAACACCTTTGAACCACTTAAGAATGAAGATGGTAGTGTTATGACTATTACGGTATATGCCCCACACTCTAAGGAGTACAAGGCTGCTGTACATGAACAGACTAACATCCGTCTTAAGCAGATGCAGGCAAAGGGCAATCGTAATACTAATGTTATTACAGCAGAAGAATTAGAAGCTGCTACTATCAAGATGCTTGCCAAGACTACAAAAAATTGGAATATCACTTCTGGTAATAAGCAACCTAAGTTCACTCTTGATGAAGCTACAAAGATTTACCAAGAGGTGTTCTGGATTAAAGACCAGATTGAAGAGGCTGTAGCTGAGACAGAAGTTTTTACTCAAGCCTAGCATCTGATTTACTTGAGTGGGCTGAACACCAGTTCAATCTCAACAAACCTGATGCTAAAGGCACGACTAAAAGAGAACACTTAGAGCAAGTAGAAAGGCAGACTGGACGTAGTTTAAAAGAGATGGAAGCACCTTCGGAGTTCCCCAATCTTCTAGCTAATGTTTGGTCTGCCTTTTGTGATTTAAGCAATACCCGAAGCCAAGGATTTAGTGGTCCTAACCCGATAAGTTACCGAGACATAAAAGATTATAAGGAATTAACTGACACACCATTGTCACCTAAAGAGGTTAAACTCTTAGTGTCTCTGGATGCAGTTTATATGAGGACCGCAAATGGCTGACGACATTAGAATTGGTATTGTTGTAACTGGTAACAAAGATGTGCTTACCGCTGTAAATAATACTGCCAAACTAGAGGCTGGTGTTAAGAAGTTAGCTGATGCTTATTCTAGGGGCGACCTTTCTCAAGCTAAAGCCCTACAGGGTATTAAGCAATTATCCAACCAATACGGTAAGTCCGAGTCTGTACTTAAGGGTTACGCTAGTGCGCTCATTAAGGCCACTGAGGAGCAAAAGAAAGCTACTCAAGCCAAAAAGGATGCTGCACAAGCTCAGAAACAAATGGACTCTATCTTTGCACTGGCTGCCCAGAAAGAGAAAGCCTTGGCTGCTGCTACGACATCCGCAGTAAAGGCTGAAATCAAGGCTTTAACCCTAGCTCGTAGGGAAGCCAACGAAATGAACAAGCGCTACAACAAAGAGCAGGTTATAGCAGCGCAAAAGGTTAAGGATACGGAAAAAGCAGCTTCAAAAGCATTAAAGGATGAACTACGGGCAATGACTGCCATGCGTAGGGAAGCCAATGAGATGAACAGGCGTTATGATGATACGCTTCGGGCTTCTATCGCTGCTGAACGCGCTGCTGCACAAGAGGTAAAGAAAGCCAAGGACGCTAGACGTGCATTGCGTATGGAGTTCAAGGAAGGCTACGCTGCCCAAGTGCAATATCGTGCCGCTCGTATGCGTCTAAGTCAAGCTGAACGTGATGGTATTGTCACTACACAACAGGCTGCTGCTGCACAGAAGAACCTTGGTGTATTTTTACAACAGGGTGGTAGGCATATGTCCCGCACTGGGGTAATGACCCAACAGGCAGGTTATCAGGTAGGAGACTTCTTGGTACAGGTCCAAGGTGGTACTAACTGGATGGTTGCCTTCGGTCAGCAGGCCACGCAGTTGGTAGGTTCTTTGTATATGCTACCCTCAGCAGTTCTTGCTGTTAGTAGGTCTATATTCGGTTTAACTTTGTCCGTAGGCACTATGATTGCTGCTGCTGGTATCCTTATCCCTTTGATTACCGCTGTTGGCGCTTGGTTTATGAGGACTAGCTCCGAGGCTAAGAACGCCAAGAAAGAACTGTCCTCCCTTGAAGAAGAAGTAAAATCCCTGACTAAATCTATAGAGGATTGGGGTGCAGCTAAAGAAGCGGCGTCTATGGGTATTTCTATGGAAGAACTCACAGGCAAAAAGAATATACAGGCCGCTAGGGATGAACTAGCAAAACTAACAAAAGAGTTAGATGCTCTGTATAACGGGTCTAGTGGTGAGGGTCTTTCGGAAGACTTATCCCCAAAAGGTAAAAGAGGTAAGACCGAGGCTAAAGTAGCTGAAGCCGAAAAACTCCTGAATGACCTTCTGCTAAAACAAGATGAAGAACGCCTAGCTTTATTCCAAGAGCAGAGCAAGGAACTCTCTAATCGCGCGGAAATACAGAAGTTGTCAATGCAGTACGGAGCAGAATCCGCACGAGTAAGGGCCGCAGAAAGACAGCAAGAAGTTGATAGCTTTAACGCCAGTATTGATGCACAGGTTACAAAGGGAAAACTTTCAACCGCCTATGGTTTTATTCTCAAGTTGAATAATCAGGTTCTTAGTAACCAAGCTGGTATTATAGAAGAGGCAAACATAAAGCGCGAAAAAACCCTTGAGATTCAGGAAGCTATTATTGATGCGGATCGTGAATACCAAGAGTTTTTGAATGATAGATTTACAACGAATGAAGATTACACCCAAGAACTACAGAATCAAATAGACCTGAATAAGGTAATACTGCAATACGGGGAAGAATCTAAAGAGGTTCGTGCAGAAGAGGCTAGACAAGCAAAAGTAGCCTATGAGACAGAACTACGTAAGACTAATCTTATCGGTACACAGATTGATGATTTGTTAACATTGTATGACACCTCTGTTTCTATAACGGATGAGATGTACAATACGGTAGATGCTGCTGAAGACCTTGGTACTAGACTTGGTATCGCTTTCTCTGATGCTATCAACCTAATTCGTCAAGCTAAAGCTGAAGCTATGGTTGGACTTGATGCTTTTGGTGGTTCTGGTGATTTCAAGTATAGCACACCATCAGTGTTTAATAAGATAACCAAAAAGCGTGGTGGCGGGGGCGGAGGTGGTAAAGGCGAAAAAGAAGACCCTGCTGCAAAAGCCTTAGAATCTTACCGTCAACTTGTAGCTACATATGATGAGGTAGAGGCTAAGACACTAAAGGTTGAGGCTGCTAGAAAGACGCTTACTGAAGCTGAAAGACTTGGGGTTATCACTAGCCAACAATCTGATGAGGCTCTTAAAGAGTATACTAAGTCCCTTGGTGACGCTAAGAACCCAATGTTAGACCTAGCTAATACAGCAAGTCAAGCCTTGAGCCAAGCCTTTATGTCTATTGTTGATGGTTCTAAATCAGCCTCAGATGCCTTTGGTGATATGGCTCGTACTATCATTAAGCAAGCCTTCGAAATGGCAGTAATTAACCCTATCATTAACTCTATCTTTAGTGGTGTTAGTGGTTTCTCTATGCTACCTTCATTCTTTGCTGATGGTGGTGTATTCTCTGGTGGTGGTCAAGTTAAGGCTTACGCTAGTGGTGGTGTCGTAGGTGGACCAACTTACTTCCCTATGTCTGGTGGTAAAACTGGTCTTATGGGTGAAGCTGGACCTGAAGCTATTATGCCTTTGAAAAGAGGTAAGGATGGTAAACTTGGTGTAGCTACAGACGGTGGTGGTTCTCAAACCGTGGTAGTAAACCAATCGTTTAACTTCCAAGCTAATGGTGATGAGAGCGTTAAGAAGATCATTGCACAAGCTGCACCTAGTATTTCTGCTATGGCCCAAAAGGGAATGATGGATCAAAGACGTAGGGGTGGTTCTATGAAATCCACATTCGGTTAAGGATAAAATATGGCTATTACCTACCCATTGAATACACCAACGAGTATTGGGATTGAGGGTATTGAACTAAGGGCTGTTAACGTAGTCTCTACTTCTCAATCCCCCTTTACTTTTAAGCAACAAGTGGTTTCCTTTCCCGGACAAAGGTGGGAAGCCTCTGTATCAATCCCGCCTGTACACCGTGACCTAGCAGCCCCTTGGAAAGCCTTTCTAACGTCCCTCAAGGGGCAAGCAGGCACCTTCCTATTAAGTGACCCTGACTATGTTACACCACAAGGAGATGTATCCTCTTGTGTCCTTACAGGCTCTGTCCGTAGTGGTACAGCTACCGTCGTTATGACGGGTACACTCAAGGCTGGTGACTATATCCAGCTAGGGTCGGGTTCTTCCTCTAAACTACATCAAGTCTTGGTAGATCAAACTGGTGATGGTTCATTAGAGATTTGGCCTGACTTAAGAGAAGACTACACAGATGCTACGGTTACTTACAATAATGCTAAAGGTGTATTCCGCTTAGCAACAAACATTACTTCTTGGTCAATTAACAACTCTAGTACGTATGGTATTAGTTTTGACGCTGTTGAGGTACTAATCTAAGGATAGAATATGTCAAGAGAACTCCCGACTAATCTTGTAGCTAACTTAGACGATAGTGTTATCTACCCATTCTTTGCTGTTGATATGCTCTTTGACGGTAATCCTATTAGGTCTTGGACTGGTATGGGTACTATCTCTTATGGTGGTAATGACTACATTGGTACGGGCAATCTTCTTAGCTTCTCCAGTGTAGAGGAAACATCTGAAATCTCTGTTAGAGGGGCAACCATTAGTCTTAGTGGTATCCCTTCTGAACTTCTATCTATTGCCTTATCTACTCCATACCAAGGTCGTGTCTGCAATATCTACTTTGGTATGACAGATAAAGACCTTGACGAGTATAACTTCACACAGATATTCTCTGGTTATATGGATGAGATGAATATTGAAGAGGGTGCTGAAACTTGTAGCATTGAACTTAAGGTTGAGAACAAGTTGATTGACTTGGAGAGAGCAAGGGTTGCACGGTTTACAAGTGGCTATCAGAAGTCTGTATTCCCTAACGACTTGGGTTTAGACTTCGTAGAGAGCCTACAAGACCGTCCTATCTCTTGGGGGAAGGCTACGACATGATCACTTACCAAGAAGAGTTCCTAAGTCAGTCTGAAAAAGAAGTGATACCCTTAGCTGAACTTGAGTGGGAAGAATCTGGACACCCTACTACGAGCCTACACATTGATTGGAATACCTACTTTAGACTTGAGGAAACTGGAAGCCTAAAGTTCTTTACTGCACGTAAGGATGGTCTTTTGATTGGGTACTTCGTAGTAATACTATTCACACCATTGACCAATAAAGGTGAGGTAGTTGGTAGCTATGATGCTGTATTCGTACATAAGGATTATCGTAAGTCTACTGTAGGTCGTAAGTTGTTTAAGTTCGTAGAAGAGTGCATGGTTGAGGATGGGGTCTACCGTGTTGTAGCTTCATCTTCTGTTAAAAACCCTATTGGTAAGTTCCTAACTCGTATCGGGTATGATGAAATAGAAACTAAGTACGAGAAGGTATTATAACATGGTTGTCTTTACCGCTGCTGCTGCTTTAGGTGCAAGCATCATTGCTTCTGGTGTAGGTACTGCCCTTGGATTGGGTGCTATATTCACAGGTACGCTCGGCGCTGCTATACTAGGTTTTGGCGCACAGTTTGCCCTTGGTTTCCTTATGAGTGCCTTGGCACCTAAGCCAAGTTCCCAAACTAACAACCGTGGTTATGATGTAAACTCTTTTGGTTCTGCCTTAGATCATCAGATTATCTATGGTGAAGTAAAGACTGGTGGTGCTGTAGTTTATGATAACGCTACAGGGAATAACAACAAATACCTACACAGGGTTATTGCTTTTTCCGGGCATGAGATTGATTCCTTCCAAGAGATTTATCTTGACGATGAACTATTGACTATTGATGTTGATGGTAATGTTACGTCCCCTGAAAGATATAACGGTAAACTACGTATTAAAGAACACTTGGGTGCTGATAACCAAGTAGCTGATACTGATCTGGTGTCTGAAGTTCCTGAGTGGACAACTAACCACAGACTACAAGGTATTGCCTATCTGTATGTCCGGCTGAAGTTTGATGCAGACGTATTCCCTAATGGCGTTCCTACGTTTACTTCTGTTATTCGAGGTAAAAAGATATACGATCCACGTACTCTAACTACTACTTGGAGTAATAACCCAGCACTGTGTGTACGTGACTACCTAACCTCTAATTCTTATGGTCTTGGTGAATCTTCTGCTAATATAGATGATGATTCTATTATTGTAGCTGCTGATGTCTGTGATAACCTTAACTACCCAACACTTACGGGTGGTACTAAGTTTACCACCAATGGTGCATTTACTACTGCTGTAACACCCTACTCTTTCTTGAACAATATTATGTCATCTATGGGTGGCACTGTATGGTATAGTCAGGGTGAATGGAGGGTTAAACCTGCCTATTATACAGCACCTGTAGCTGATCTTACGGATGATGATCTACGCTCTGGTTTGTCTATCAGCACAAGACACTCTCGTAGGGATAACTTTAACACTGTAAAAGGTACATTCAAAGGTACTGAAACCAACTGGCAAGTAACTGACTATCCTGAGTACACCAATGCTGCTTTTGTAACTGAAGACAATGGGCAGTCTAGTGTAGTTGACCTTGACCTACCATTTACTTCTTCAAGTGTTGAGGCTCGTAGGATTGCTAGGATTGCCCTAGAGCGTAACAGACAACAACTTACAGTATCTGCCACCTTTGGTATGAAAGCCTTTGGTTTGCAGGTAGGTGATATTATAACACTTACATCTACAAGACGTGGGTGGGACGCAAAAGAGTTTGAAGTAACCACTTGGAATTTTGGTATCACAGGTGAGAATGATCTACAAGTACAATTAACTCTAAGGGAAATATCTGAGAGTGTATTTGATGAAGTAGATGACGGTGTAGTTTACACTAGGGATAACACAAGTCTTCCTTCTGTATTTGAAGTACCGTCTGTTGGTATATCTGTTGAGGCACTTGCACAAGTCAGTAACCAGAAGGTATCAAACATTGCTGTAGCTACAATTACATCAGGACGTCCTGAAGTTATTGACTATGTAGAAGTAGAATACAAGATAGCTTCAGAGACAACCTACTCTTCCTTTGGGCGAGGTACTCTAGGAGAGTTTAGAGTACGTGACCTTGATGTAAACTTCTACGACTTTAGGGCTAGGGCAGTTAATACTTTTGGCATTAAAGGTCAATTTGAGTACCTAGTTGACATAGAAGTTAATGCCTTTCTTGGTGACCCCTCTGATGTCTCGTCTCTTGCTGTGGAGTTGTCTGGTGGCTCTCTGTTCCTCTCGTGGCCACCTATCCCAGACCCCGACCTCAGCCACTATGAGATTAAGCTAAACACCAACACTACAGGAGCTACTTGGGGGAACTCAAGTACTGTAATTGAGAAGATTGCAAGACCAGCTACATCAGCAAGTTTGCCTGCACGTTCTGGCACATTCCTGATTAAAGCATACGATAAAGAAGGCAACTTTAGTGTCACCCCTATGACTATTGTTGTGTTACCATCTGACCTACCACAACTAGGTCAAACAGATACTCAAACTGAAGACCCAACATTCGCTGGCACTCTAAGTAACACTGCCATCGTTTCTGGTACACTACAGATTGATAACACTACAGCACCTAGCCCAACAGGAGAATATCTGTTCTCTAGTTACATTGATACAGGCTCTTCTCGTAATGTTCGTGCCACTGGCTTCAGAACCTTTACCCGTGTGTTTGATGATGGCACTATGCTCTGGGACGACATCCCTCAGAATTGGGACACTTGGCCTGATAATTGGGACACTTGGACTGATGAAGATGCTAACTTTGGG
>Ga0208134_1000759_pt1 | contig 20691 bp, 18 predicted proteins | sample VirMetDEL_Mar_31_FD_184515 | JGI IMG/M metagenome (GOLD analysis project Ga0208134, IMG submission 184515) | Aqueous microbial communities from the Delaware River and Bay under freshwater to marine salinity gradient to study organic matter... | ecosystem: Environmental > Aquatic > Marine >... | reverse complement strand
CCTGCTCGACGCCTTCAAAGGTGGCAAGCTGCAAACACGGTTTAAGGATTATATCACGGATGCGCTCGGCGCGCTCGTCGGCGGCGTTGAAAATCCCGGCATGGCTGCAAAAGGTTTGCTGACAGACGACGAAATGCTGGGTGCGGCCATGCAAACGGCTGGCACGGCTATGCTCGGCGGTGGCGCTGCTGTAAACGCGGTGCGGCCATCTGCTTCTGCACCTGTTACAACAGCAAACGCCAACGCCAGCGTCGGCGCGCTTGTACTTAGCCAGCACGCTCGCGCAAAGCCCGAATTGGCTGACATACTGACGCAAAACGGCGTAGACCCTGCCAACATAAATGCCGCTCCTATTCAGCGCGTGCAGGCCGCTCTGGAGACAGCTACACAGCGCCAGATTTTAGATCCGCGCAGTGCCAACTCTATTCTGCAAGGTTTCGCACGCCCAGAGTTGGAAGATTTTTACGCAAACGCGAGCAAGTCGGCAGGTGCGGCGGGATTGTTGGCAAGTGATGCTTCAAAGATGACAAAGTCAGAGCTTGATCCGCTCGGTTACCAAAAAACAAAAATGGATAAACCTCTTTCAGAGGTGGAAGTGCAGCGCACTGATCTTGGAGTAAATCTTCCAAGAAAAGAGGCTGACATTGAAGGCTTACTTGGTAAAATTGCCTTGCCGTTCTTTGGCGATAAATCAAGCGGCGGTCTTGAGATAACTGGCATTGACGATATGAAGTTTGACAAGTCAGTTGTGACCGAGGCAGGCGCTGATTTTATGGTTGGCCCGGCGGCACAAGCAGACGGCTCAATTTGGGCATCAGCTCAAAACATTGTTAAGCGGTTAAGAGACGAGGCTATAAAAAAAGCCAACAAAGAAGAAAAAGATGTTGTTGGCGTTACAATTGGCATGGCTCCTGATGCTGTAGACTTTACCAACTTCGCTGCCGCAACGATGGCCGAAATGGTAAAACTGGCTCCAATCAAGAAAAAAGACGCCAAGTTGTTTGATGCTGCTATGAAAAAATCCGTTGACCCTAACTGGCCGGGAATACTTAATCCAGATTTACGCGATTACGTTGAAAAAGCAGCTCCAGATATTCGTAAAGCGTTTATACGCCTTATGGACACGTCTCCAGCTCAAAAAATGGGCTTTCCTAGTCCAGCAAAAATGAGGCTTGCCGTAACTGACCCTGATCAAATTCAAAGCCCATCTGGCACGGCTGGCATGGCATTAGGAAAAATTGACACAAGCTCAGGTTTATTAAAAACGCCCACAGTACCGCATTCAACTTACAACACGCAGCTTAAAGGTAAATATCTTGGCGGCATTCCTCGCGTGCATCAGGGCTTGCTGTTCCGAGACACGTACAATGACATGAAAAATAAAGTTACTAAAAAAGGTCAGCCTTTTTCAGATAGCCACAAGACTTATGCGATGAAAACTCAACTTCCGGGGCAAGAATTTACTCAAGAAATAGTCGATTACCTTATGCAACTGAGAGAGAGTCAAAGATGAATTGCGGCGGTACATCTTCAGCATCAAGGCCAAGTGCGCCACAGACCATAGCATCAAACGCCTCAAGTTGCTTTAAGTCACTTCTGTCCAAATGGATTGCACGCAGCACAATATTTTCTCGCATTGCTTGCGGGTCATTCAAGTCAAACGGATTTTCCATAATTTTTCTCCCATCCCTGCAATATAAACATTTGTTGAGGTCTTTTCAATGAGCATCACCACTTACGCAGAGTTAAAAACCGCTATAGCGAGCTGGCTCAATCGGGATGATTTAACTTCCGTTATTCCCGATTTCATTGCGTTGACTGAGGCGGCATTAAATCGGGATTTGCGGCATCTGCAAATGATTGACCGCGATAATGCAACGCTTGACACGCGCTTTGTACAACTTCCCGGCGATCATCTTGAAACTGTGCGCCTTGGCATCACAAGTGGCACAACGCATCGCCTTGAGCTGGTCAGCTTAGACGCAATGCTAACTCAGCGCGAAAGTAGCGGCAATACGTCAGGACGCCCCAAGCAATACGCCCACATTGGCGACCAAATCGAGCTTTATCCAACGCCAGACGGCGATTATACAGCGCAGCTCACGTATTACGCTAAGATACCCGCGCTAAGTGACAGCAATACATCAAACTTCGTGCTGGCAGACGCGCCTGACATTTACCTATACGGCGCGTTGATGCAGGCAGCGCCATATTTGCTTGACGACGCGCGCCTGCAAGTTTGGGGGGCAATGTACGCCGCTGCGCTCGCTTCAATGCAAACTTCCTCAGACAATACGCGAAATGCTGGCTCTGGGCTTCGCATGCGCGTCACTTCTTTCTAAACCAGATGACACATGGTAACATAATACCGCTCGATATGGAGACAAAAACATGAGTTTTACGAACGCGCACGAGACGCACTTACTGACTTACACATTCACCGCAACGAGCGTCACACGCCCTACGGCTTGGTTTATCGGCCTGTTTACTGGCGCACCGGGCGAAGCTGGCGGCGGCACCGAGATTAGTGGCAACGCCTACGCGCGCAAAACGGTAGCGTTTTCAGTCAGCGGCAACGAAGCAACCAATTCTGCCGCAGTTGAATTTGCGGCTGCTTCTGGCGGCAACTGGGGGGCAGTTTCGCATTTGGCTGTCTTTGACGCGAGCAGCGGCGGCAACATGATCGTCTACTCTGCGCTGTCGGCGTCAAAAACAATTAACGACGGCGACGCATTCCGCATCCCGGCAGGCAATTTAGACATCACACTAGACTAGGTGCGGACATGAGCAAGCTTTTTAACAGAGCTAAAATGACAACAACGACAACTGGCACGAGTACAATTACGCTCGGAAGTGCGGCTGACGGCTTTGTCACATTTGCCACGGCTGGCGTTGTGGATGGCGATGTTTTGCGCTACTGCATCGAAGCGGAAAACGGCACTGATTTTGAAATTGGTGAGGCAGTGTACAGCTCCAGCGCTGGAACTAGGCTTTTTCGCTTGGATACTTTAGTTCAGCTTAGTTCAAACAGCAATAATTGCATTACGCTTGCTAGCGGCACTCATAACGTGTTTATCACGGCTGTTGACTCTGATTTCACGCAAGAAATGACTGCCACTGTTGCAGGCGGCAAGTTTGTAATTGATGGCACAAGCCAGCAAATTATCACAATGCTTCCCAGCATAACTTATCGCATCCACCAGAACATTTACACAAATGCAGGGCATCCTCTCGTTTTGGCATCTGGCAGCGCTGACGGCAGCACTTATTCAACAGGCGTTCGCACGGTTGGAACACCCGGCTCAAAAGGCAGCTACACTGAGATAAAGCTTGAGCAAGATGCGCCTGCACTTTGGTACAAATGCTCGAATCATAGCGGAATGGGTGCAAGTATTAATATTGCTGCGCCATCCTCTGGGGCTGCGTCAGCGGTTGGTACGCTTACTAAAACATTTTCCAATAATGAAGAAGCTAGCATTACACTTACTAGTGCAATCAGCCCGGTTCCAAATGTTTCTGTGTTCAAAGAAATCGCTCAAGCTGGGCTAAGTTCCAAAGGCAACTGGGATGTAAATTCCAGTGCCAGCAATTACACGCGCCTTGATGAAGCAACCTCCGTCACGCTTACACCAAGTGCTGTTGGATCAGGCACTTTTTCGCTTGGATCAGGATCGTTTTCTTCTTCAGACGTTGGTAAAACAATCACTGGAAATGGCGGAGTTGCGGTTTTAACTTCAGCGGCTGGGGGATACACTAGTTCGACCAATTTTACGAATACAAACGCAATAGCTTCTGGTGCGTGGGATATGCACGGGAGTGTTGCAAAGAGTGATGGTAGCGGCCTAACGATTTCTGCAAGCGAAATCGGCTATAATTTTGCATCACCTTTTTCTGCAACTTCCCCAACTACAACTTCGTCTGCCCTGCATGGGATAGTAACAAGTGCGGGTGGATCGGTTAGCAGCGCTCACAGCGGTGGCATTGTAGTTTCCGCTTCTGGAGACAAAGTCTTTTTTGTGGATGAATCAAACCCACCCAAACTAACTTGTTTAAACGCTTCAACTCCCTTTGACATGTCTACTCTATCTTATACAAATTCTGGAAACCAAATCACATTGACTCAAATTGGCGCTGCATTAAGTGGGTCATACGGAAGCATGTCAATTTCACCAGACGGTAAAAATTTCTATGTAAATAGAGGCAGCAGCGGTGCGATACATCAATACCGAATTGCGACTGCTTATGATCTTAGTTCAACCGTAACTTACGTCGGAACAACTACTAGCCTCTCGTCTAATTCAGAAATTAAAGCGGTTATGTTTAAGGATGGTTTTACAGGCTTTCGGGCCATAGACGGATATCTACAAGGCGGAGGAAATATCCGACAATTTACGATGACAAATAGTTATGACATAATCAATAGTTGCAGTTTAGATAGTGAACAAAGTAGTAGTATTATGACCAGAATTACCTCTGCTGCATTAGGCGCGGATGGTAAATCTTTGATTTGCAGCGATCAATTTGGCTCAAGCACCACTAAGTTTTTTACCCTCTCAACGGCTTGGGATATCTCTACACACGGATCTGGTACAACAATAGCGAATCTCGTTGAAAACAGTTTTGGTTTCTCACCCACTGGGAAACATTTTTATGCACAAAAGGGTGCGGCTGGAATTTTTAAACAGTGGCTGATTGGGTCAGAAACATACCCCACAAGTCAGTATTTTCCATCTGTCACAGCAGCTTCTGGGCAAATCGACAGCAGCTCATGGACTGATATTAACTCTATGGTAGCCGACGAAACGGCTGGCAGTGGCACATTAAGCTATGCAATTTCAACCGATAATCATGTGACGTGGAAGGTGCTTCACAATACAAACGGCACACGCTCAATTGCTAAAAACAACTCTGGCACTTGGCAAGTAAATACCAATGCTACCTACGGCTCTGAAACGTGGGCAAATGCTACTACAAACACTGAATTGAGCGCACTACAACAGGCTCTAGCAACAGCCAATAACCGTATGAATAAAGCCCAATTAGATGCAGTCGCAGACGCCAATCACATTACCCTTGGAAATACGCTGGATTTAATGATTGCAACATACATTGCATCTGGATCAACAGCCCCGATTTCGGACGGTGTAACAATAAATTACGACAGTGAGGCACTTGTGCGGATGGCCATAAATGGAACGGACTATGAAGCTGAGTTTCCTAGCTCAACAAGCGTCAAAATAAAATCACTTGCAGCGCAAAATCTAAAAGTAAGAGTGCTGTAAATGCTAGGTTTCTTCCCCGTATCAGCCAGCGCACTAGGATCGGCAGGCGTAGACGATGGGTTTACAAATGCCTCGGCAACTGCAGCTTGCGCTGCATCTGCTAGCGCGGCTGGTCAGTTAATTCAAAACGGTGCTGCGACATCATCTTGCGCTGCAAGCGTGTCGAGCGCTGCCGAAATAGTACGGATTTATGCAGACGGTGAGTCAAGCATTCAAGCCACGTCAAGCGCATCTGCCAGCGCTATAAAATACAGTATATATACTGGGACACGCCCCGGCTACGGCGTTGGCACATATGGCACGTTTAACTATGGCATAAATGAAAAAACCGAAAACGCTGCAAGCGTTGTTGCTGGCACATCGTCTGCCACAGCAGCGGGTCAGCGCATTCGTGAGACGAGCGTTACAATCGCCTGCGCCTCCAGCGTCACAGCAAGCGCTGTGTTTGACGTTATTTCTGGCTCAACTATCGCTTGCGTTTCCTCAACGGCAATTGTCGGAAGCGGCGTCTTTTCTGCTGTATTAAGCAACTTGGCGACCACAAGCTCGATGACTGCAGCGTGTGAGATAAAGTGGACTGAGGCGGCGGCGGCAAACACAAATTGGACAAAATCTGACTTACTTGAAAGGGCTGCATAATGGCGACTCAAACGACACACTATAGCTTTAACAAGCCTGCCGTAAACGGCGATGAGGATGCTTGGGGAGCTTTTCTGAATGGCAATTGGGACACGGTTTCAACTTTACTCGGCGGCGTAGACAACGCCGAGTTTCAAATTCTAAACGGCGCAACCGTTACGACAACCGAGCTTAACTACGTTTCGGGCGTCACGTCTGCAATTCAAACACAATTAAACGCCAAGCAAGCAGTTGTTGCAAACGTATCGGACACTGAAATTGGTTATTTGAATGTTGCTTCTCTAGGCACAAGCGAAGCAAGCAAGGTTGTTACCTCAGACGCAAACAACGTCGTAACATTTTCTGGCGGTATCGTTGAGGATAGCGTTACAGTAACCTCATCCAGTAACGCAGCAACTTTAAACATGCGTGACGGTACAAACTTTGTCCACGATTTGACAGAAAACGTAACTTACACGTTCAGTAACCCAGCAAGCACGGGCAACGTGTCAGCATTCACGCTGAAGGTCATTCAGAACGCGAGTGCAAAAACGATAACTTGGCCATCTAGCGTCGATTGGCCAGCGGCGACAGCACCAACTTTGACAGCAACAAACGATGGCGTGGATTTGTTTACATTTATCACACACGATGGCGGCACAACTTGGTACGGCTTGGTTGTTGGACAGGCGCTCGCATAATGACGATCGCGAGTAAACTTTTAGGCGGCGCGGCTGGTACGGCGGCAGGCGGTGCGGTTGCTATAGAGGATGTGTTCAGTACTGATATTTATACCGGGAATGGATCAAATCAGGCGATAAACACAGGTTTAGACATGTCTGGTGAGGGCGGTTTGACTTGGATTAAGAAACGATCAAGTGCGGACAATAATGTTTTAATCGACACAGAAAGAGGTAATAACGTTCTGATTTCTGATTCTACGACTGCACAATTTGACGGCTCACCAGATTATTTTTCTAACGGCTTCTCGTCTACTGGATTTACCGTACCAAACGGCAATCGCGTTAATAAATCTGGTGAAACATTTGTCTCGTGGAGTTTTCGCAAAGCCCCTAAATTTTTTGATGTAGTTACATATACAGGCAATGGAACAGCAGGACGAGAAATAGCACATAGTTTAAACAGCACAGTAGGCATGCTTATGATTAAGGAACTGGGCAATGCAAACGACTGGGATGTTTTACACAGGAGTACCGAGGTACTAAGACTCAACAGCACTGCTGCTCCATTATCAGGTTATGCCCCTACTAGATTTGGCGATGGCTCAAGCCTAGTAAGGCCTACAAGTAGTGTTTTTACGGTGGGTAATTCTGGTGAAGTAAATGGGAATGGACAAACCTACGTTGCCTACCTCTTTGCCCATGAAACAGGGGATGACTCTATGATTCAGTGTGGTAGTTATGCAGGTAATGGTAATAGTACAGGTCCAACTATTGACTTAGGGTGGGAACCTCAATGGCTGCTTGTTAAAAAATATGATGATGATGATGCATGGCACATTTTTGATGCTACTAGGGGAATTAACACTGGCTCTAATGATCCAGCTTTGTATCCCAATTCAACTAATGCAGAGGCATCCACCACGTATGCTAGCCTAAATGCGACCGGCTGGAGTATCGATACATCTGCAGGAACATTAAATCAAAACAATAAAAATTTTATTTACGTAGCAATCAAAGCAGAGGATTAAAATGTTCGCTAAAATTACAAACGGCTCAGTCGATCAATATCCATACACGATTGGCAATTTACGCCGCGATAATCCAAATATTTCGTTTCCGCGAGAGATACCAGTTGCAACTTTGCAAGAGCATGGAGTGGAAGCTGTTAAATATTTAAAAAGGCCCAGTTATACAAAAAGAACGCACACATGCACCCAAAACGCAGCGCCAACTTTAGTTAATGGGGCTTGGACGACAGGCTGGACTGTGACGGCAAAAAGCGCAGATGAAACTGCAGCATATGACGCAGCACTTGCCACAACTGAACGCGCCAAACGTGACGCCCTGCTTGCCGAAACCGATTATCTTGCTTTGTCAGACGCAACTCTCTCAAGCCAAATGACAACCTACCGCCAGCAGCTCCGCGAAGTGCCACAGCAATCTGAATTTCCAAACAGTATTTCATGGCCGACAAAGCCGTAGGATAAACATGCCGCTCATACCTTTAAATATACCGCTCGGCGCGCATAGAAACGGAACGGACATGATGTCTGCCAATCGCTGGCGTGATGTTAATCTTGTTCGCTGGCACGAGGGCGCATTGCGTCCAATTGGCGGCTGGCGTCAGCGCCAAAGCGTTAATCTGTCAGGCGTTCCGCGCTCTGTCATGGCGTGGGAAGATAATGGTACTGATCGTTTTATTGCCGCTGGCACGCACAACAAATTGCACGTCATAAACGCAGGCGGCACAACTTCTGACATAACGCCGAATACGTTTACAATAGGCCGCGTCAATGCAACAATTAACACCGCTTACGGCTCTGGCGTATACGGCAATGAAACTTACGGGACACCTAGAGCAGATGCTGAAACGGTTTTGCCAGCTACGACTTGGAGCTTGGAAAATTGGGGCGAATATCTTCTAGCAATGCATTCGGACGACGGCAAACTCTATGAGTGGCAGTTAAACGCTTCAACTGACGCCGCACTGCTGTCAAACGCGCCGACAAACTGTAACGCTATGATGGTGACTGAGGAGCGATTTGTTGTCTGCTTTGGCGCTGGCGGCGATCCGCGCACCGTTAAGTGGTCTGACCAAGAAAACAACAACTTGTGGACGGCGGCAGCGACCAATCAAGCTGGTGATTTACGCATTCAGACCAACGGCGTTATTCTAGCTGGTTTACGGACACGCGGCCAAGCGCTTATCCTTACAACGGAAGATGCGCACGCGATGACCTACCAAGGTCCACCATTTGTTTACGGCATTGAGCGCGTTGGCACGTCGTGCGGCATGGTCGGCGCGAAGGCAGCGGCAACCGTTGATGCGGGCGTGTTTTGGATGGGCCATAGATCTTTTCATATGTACACGGGCGGCAATGTGCAGACGATACCTTGTGAAGTTGGCGATTACGTTTTCTCTGACATTAACAAAGACCAAATCACAAAGGTTAACGCTGTTGTAAACTCTGAGTGGTCAGAAATCACTTGGTTTTATCCCAGCGCTAACTCAATGGAAAATGACCGTTACGTCAGTTTTGATTATGCTGAAAATATATGGACAACTGGCACGTTAGATAGGGTTAGCGGCCTCGATAAAGGCACGTTTAGATATCCAATGTATTTTGACGCTTCTGGCATTCTTTATGAGCATGAGGTTGGAACGTCTTACGCTGGCGTTACACCACACGCCGAAACAGGGCCAATCAGCATTGGCAACGGCGACAATGTGATGAACGTCGTGGAGCTGTTGCCCGACGAAAAAACGCAAGGCAGCGTCACAGCCAAGTTCAAAACACGACTTTACCCAAATGCGAGCGAAACAACGCACGGTCCGTTTACAATGACCAATCCTACAAGCGTCCGTTTCCAAGGTAGGCAAGTCAGAATGCGCGTAGAGGGCGCTGGCTCTGATTGGCGTGTCGGCATAATGCGGCTTGATGCTCGAACAGGTGGGCGCAGATGAGTACGCTCGGTCCACCTCCAATAACAGATAATTTTCGCATCTGGGCGCAGGGTTTTACCAAATGGGTGCAACGCTCTTTACCCGTGATGGTAACACGGCGCGGCTATGACACGCCAAGCGAGGATGGCGTATTGCTGTGGGATAGATCAGCGCTTTATCCAATCGTAAGCAGAAGCAACTCATTCCGCGAGGTTGTTGTTAAAAACACAGCACCAGCTAGCAGCGTTGGCGTAGCTGGGGATAAGGCTGGCTTGGTGAGCTGGGATGCCAGCTATATCTACGTCTGCACGGCGTCTCATGACGGTTCTGCGCATATCTGGAAGCGCGCGACACTCTCAAGCGGAGCGTTTTAATGGATCAGCTCACACGATGCAGAGGCTTGATAGAAAACGCGCTAAAACACAGCGGCAATACGCATGATTTCATTGACGTAGCTGAAGGTGTTTACAAGGGGTTAATGCAGCTCTGGCCGCTTAAAAACAGCGTTATCGTTACAGAAATAATAAGCCACCCACAAAAGAAGGTTCTGCACATCTTTCTCGGCGCTGGCGACCTAAACGAAATTTTAAGTATTCATCGTGACGTGCTAGAATTTGCGAGATTGCAGGGCTGCACGGCTATTAGCATGAACGGGCGTAAAGGCTGGGAAAGAGCCTTGAAGAAATACAACATTGACGTTTTGCACGTCGCATTTTGGAAGGACATCTAATGTCAAAAGGTGGCAGCAGTACATCAAAAGTTGAATATCCTGATTGGATTGTAGACCCAGCAAAGCGCAACATTCAGCGCGGCGAGGATTTAGCACGGCTTGGCGATATCCCATATATGGGGCCAGATGTAGCAGCACTCACCCCAAGGCAGCAGGCGTCGATGCAAAACACTGACGGCGCGTTAAGTGCATTTGGCATGAATACGTCTGGGCCAGTAAATGCAGGCATGCCTCAAGCACAAGACTTTAACGGCATGTCAGCTTACAGCAGCTATCCAATGTACCAGCAAAGCGTTGACTCATTTCGCGAAGCTCGCCCCGGCCAAGCTGCGTATCGTGACGGCTTTTTTATTGACCCAGTGACAGGTCAAATGCAACCGCCGCCAGATCAAGAAAATCTTCAAATTGACGCCAGATATGATGGTTCAGCATCAGGTGCCGAAACCCCAGTAGACCCGGCAATCATTGCAGCAAATCAGCGCGAGCAACGTCGCAACGATTTTTACACTGACTCGCTGTTTGCGCAGAACGTAGCGCGTTCGCAACAAGGCGCGGCAGGGCAAAACGATGGCTACGGTTATGTTTTCGACGACTACACGGGTGCAGATTTAATTTCAGAACAAAACCCAAATTTTGGAATGTATGGTGACGCTTATTCGTCCCTGACAATTCCAGCCTATGACCCGCCCGGCAATGTCATAAGCAGAGCCACGGGGACAACATCAAGTGACGCCCAAGCTGGTGATGGCGCTTGCGTCGTCGCAACGCATGCTGTTGCAAATAATGCCTTCACTCCAAAAACAAAACGCCGCGCTGTGGTGTGGTGCGTGAAGGCACTGCATGGCAAATGGTGGGGCGAGGCAATCAGGCGCGGCTATCAAACGCTCGGCAAGCGGAAAATTGAGCAAGGCAAGGCGCACGAACATTACACAGAATTTAGAAACTATATTGACTTTGCAACTGGCGAAAAGCGCACTTTGATCGGCGGCATAAAGTTTGCAGCTCGAACGGCTCAGTTTTTCGCGGTCGGCATATTCTTAGGAGGTCGCTGAAATGGGTGGTGCATCAAACCAAGGCGCAATTCCAGCACAGCAGCCGCGCTTCACAAATGCGGAGGCGCGTCTGCCAGCACAGCAGCCTCAACGTCAATTCGGTGCTGATGGCTTTGACACAACGGGCCAAGGAGTGCAGGCCATACGGCCATATCCCGGCATGAACGACCAGCCGCAAATGTCTCTAGGCGACCCAATGTCATCAACGTATCAGGACAGCTTAGGTCCGGCCAGCACGGACGGCCAAGGTGGACTTGCGCCGGGGTATTCTGAGCAGGCGCGTCAGATGATGATGGCAGGCGATCAGCAGGGCGCGATGGAGCTTTTACGGCGTGGAACTGGCATGCCAGCGATAGGTCAGCCGCGCTTCACAAATGCGGAGGCGCGTCTGCCAGCACAGCAGCCTCAACAGCAATTTCAACAAGGCCAAAACGTATTTGACCAAAGCGCGCAAGCATACACAAACGCGCTAAACACAGCCCAGCAAGGTACAAACTTTCAAGCGCCTCAAGGCCAAGCCGCGCAAATGCGAGCCGCACAAATGCAAAGCACGGGATACAATCCGCGTGAAATCGCTGGCGTAAATGCAATAACTGCTGATCAAGTTGCTGGTCAAAATTACCAAGCAGCATTGGCCAATTCACAAGGCTATGACGCAGCGCAAGCTGCTGCTCAAGGCTATGATGCTGAACGTGCGGCTGGCGTCAGAGACATACGCGAGCTGGATGTGACGGCTGGTCAGGTTGGTGGCACAGATTTGTCACGATACCAAAACCAGTATGATACTGGCGTCATTGATCTAGCTATGGGCGACATAGAGCGAAATCGCCAAATCCAGCAAACAAATGACGCAGCAGCAGCCACGGCAGCTAACGCATTCGGCGGCTCAAGGCAGGGCATTGCAGAAGCCGAAACTAATCGAGCGTTTGCAGAGCAAGCAGCCAAGACAGCCACTGGATTGCGTCAGCAGGGCTTTACCAATGCGCAAGCTCTTGCCCAAGCTGACATTGATCGTAGAATGCAGGCTGGCATGGCTAACCAAGGCGCAAATCTGCAAGCCCAAACTAACACGGCAGCCAACAGCCTTCAGCAGCAATTAGCAAATATGACGGCTGGCAATCAAGCCTCACAATTCGGTGCGCAAGCTCAAAACACTGCAGCTTTACAAAATGCCAATATGACCAATCAGGCCAGCCAATTCGGCGCTGGCGCTGCAAATACTGCAAGCCTTGCAAACCAAGCTGCACAGAACAATCAGCGGCGCTACGGAGCTGACAGCACGATGCAGGCAAACTTAGCCAATCAAAACGCAAACTTGCAGGCGGCCACTACTTCAGCGGCCAATTCTCTGCAAAGCCAATTGGCAAACCAGCGCGCCGTCAACAATGCCTCTCAATTCGGAGCAAGCGCCGCTAACACCGCCGCCGCAAATAATCAGGGCGCGCTAAACAATGCCAGCAGCTTAAACATGGGCGCTCAAAACGCCATGACAAACGCTAACATGGGCAACCAGATGCAGGCAGAAAGCATGAGGATGGGCGCAGGCGCACAGCTTGGCGGGTTAGGTCAGCAGGGCTTCAACATGGGCCGCACTTTGCAGCAAGATCAAGCCAACCAAGGGCTGCTGCAACAGGGCATGAACCAGAGCTTAATCGACGCGGCAAAAGGCCAATTTGGCAACTTCGTTAACGCGCCTTTCAATTCACTTCAATATCCAATGGCAGCAATTACGGGAAGCCCGCAGCCAAGCACAACAACGCAAACGCGAAACCCCGGATTGTTTAATTATCTGACCCTACCGTTCATGGCTGGAGCGAGATAAGCGGAATGGTTGATTGGGCAACAGCACAGCGCGGAATATTTGCTGGCGAAAGCGGCGGCAATTACAGCGCACTGTATAACTACCAGAATAGACCTGGCGGTTTGTTTGAAAATACTGACGTGACCAAAATGACGATTGGCCAGCTAAAAGATTTTACAAATCCTAGTGGCGAATACGCACGGTACGTTAAAAAAACCAATCCAGAGGGCGTACTTTCAACGCCGCTTGGCGCTTACCAAGTTGTTGGCCGCACGCTCAAAGATGCGGTCAAAGCCCTTAATATTTCAGATGACCAAGTTTTTAACCAAGCAACGCAAGATAAGATTGGCCGCTGGATTTTCGACACGCAAGGAACAGGCGCTTGGGAAGGCTACAAGGCTCAAACAGCGCCCCTAGCCGCCCCCGGCATGTTCAACCAATCGCGCCAAAGAAGGAATGCACCAATGCAACAAAACTTAGGCGGCGGCTTACTCGCAAACCTCGGCTTACAAAAAATGCAACCGGGCGCAGCGGGCGAAACAGGCCAGAAGTTTTATGAGCGTGACAGCTTTAAAGACCTAAGTGGAAATATCGCAAACTGGCTTAACTCGCAGACGATGAATCCAGACCCAAATCTGTCAAAAGCAATTGCAGATATTCGCAATCAGCGCACGGAGAAAAAACGCCGTAATAAGACTGTTGAGTATTTAAGAAGAGCTGGCATGGATGATATTGCTGACATGGTTGACGCTGGAGATATTGACGGGCGTGACGCTATGTCGGCAATTTTAAAACAAAGATTTGGCAGCACTGATGACACAACGCGATCAACTCAAAAGTTTTTGAACGGCACTGTCTACACTGTGACAGATAACGGCGTTAAAGTTTATAATCCGTCAGGAAAATTAGTGACGGGACAAGAAGCTGAAAAAGTCTTAAAGGAAGCTAATGAGTTTGAACTAGATAATAGAGCAGTTGGCGAAGGGTTGTCTGAATCGGCGAAACTTCAACAAAAATATGTTGACCAAGCATTTGATAAAGCTGGAAAGCTGTCAGCAAGTATTTCAAATATTAACCAAGCAATTACTGCTATTGATAATAATGCAAAATCAGGCATAATTGAAGGCTTCTTACCCGACATTACAAGTCAAAGCGCGCAGCTCACAAGCGCGCTGCGCCGCATGGGCTTGGATGTAGTTTCGTCAGTAACATTCGGTGCGCTTTCAGAGAAAGAGCTAAGTATTGCAATGGCGACGGCATATCCATCCACCGCCAAGCCAGACGAGCTACGCAAATTTTTGGTAGATCGTAAAATTGTTTTAGGAAAATTACGCGAATACACAGAAGAAGCAGCAATGTTTTTGCAAAACCCAAACAACACGCGCAGTGATTGGATGCAGATAGTCAGGGAAAGAAGAGACACTTCAGCAGCAAGCGCGGGCGGCAATCTTTACATGGATATGACGGAAGATGAGTTAAACGAAGTTTACGCAAATTATAACAGTCTAAACAGCGCACAGCGAACGCAATTTGTGGCGGCGTTAGAAGCCAAGCGGAGTCAATAATATGGCTACTGTAGAGGAAATGCTAGCGGGCATTAAAGAACAGCAGGCTCAAACGTCCAATAGCGTAGTTAAGTGGTCTGACCAAGAAAACAACAACCTATTGTCTATAGAGGAAATGCTGAACGAAATTAACAACCCTAAAGAGTTAGAAACTGACGAGCGTGGCATTCTTGAGCGCGCGGGCGATTGGTTTAAGGGCAATCAAAAAGAGGCCAACATACCGCTGGCATACAATGCTGGGCTTGGCCTGCCGAAAGGCAAGGCAACTGCAATGCTGGCATTGCTTACGACAACTAACGACCCTGCCCGCTTAGAAAATGGTATTAAAAACATTATTCCGAACGCTGAAGCGCAAACCGACAGTTTTGGCAATTTGGTCATTGCCTCGCCAGTTTACCGTGACGGCAAAGCCACAGAGCAATTTACGCGCTTTTACCCAAATCCAAAAGGTTTGGACGTAACCAACTTGATGCAAATATCGGGCGCGCTTGGCTTGGCAAAAGGGCTGACCAAGGGTTACGGCCTGCTTTCACAAGCGCCAACTGGGTATAAAGCAGCGGCAGCAATAGGCGCAACTGAAGCTGGCCTAGTTGAGCTTGGCAGTTCGCAAATGGCTGACGATGACTTTAAATTTAGCGATTTAGTTTACGGTGCTGGCGGCGGCGCTGCTGGTCAAGCGGTTGCGCAGCTAGGCACACGCATGCTTGGTCAACTTGCTAAATTGTTTAAATCAAATCCTAAATCTGTGCTGGATGAATACGGCAACATCAAGCCAGAAATCGCGGAGCAAATGCGCAAGGCTGGATTAGACCCAGAACAAGCGCGTGAAGAAATGGCGGCGGCAATGAGCCAGCAAGTTCGCCAAGGCGTTGACGTTGACGAGGCTGCACGCATTGCTGAGGCAGGCACACTGCCCGTACCAGTGCCACTAACAAAGGGTCAAGTTACTGGCGACAAGGGCCAACAATTGTTTGAGGATAGTGTGCGCAGTGGCGCTTACGGAGAGTCATCCGCTGGCATGCTTAATGATCGAGCTGCATCAGCGCAGCAAGCAATTCAACAAAATGTTGACGCAATCCAACAGCGGGTTGCAGGCGACAGCCCAGTTATAAGCAGAGAGCAAGGCTTTCAAGGCGGTCAGGCTGTTTCCGATGCGCTTAACACTCAGTTTGATGCGGCCAAAAAGACCGCCGACGATCTTTACAGAACGGCAAGGCAATCTGGCCCTGCATTCGTAGATGAGGGCGCGGGTAGCGCGCTGCTGAAAGCGTCTAACGATGCTATCAGTGAAAACTTTGAGCTGGCAAATATGCCAAAGACAAGCGTATTACTCTCAAGCCTCACTGACATTATGTCAGAAAAAGGCGGCAGCATACGCGATCTGTTTGCATGGCGTCAAAAAGTTGCAAACCAAATTGCTGATGGCGGTTCAGAGGGCGTTGCGGCAAGTAAGCTCAAGCAAGTATTTAATGACCAAATGGCTAATAGTTTTGAGCGCAGCTTAATATCTGGCGATCAAGAAGCCGTCAAAGCATGGTCAAACGCAGTTTCAAACTATGCTGATTTTGCTGCAACTTGGAAAAGCAAAAGTGGCATATTAAAAGCGTTGACTGAAAAGACAGTCAGAGACGGTGAAAGCGTTTTAAAAGTCACTCCAGAGGGCGCTGCAAATTATATACTTGGCGCTAATAATTCAAAGCTAATGAAGCCGGGTCAAATCGTTAACGACATTGCTACGTTAAAGAAAATGCTGCCCACTTCTGAGTGGAATCAAATTAGGCAAGAGGCGTTTATAAATCTGTTTTCCAAAGGTGACGCGGCAACCAAATCGGGCGACGATATTTTTTCTGGCGTTAAATTGCGCGCTGAATGGAAAAAGCTGATGAAAGCTAACCCGACAGCCATTAAAGCGCTATTTACGCAAGAAGAGCGTAATCTAATTGAGCAGTTTGCAAACGTCGCAGCGCGCGCAACTGGCGGCGAGGTTAACGCTTCAAACTCAGCCAACTCAGCTTTCAACCTTATTGGGCGCATTGCCGCCGCGCTTGGGTCAAGCAGCGCCGTGCAAATTGCTGGCAGGCTTCCATTGATGGATCAATTTGTAACGACGCCGCTACTTAAAGCATACGGCGCAGGCGCTACTGCAAACGCACTCAAGGCCAGCCCAACTCCAGATCCTATTGGCATGCTTCCCGGCGCAGGCGGCGCAGCGGCGCAAAACCAAGATAATCGAAATTTAATAGATGAGCGCATTCAAAGCTTAACGGGCCTACAGCCTAGCGCATTTTAAGAAGGACAGCACATGCAACCTAAACCTATGACCGACGACGAGATTGCTGGGATTGTCCAAAATGCGATGGATGAGGCAGTTGATTTTGTAGAATCCGAAATAAGTGACGCACGCCTGAAAGCGCAGCGCTACATGGATGGCGAGGTAGACATCGGCCACGAAGATGGACGCTCAAAAGTGGTCAGCTCTAAAGTGCGCGACGTTGTGCGCGCTGTTAAGCCTTCTCTAATGCGCGTTTTCATGTCATCCACTCGCCCGGTAGAGTTTATTCCGCGCGGGCCAGAAGATGTTCAAATGGCCGAGCAGGCGTCAGCTTTCGTTAGCCATGAGTTTGAGCGGTTGGACGGGTTTAAACTGTTGTCAGACGCATTCCACGATAGTCTGGTTAAAGGTCAAGGCGTGTTGAAAGCGTATTACCGCGACTACCCAGAAAGCAAGATTTACACGTTTACAGACCTGTCCGACGATGAATACACGCTGCTTGTTAGCGATGACGACGTCACAGTGCTGGAGCATTCAACGGAGATGTCACTGTCAGTCAACGAATTTGGCGCTGAGATGGAAATGCCCATACATGAGGTTAAACTTAGTAAGCAAACAATGAAGGGTAAACTGTGCATAGAAAGCGTGCCGCCAGAGGAATTTTTCGTTGATCGCAATTGCCGCAGTTTAAAAGACAGCTACATTTCTGCGCACCGCACTGAAATGCGCGCTGGCGATCTAATAAGCATGGGCATAGACCCAGAAATTGTTTACAAGCTCGACAGCATAGACAGCGGCTCAGAAATGACTGAGGCAGAAGTTTACGAGCGCCAAGGCTATGATCACGACAGTTCCGACAGTGACGAGATGGACAAGTCAATGAAGCCTGTCACGGTCACAGAGGCTTACATGCGCATGGATGTCGACGGCACTGGCTACCCGGTGCTGCATAAGTTTCTGCTCGGCGGCACTAAGTATGAGCTGCTGGATCATGAGCCAACCGATGAAATTTGTTTCTGCATTTTTGAACACAACCCAGAGCCGCACACTTTTTTCGGCAACAGCTTGGCATCAATGCTCACAGACGATCAGGACGCAGCGACAGCCATTTTGCGCGGCATTCTGGACAATGTTGCAATGGTCAACAATCCTAGAATCGGCGTCGTCCAAGGGCAAGCAGAAATGTCAGATGTCTTAAATAATGAAATTGGCGCTGTGGTCAGGCTGCGTTCGCCCAACGCGCTTCAACCTATTACAACGCCCTTCACAGCAGGCCAAACGCTTGCAGCTCTGACTTACATGGATCAGCTTGTAGAAGCCAAATCTGGCGTTTCAAACAACGTCGCGCTTAACGCTGACGCACTGCAAAGCACAACAAAATCAGGCGTAGACGCAGCCGTTGAAGCGGCGCAAGGCAGCGTTGAAGTTATGACGCGCAATCTCGCCAGCGGCGTGCGCGATTTGTTTGGGCTGATATTGCGCATTGTCCATAAGAATGTTGATGAAGAGCAAATGATGCGGCTCAATGGCAGCTTTGCGCCCGTCGATCCGCGAATTTGGGACATCAGCATGGACGTGCAAATCAACGTCGGCCTCGGCACTGGTCGCAAGGATGAAAAGGCCGCTGCGCTTCAGCAGGCGCTGGCAGTTCAGCAGCAAGTTTATCAGACTATGGGGCCAATGAACGGCATTGTCAGTTTGACCAACATGCGCAACACACTAGCCGACTTGCTCGCAGCGTCTGGCGTGCGCAACGCTGACAGGTATTTTGCGCCGATGACGCCTGAGATGGAGCAGCAGATGCTGATGATGCAGCAGCAACAGCAAGCGGCGATGGCGCAGCAACAACAGCAAGATCCGAACGCGGCATTCTTGCAAGCCGAACAAATGAAAGCGCAAGCAAAAATGCAGGGCGACATGGCAAAATTGCAACTTGATGCACAAAAAGCTGCCGCTGCTGACGATCTGGCACGCGATCAAATGGCGCAAGACCTGATGGTGCAAGCCGCCCAAACTTACGGAAAATACGCAACAAATGTTGACGTAGCTGCCGTCAAGGCGGAGCAAGATAAATTCCGCACGATGGCAGGCATGGCTCAGGGCCAGCAAGGCCCGCAACAGTAACGCCATTTTTGGTAAATCACCCGTGACTACGGTATTATGATACCCGTAAACGTTACGGGTGATTTATGTCCACAGTTGTAAGAATACAGTCAGAGGAAGCCAAGCGTCTTAAAAAAGACACAGCTTTCATGACCTTCTGCAACGAGGTTAGAGAAAATCAACTCATCACGTTTGCAACGAGCAGCGCCGCCGAAATTGAGCGGCGTGAGGATGCACATGCAATCATGCGTGCGCTTAATCTGATTGAAGCACAGCTTGATGCCGCCATTGGCGACGAAGTGATGCTGAATCGTAGCAAATAGGATAGCACCGTGAGTGATAGCACGACTGACCTTTACGCAGCCGCCGAGCTGCTTATACAACCACCAGAGCAAGAGGCTGGTGATGACAATCCAAGCGAAGTTTTAGAGGATACGCCAGAGCCAACTCAGGAAACTGAAAGCGATGACGTTGAGGTTGAAGCTCAAAGCGAGGATGACGTCGAGGCGTCCGACGACGATGAAATAGGCGCAGATGAATTTGACGAGGTAGAGGCCGACACTGAGACACCCGATACATTCACCGTGAAAGTAAACGGCAAGAATGAAAATTGGACACTGGATCAACTAAAGCAATCTGCGAGCGGGCAAAGTTACATCAACCAGCGAATGCAAGAAGTTTCGCGCCTTGAAAAGCAGTTCAAGGAGCGACAACAGCATCTCGCGCAGCAGCAAGAACAATTCGTACAAATCTACAACAATGCCGCCCAAGGCGGCATGCAGCCGCCTGTCCCACCTGTCTATGACCCAAACGATCCGATTGGTTGGATCGAGGCCAAAGCACAGTTTGAACAGGATCAAGCCGCGTACCAACAAAACGCCGCACAAGTGCAGCAAATTCAGCAACAACGGCAAACTGAGCAAGCACACGCTCAGAACCAATATTTGCAGGAACAAGCCGCGCTTCTGGCCGAGTATATCCCCGACATTGCCGACCCTGAGAAGGGCGAAGTTTTCAAGCGGAGACTGCACGACGTTGGCACAGAGCATTACGGCTTCTCAACTGAGGAAATACAAGGCGTCAGAGATGCCAGAATGGTGCGCGTTTTAAACGACGCGACAAAGTGGCGACAGCTCCAGAGCAAGCGCAAAACCGCGCAAGCCAAGGGTAGCCAAGTTGCTCCAATTTCGTCAGGCGCAAAAAAACGAAAAAGCTCAAGCACTGCTGCAACTCGCAATAAGGCGCAGACGCGCCTGCAGAAGTCAGGCCGCATCGAGGATGCGGTTGACTTGTTGATCCAACCTTAAAGTCTCGAAAGGGCTAAGACATGGCACAGCCAGGCAATACATTTGACAGTTACGACGCTGTCGGCATCAAGGAAGATTTAAGTGATGTTATCACTCAGATTTCTCCAGAAGAAACTCCATTTTTCACAAAATGCGCTAAAGTAAAAGCGTCCAACACGCTTGTTGAACACCAAACGGATGCACTGCGTGCAAGCACAACTAACGCGCATATCGAGGGTGACGCCACGGCAGCGGAAGCCCGCACGGCGACCACTCGTTTGTCAAATTACACACAGATCTTCAAAAATGCTGTGGTGATTCCAGATACAGACGAAGGTTTGGATAAGGCTGGCCG